>Ga0099822_1001785_pt1 | contig 25851 bp, 9 predicted proteins | sample CowpeawhiteBW_FD_76839 | JGI IMG/M metagenome (GOLD analysis project Ga0099822, IMG submission 76839) | Root nodule microbial communities of legume samples collected from California USA - Cow pea white BW | ecosystem: Host-associated > Plants > Roots > Nodule | place: USA: California | collected... | reverse complement strand
ATATATATAAATTTTTATTTTTATTTTTTTGTTATTTTTTATATTTATATATATAAAATTATTTTATATATATAAATATTTTATAATATATATATATATATATATATATATATATATATATATATATATATATATATATCAGATACAATATGTATATGACACAGATACATTTGTTTTAAAAATAATAAAATATTATATGTGATATATAAATATTGAAAAATGTATAATAATTCTTAAAAACATAATAAATATAGGATTGTTATAATATAAATCTAAATTAAAATCATATATACTAAAATCTTCAACAACAAAAAACATAAATTATCACCATTTCAAGAAAACTCTCAAATAATGACCAATTGTAGCAATAAAAAATATGTTATGACCAATTTAGAGACTAATTTTCTAATTAAAAATCACTTTATAAATTAATTATTTTGATAGTCAAATTCTTGGTAGCTAATATTAGTGACAAATTTAGAAACCAATCTATAATAAAAATTACTTTAGTTTATAATTGGTACCTAAATTAATCATTATAATAACTAATTATTTTTTGTCACTAAAATTAATCAATATTCAAAGATTTTCTTATAATTTATTACGATTTTATAAATTAAATATTTTATTAATAAATATCGATAAAGTATACCAAATTATGAAACACATATACATGTCTAACACATATATAGATAACCCTATCAGTGCATCATAACTCTCCTTTTAACTTTCATTTCAACTAATGAGACAAATTTTTAACTTTCCATATTATTTACTTTCTCGGATACAATCTTTCCAACCTCCCTTTATATTTAAGAAACCTAACCTAATTATAAATATGTAACTATCTTGCATTCTAATCCTCAATCTATACTCATATTTAAAATATTCAAATGTATACTTCTATTTTTTGATTATATCTACACCTTTCGTCTTTTAAAGTTTACACGTCAATTTTCTGAACATTTTTTTCTATTTGTCTCGAATATATTAAATCTTCCATTTTTCTTCAGTGAACTCCTTTGTCAGGTTCCGAACATTTTCTTCCATACAAACTTTAATATTATATTAAAAATGTATATATAAATTCAAAAATTAAGAAATGAATTAATAGACCGTTTTACTTGGCACTGTGAATAAGCATCTTCACACCTCATCTATTATTTTGATATTAATTAACAAGTTATTATCATATATTCAGGTGTACTTAATCTCATCATTTTGAGAAGTACTCGCTTATTGTGTGAACTTTAACAATTTTTTAAAAGTAATTTTTAAAATAAATATTTTGCTTTGAAGATTCAGCAGGAGTGATTTCACTATCAAACATTATCTCTTCAAATTCGTATGTTTGATTTATAATCTACAGAAAATCTAATTTCCAGACATCAACTACCTATCGCTGTTACTGTATGTTAATATCTGTTAATATTTTTTGTTTATTTAGTTTTAATATAATTCAGATAAAACCAGTTCATATATACTCATTGATCTACAAATGAACCAAGATTCAACTGGATCAATTAATTAGCTTCTCTCTTCAAAGGTACATAGCGCATTTATCATAAAGAACACACGCACCTGCTAGAAATAGCTCATATAATCTGTTAAATCTTAAACATGAACAAAAAGAAGAAAAAAAAAAAGGTAAATCTGTGATAGTAATTATAGCAGAGTAACACATACATGCGAAGCAAGGAAAAAGTAAGACGATAGAGAAATCAAGATTCATAAAAGCACAGATCTATGGTATAAAGAAGAGATCTGAAGGGAAAAAAGAGCTTACCATACATAAGTAAGAGAAGGTAAGAGGAGAGTGTAAAGAGAGAAAGCAGAGGAAATCATAGGAATGGGTGGAATCGGCAAAAACAGTGAGAAATATTGATTCTCTTATGCTTTACCAACCCACCCATCTCCCATCACTTCCTCAGCCTCTTCTCCCTTTCTCTTTCTCTCTCTGCGATATGAAACGAAATGTTGTTGGGTTAGGTTAGGTTAACCACATGTAAATATATATTGGTGTGTGTAGAAAGAAGATGATAGGAATAGGAGTTGTTGTGGAATGTAGATGCTTAACAGAAGGAAATGGGTTTTATTACTCACACTAACCCCACCACACACGAATCTTTTCTCCCTTCAACTTTGGATTATCTCTACGCCACTCATCAATCACATATTTCAACCGTTAGATTATGGATGCACGGCCTCATATCATGTACTCGACTGCATACCACCACGTGCTCCCTCAGTCGAAGTTTTTCAAACATAAATTAGTGTAACAAAATAAAATATACTTTTGATACGATTTATTTATTTTTTATTTTTTACGATCAAAGTAAATAAAGGTACAAAACGTTTTTAATAACTTACTATTTGGTTTCTCTATTAATTTTTTTAATTTTAAAATATATTTATTATATACATTAAATTTTATGTTTTAAAATATACTAAAAATCTTTTTAATATAGACAAATAATATTTTAAAAATACAATAGAGGATAATATAGAAAGGTTCAGCGTATAAATGGATTCGAATTCTAGCGACTCCAACGGCTCACCTTTTATACAATTTTTTTATCACGTATTTATCTTAACATTATTTATATAAATTAATCTTACAACAACAAATAATCTATAGTAATCTTTCTTTAATGAACTTTGAGCAACAAATTACCAATTTTACAACAAATCAACCTACAAACATGATTAATTATCTATGATGAATCTTGAGCGATCTTTCTTCCAAAATAATTGAATTATGTAAAAATATTCTCACAAGATATTTAGAAATCACAACATAGCTCTCTTGATTTAAAAAACATAAAAATTTTCTTGATAAAATCAATTATGTATCATAATTAATCACATATATCCAAAACATGTGAAATTTCCTTTTGCAGAATGTAATGCATACCCAATATTATTGATTAGATGCGGAATTTGAGAAAAGTTGTTGTAAACTTGATAATCAATTATTTCAAAGGTGTGTTAAGAAAATTTTGACTTAACTTTACATGTTCGATTATATATTTATTGGTATAATTAGTGCAACACACCCACTTTCGTTCTAACGTGTCTAAATAATACCCGCTTCTAATTTTGTGTCTACTTAGTATCCAAATTAGTTAATTTGCATTAATGTAGTCTCTTTTCGTTGACGTCGTTAATTAAGATAACATTTGACTGTGTGGACCTAGTAAGTGAAAAAAGTCGTTAATTAAGATAACGTTTGACTATGTGGACCTAGTAAGTGAAAAAAAATATTGTGATGTGGCATAAGAGTTGTGTATGATGTGGAACAGTGCAACATAAGACAAAAAAAAAAGTCACACATTTGTTCCCATTTCTCTGCATACGTTAGTAAAGAGGGGGAAGAGGGTTTGCTGAATTTGAGGGAGTCTGCACGATTTGGATAAAATTGAAGTTGCATGATTTGTTGTTTGGATCATAGGGTTTAGGGTTTTTGTTTGAACACACAGGAGGAGGATGATAATCAAACCCAACAAACCAATTATCCTAAATAAGTATTTCAGCCACTTCTCAGAATCAATTAACTTTTTTTTCCAGATTACTTATCCTTTCCTTTTGCTCTGTTTAGCAATGGTTGCATCTCTTTCATTCCCATTATCTCCATTGCACCATTTGAAGTAATTGCAGCCTTTGAAATCTTCATTCACAGTTCGTTGTTAACAAAAATCAAACCAAAGATGTTTTTCAACAACAAAATTCAACTCAAGATGAAGGTAGCAATGGAAAATTAGGGCTTTCAAATGGGAAAATCATTTATAATAAACTTTAAAAGAGAGATATGGCACGTTAAACCAAAATTGCCACTGGACAATTATTTCTGGTGACACTGTCTGTTCTGCAATGCCACATCAGTGTCATTGTTAACGGCGTTTATGAAAATTTAACGAGATGGACTACATTGATGCAAATTAATTAATTTGGGTACTAAATCAACACAAAGTTAAAAATAAGTATCATTTAAACACATTAGGACCAAAGTGAGTATGTTACAACTAATTATACCTACATTTATTCTATATGTGAACTTAGTTACGCTCCTATGACTAAGCATTTGGTGCAATTGTTTAAGCATAGCATGTAACTTTTTTACAAAATGCGTCTTTGATTTTAAAACACAAATTTAAAGTTGTAAGTTATAAGCATAATGTTGTTCTCTTAATTTATTTTTATCGAGACAAAAGTTACATAAGATAAAATGATTTTTTATTCTGATAGCTTAGAATAAAAAAATTTATACTTTCGTCCTTAAATTTTATATCATTATACTTTGATGGAGGTTTCAAAACACAATCTTAGATTTTTAAAGGATCTTTTTTTTTTATTTTAAATTATCTATTTTTATAATTCTCTATCTACACACAGAATATGAAAAAAAACTTCAAATAAAAATAAAAAACCATTCAATTCGTGATCTATGGTGATGTAAAAAAAATGTAAAAATGTATCTAGTCTCATGGAACATTTTAAATAATCCGTAAATAAAATCTGGTTAGGGTAAAATTTAATTTATATAAATTATTTTGTTTAGATATTTTATAAAATAATTTCATGTTAGATATACAGGAAGCAAATAAGAACACTACGAGTGTTTATTTGGCCGTTTTAAAAGCCAGTGATATCAATTGATCTTTGATTATTTATTTATTTTTATAATTAAAGGGCATGAAATTAGGCATAATAAATAATAAAGTTCTGGACAGAGTTGGATCACTGTGAAAGAAATTATCTTACAAGAGTACATATATAAAATGTTTGAAGTTTTATCTCTAATAAAAAGTGAATGACATCAATTTCCTTGAATAGTTTATTGATGGATTTTTGAAGTACCAATGTCCAGGTATGTGAGATCACTGGTAGGCCGAATAAACATGGTAGTATGTCCGAGCTTAATTAGATACATTTTGTTCACGGGAGAAGGCTGGAGTGAGTGTGAGCATATTACTATGGGCCAAGGCCTACGGAATCTTGGGCCTAAACAATTACAGGACAATCTTGGCAAACACACAGATTTCTACCAAATTTATTTTAAGACCTGATTTTGTAGCCTAAGGAAAGAGGGGGATTTACTTGATGAGCAAAAAAGGGAAGTGAAATATATTATATACTCGTATTGAAAGAAAAAAGTACAGGCAGCTAAAAAATAGACTACACTAGAAATTGCTTTCTTTGCAAAGTATCAAATGGTATCATTTCAAAAGTACCAAAAAAGCAAAAAAGAAAAGTAGTATCATTACAAAGAATACTTTCTATCGGTTGGTTGGATCGGGATCATCTGACGTATTATGAATTTAACTCTCAAAAATCAAAATGTGACGGGAGAAAAAAATGAAAGACACGACGACTACTGACCACATTCTCCCCAACAATCCTGCTCTAGATATGGCGGCAAACCTCCTATTTTGTATTTGTATTTTACCCTTACTTTTCCAATTCATTAGAAAGCAATATTATTTTTTAGGTGGTAGTTGTCCATGTTTGTAATTACACAATGAAGAATATTATGTACCATTTACGTTTACTCCAGCAGACAAGACGGACTCCTATCTTTCCAGCTTCATTGTTCTGGGCTTAGGCTGTGATACCACAGCTTTCTCTTGTTCAGTGAGTGCATGGCGGAAATGGCATCTATGGCCATATGGGCACACAACCCCAGCAAGGACCATCCTGCAGACCTCAGTTTTGTAGCGTGGGTGGCGAATGACTGGGCGAAGCTCCCCAATACCGTGCGCAAATTGGCAGTGGTCTCCGTATGGGCATGTACCAGTTTCCTGCCACTTATTACACAGCTCAGTTTTGAACATCCCCTGGTTATACACCACCATTTCCAGAGGCTCTTCCTCTTTCTGCCCTCCCCGCACATATACCTTCTGCTGTACCATTTCATGCCAACATATGCAAAAATTTCAACAACAATCAAATAGCATAAATTACAATAATAATAAATAAATAAACTCTTTCCTATATTTTAGGCTGCCAACTATCAACAGTAGTTAAGTCAGATTCGTAATTTTTTCATCCATAAACATTGAATATATTTAAGATATTATAACAATTCATACATACGGTGCTCAACCAATTAAGCTGACTTTTTAACTTAGGTGTCATCCTCTCTAAGTAAGCTGAACTATACTCTCTTAATTTAGATGTCATCGTCTAAACGAGCATAAGTGTAAGAAGGAAAAGATATAATGTGAATTCATACAAAAAATAATTAAAGTTTTGTTAGATATTGTTATCTATATCATGTCCAATTATGCATTTATGTGCACGGTGCACATATACTTTCCACACACACACTAATTACGTTATTTACTAAAATGACTTCTTTATTTGCTGACAATAAAAATTTCCATAATAAATAAAATATATTTGCATCAGCTCTACTCTACCAATTAAAAACAATAATGTCATCTAACACGAATTAGAAATTGTTGTTTGTGGCTATCAAAACGTTAAACATACCCAACCACTAGCAGCTAGCAGCAGAATGACAGATCAAACATGACTATCATAAATCTTTTCAAATCTACACATGAAAGAACAATATTTAGTGGACGTGTGTTGTATGGCTAACACAGCCTTGCCAATTCTCCATATTTCAAAAATTCATGGAGGTTTTAAAAACCACATAATTATTTGACCCCTATACAATACCAAAACTGTATGGCTCCTTATCAAAATTAATCTTACTTAACTGGGACATGATACCCACGCAAGAAAAAAGAAACAACGGGAAAAGCTAGAGCCCCACCTAACCTAACGACCCCAAAGCCCAGGTTATGCTAGCTCCTACCCACCAAACAAGTTACAACTGTCACAGCAAGGCTTGGGCTACTTCTTTATGCCTTAGAGCAACTTGAGCTAATGGGTCCTGCGAACCCGATTGCTAACTAGAGTTGCACACTTCCAAAACAAGCACACGCAAATGAAAACAACAACCAGAAACTACTCCATTCGTTGCAGCTACCACCAGGTAATGACATAGACAAGCAAGGCTTTACTTCTTTTGAAAGGAAAATAATTAGCAACTAACAAGCACGTCAAGTACGGTAAATAACGATAAACGCAATAATCACATATCAAAATAAATAATAATAATAATAACTTAAAAAGCCCAAGCATATATAGAGAGTTAGCACGTGTGTCCTTACAACGGCTTCAGGTGGAGTTGCGGTGGCGCGTGGGCGAGTGGCACCTTTATTGCGAGTTGCATTATTATTGGTGGCAAGAGCAGCAGACTGAGCCATCTTCAAGTAACCATTGGACCTCACAGATATGCTCTTAGGGAGCGAGAATCTCTCAACTTCCACCACGTTATTCTCCATCACGCTCGTTGGACTCTCGTCCGAAACTTCCTGCAGGTCCTTGTTATTATTATTATTCATAATATTGTTGTGATTATGATTACTGTTGTTATTCCAATCGGCATAATTCTCTTTGCCTTCCCCAATGTTGAGGCTGCGGAAGCCATGCAAGACATCGAACAGCGTCGGTTGAGTCTGGCCGGAGGAGCCACTTCCGGCGGCGGCAAACTGAGTCTCCAGCGAAGCCTGGATGACGAGGTGCAGCTGCTTCTGCAACTCCTTGTTTGCGGCCCGGAGCTGACCGTTCTCCTGCCTCAGAGCATCCACCTCTTTGGAAGTCTCCACCAGGCGGTTCAGGCACATGCTTTGACGGTTCACCATGTCCTGGTGCTTCTGAATCACGCACGAGTCATACTGAGTTGCTGACTCGGAGTACGGGTACAGCGAAACGCCGCCGCCGTTGCTGCAGTTCGCGGAGAGCGAAGGAAGGTTATCGTTCGACAGAGCTGAGTACAACGAACCGTAGCCTCCGTTCGACGGCAGTTGACCAGAGGCGGAAGCGGGTCCGAATCCGCCGTTGGAGGAGGGAGAGCAAGCGTCCTTATTAAGCATTTTTCTCGATTCTGCAAAATCAGACAAAGATGGTTATAACTGAAAAGAATTCCGGAATCGCAATGTGATGATCGATCATTAACTGAATTGTTTCATCGAGCATCACTTAATTCATATTTATTCTCAGATCATAATAATTTGATAACCGATTCTTTAAAGAATCACAGTGCGCGATCGAAGAAAACGTCGAACTAAGTTTTATTCAAGAAATGTCGATGAAATGATTAATAAGTCGAACATGCAAATTACTTAATGTATAATGAAGTTAATTCATAGAGAAATTAAAATTGAATTAAAGAAGCTACTGTTCATTGAATAAACCGAGAATTTCTTGAAAATCACTGACCTCTCTGTTGGCTTTGAGCTTCTCTCCAGGAGTGAGGCGATTTTAGAAAGAGAAAGCGATTTGAGAGAGAGAGAGAGGTGGAAGAAGAGATTTTATAGTGGTAATGGTTGAGGCGAGTGTGTTTGGTGCCATGGAAAGAAAGAAAGAAACCGTCTCTGACACACTTCCTAACAGAACGCTCTTTCGGAGCTTATTCAACTTTTATGCCTTTCCCTAATTACCCCTACTCATTCCGTAAGATCTGCTAAATCTTTTGAGGATTTTTTTGGTATTTTAAAATTGGTGTGTTTCTTAAAACTAAATTTCCTGCTTAAGCATTGACCATTGATGTAATTTCCTTTTAGTCTTATGTAATAAAAATGGCGTGATTTTTTAGTCTTACTGATAACTTAAAATTTAATTATATACAATTTAAAAATGAAAATTCGGAGAAATTATATAAAAAAATTCCAAAGAAGGTTCATTTTAATTTTAATTTATTTCTCTTACTAAATTGTTATGGAGCAATGCAGTTTCTCACTACTGTAATTGATTTATGCAACCTTTTTAATTTCATCCAAAACTCATTTCAGCAATATTTTATAAAGGATAATCATAGTTTGACATGTATTATATTTTATACTACCATTTAATAACTATAAATATTATTATTTTATTTCAAAATTTTGTTATATTAGTTAAATATAGTATTTTATTATTAACAGAAAAATAGAAATAAGAGAAAAAGGAGGTGTCAAGATAATTTTTTCTTTTTATAAACTACAATTTAGCTCTCAATTATTGCTATATCCATTGTTGTCTATTCATTTATACTTAACTAATATATGCGTTTAATGTCAAATCCATATGCGCTCACATCAATAATTATTACTTAATGCAGAAACTATTGTGCGGAGGTTAGTAAACCATTGTATATGTCAAATAGCGTAATAAAATTCTCATTAAAATTTATACATTGTTAATATTATTAAATGTTATATTTTTTTTTGTATTATCTTAACAATAATAGCTAACAAAATAATATTTGTCTAAAATGGTCACCAGTTATATTCTACACTCTACATAAATCTAGCACTCAAAATTGTTGAAACGGCTCAGCGAATTATTATTTTTTCACTCTGATAATTAATTTCTTTAAGTGCATCATACATTTTTAAGAATTGAAATCCATAAAAGAAATACAATAAAGTTTAGTTTGATGTTACATATACACGAATGAAATAATAAGCACTTATATGTTTGTTTGTTATTTTTAAAAACCGTTGATGTCAAAACGATCCTTAAATTTATTTTTTCTAATTAAAGGACTTGAAAGAACTTACACAAGGACAAAATAACTATTTAAAAAACCCTTCGGACAAGAAAATAAAAAATTACATACATATAAAGTTGTAAAAAGGGAATGACATAAAATTGGTAAATGGGGGTCCACGTTGTATGATTTATTCTTGGTTTTGAGCATAGACATAAATAGAAATAATAATTTTTTGGTTCTAACAGAAAGATAATAAGAGGCGAAGACAGTTTAGAGGGCGTATTCAAGGTGCAGTTGCGGTTAGGGCAGCATTTGATTATATAATGCTTGAATTTGAAGTTAGTTTGAAGGAGGGTACTGGCTGGTGTGGTTTAGGCTTTGGTTTCCCATTTTCAAGTCATGAAGTGGATTAAGACAGTTTGACATTCATTTAGAAAAGAAAAGAAAAGAAAAGAAAAGAAAAGAAATCATGGTCTTTCTATTTGGAATTGGAGTGAGAGGTTAGAGGGATTGCTTCTTTATCACATTTACAACAACCTCTTCCTCTAATCGCTACTCCATCAAAATCTGGTATCAAAATGTTTGTTGAATAAAATAACACTCATTCAAAAGCCTCACGTTAATTTCTTTCTCAATGAGCAATAGATAAACTCTTTCCCACGTGTCATGGTTGTTAAGTTAGCCACACAATTCTTCTCAGATATTATTTTTTCATAAACAAACAATGTTCAGATTATCTTTCCCTTTCATTACAGCTTTGGTCACACTGCTAAAAGCTGAATTAGTTGTTCTTAAGTTTTATCAAGGTCTGAAGAGCAAATCACAAATGTCCCTTTCTCTACTACTCTCAATGCATAGAGCTGCCACTGAAAATGGCTGCTTGTAGTTGTACAGCATAATCCTTAACTTTGATTGAATTGAAACATAACTGTTGAGTATTGGTAGATTATTCTGTAATAGGGTTTAAGATTTCAAACGTCAGCAAAAAAAAATGCAAAGGGTTGACTAAACTTAACTATCAAGAGAAACCAGAATAAGTCCATAGATCTGCAGGTACAGCAACAAACATATCATTTATCAAGAACCAAAAAGACCTTGCAAAGTATTTATGCATGTAGATTACACACTCTCGCAATATTTTCCATTAGATGAATTATTGAAAATCACATATTTAGATGAGTCTAACACGAAATTTAGTAAATCTCTCATAGTTTTATATTTTTCGATGAACTTTAACCAATAAAGGACTGTATATTGCAAAGAATGTATTCTCCTTGTATTACATGGAGACTTGCAACACTTGTCTGTAGAGTTTTTTTCCGCTGAATATAATGTCCATGGTATTGAGTGGATGTTATACAACACCATGTAGGAATTGAGTTGTCAAGATTATTAGACTTTTAACAGGAAGAAAACTCAAATTTGGAAGAAATTGTTCATATTTACATACACATAGATTAACTATATTTTCTGAATAAGCAGCACATATCATGATGCTATACTTTTACAATATATTATGAACAGAAAAAATATGAGCGAATCAATTTATCAAGTTAACAAATGCTTCATGATGAGGAACAATCTGGAATAGAGAGAGATATCTACAGCATGAATATGCAAAAGTCAAATGCTTTCTGTCATAGCAATGCCTTTCACTCTCTTTCTTACATTAGCTCCAGGTTTCCTGGATAGAAGTCGAAATTGCTTCTCATGCCTGGAAGCAGAAAGAATATAAATATGATAAAAATTGATAAAATACAAATATCAACTTAATAATATTTCCAGGGACAAAATGCATTATTGCTGGTAATAGATCAATGAGGTACCAAAAACAAACTCGAATGTCAAAATTGACAATACTGAGATGAAGAACTAACAGGTATGTGATAATAACTGAATGGCATGTTAAAATGACTCAACTAAACATAGGCTAAAGTGAGACACTTAGCACTCAGAACTCACAATTGAGACCTTTTCTCTTTATACTTCATATGACATTTCCTTTAGGCTCCACATGTGCAATCTTCAATTCAATTTAACTACCTGAATAAGCCTTCCCTTCACTGTAGGGAGAAAGGACACTGTCCTCATGACCTGTGAAACTGCTTTCCAAAGTGAATCCCAAAACAGATAAGGGTATATTTGAATCAAATGGTTGAGTCGCATGCGTAGGATCCATGCTTTTTGGACAGTACTGGCCGAGAGGGTTCATATGCTTGTTCTCATGATCATATTGGGAGAGATTAATGGATGCAGAAGCCGAAGAATCCTTTCATGACAGAAAAACAAGAGTACAATTAATAGGTATTTTATTTTGGAGACGGGGTATCTCGTCGATGTTACCTTGACTTCTTATATCTTAGCTCGATCAACTATTCATGAATACAGTATTAGATGATTTTGATGAAGATCAACTGGAGTTAACCTTAAACTACATAATGAATTTTTTATTCTAAAGCTTATACTATAAAAATATGGGAGCTTCAAAACATTTGCACCATATATTACACAATTATGGACCTAAATCATTGTATCACATGGGAGGACACAGTAGTCCTCCAATTCTTCTTCTATGGTATTTCTTTGAACTTTTGTGGTTATAAATAGCTTCAGAAATCAAGATATAAAGTAGTTACATACAATGATTGCTGAAACTTATATTAACTATTTTACTGTATCTATGGTATCATTGCAACTGCATTTGTGTTTGAATGCTTTCCAAAAAAATGTGTGGTATAACCAAAACCATGAATCAGAAAGCATTTAAACCAATATTATTCATGTCTAAATTTGAAAGTTTCACATTTCCGCTTTTGATTCAAGAAGTGATAAGTCACCGAAAGGAAACTGCTGAAGTGCACTGTTCTGCATAACATTATTACTCTGCATTAATATTGCCCTTTGTCCTTTAAAATTAGCCTTACAAAAATAAATTTCTGTTCACATTCTGCTAAAGTTGATATAAATATTATGACGCTCTTCTCTAATCATTGTAGTCTGATGTAGCCCTACAACTATCAACACACTAAGAAGGAATGAAAATATGTTGACTTATAAAGGAAGAAATTCAGACCTCCATTGCACTTAGATTGTCAATATCTGACTTGTCGATTGACTTATCCTTCTCTAAAGAAGAGCAGGAGACATCTTGATCATCAAACAATATTCTAATTGGATCCTTATCTCCTCCAAATAATTCATCAAAGTTTTGGAAAGTTAAGTCAACATCAGGGATGTTAAAATCATCCAGACGAACAAGTTCTTCACATATACCAAGGTCTTGAATATTTTGGGACCACAGCTGCAACATTGACAAAAAGAAATTTCCATTTTGACAACAAGTATAAAGTTGACCAAATGTAGATACTGAACAATCAATATAATGTCAACCAAATATAAATGAATCAAATGCAAGAGCAGTCACAAACACACAGCAAAACAAGTGTCTTGCTACATTACTAGATATTCAACTCCTCCTCTTTCTTGTCACTGACAGATTGGGAGGGAGGTCTAAGATTAAAAAGCCAGCATGCTATGTTTGAAACAAAATTTCCAAACTTTCTATGATACCGATTTGAGTTTAGAAACCCTATCAAGAGCATGTTTAATTTGGCATTTTCCAACCAAATTCCTGTTAAAGACATTCAAAAGCTGGCTGAAATTTGTTTGTATGATTTTCCATTTTTTCCAGCTTGAACCCAATTTTTCTTTAAACAAGGATAGGCCTGGAAGAGACAAGTTAAAGCCTTTGCATAGGAGGACCTTCACCATTAGGAAAGTCTTGGAATGATATTAATCTTATATTATGAAACCAATACCCGTTTCAATAATTATATGTAAAAATAACTCCTTTTCTTAGCATACTATACTTGTGTTTTGTTTCTAGCATAATATCCTTTCTTATGTATGGGTTTTGTTGGTCCAGTTTGTCCTTTAAGCTCTTCATCAATATGTAATTCTGTTTATCCTTGCTGGGTTACACAGACATCATCATAAAGCTTTTTTATTAATATGTTGCAATAAAGGAAAAGGAGAAATGTATAACAATTATAACTGTTGGAAGCTTATTGCAGTATGGGGAAATTCTATTTCAAATTCGATTAAATTATGATTTGTAATGTAGCAGAAAATGTGAATTGCTGTTTATAATCAGGATTGAGGGAATATCCGTAATTTCAGAAGTTAGGATTTAGTTGAATGGGAATTGGGATATCTTATCCCTAGCTAGATTGTGGTTTTCTTTCCCAGAGTAGACAAGATATACTTGAGTTTTAAGCTCGCGTTGCTTGTCTGGTTAGATTTAGTGCCCTTTGAGTTACCTATACAGCATAATATCTGTCTCCTTGATGATAGCTTATCTTTAATAATTTAATATCAAATATGGAATTTTTCAATTGTTTTTGTGTTTATTCCTCGGTTCTATGTTCCCATTCTTCATCATATGCTAAATATATTATCCAATGACGTACAAAACCTAGTGTTCTCTTTCAAACTTCAATCGAAAAAAGTTTTGATATTTGTGTGTACATGTTCATATTTTCATGTAACCAAAGGCATGCATCCCACCAAAGCAAGGTGCAAAATAGGAGAAGAAGTTAGCAGTTCATATTTCATAAAGAAGAACAGAGGTTAAAACCAGTGGTCTTCGAACAAAGAAATCTCTGACCTGATTACTTCGAAGTGGACTTTTGCACGTCCAGAACAATTCTCCATGCAAGGGAAGATCGATAATAGAAGATGAAGATAAATTATCAAGTTGAGAAAAAGTAGAGGGCACAGTTTCTGTACTCGGCTCCACAGTAGGACAGTATTTTTCCAGAACATTAGTAGCCAAATCCTGGGAATTTTGTGATTGACCATTGAATTTTTCGTCCAATTTCTTAAGAGTGTGATATAATGAAGGTGATGATTTTTTTTCTTTTAGCCTGCTGATCTTTGCAGAATAATCAATCTCCTCAATTTGTTGGAGCCATTTTAGATCAATAATCTGCTGCACAATAGTTTGACGCTCTTGATGATTGTGCAATATCTGCAAGACAATATTAAAAATTGAGATGCATCACATTTTAACTTGTATCAGAAGCGGAAAAGAGTAAACCATATGGGTTGCATTTATACATATGATAGAAGCTGTTCCTTTTTCTAATTAATTAGACATGTATATCCAAATTATACTATTTGTTGTCTTGATTTATTGAATTGGGACTAGAAAAAAAAAATTACAATTTAAGTAAATACTTTAAGGGTTACATTTTAAATTACACCTTCCCGTAATTGTTGTGTTCTGACCAAGCGGTTGTCATACAATGAGAAAGGAAGGAAGTTTTAGCAACTACAAGAGATTTTACAAGGTGAGAGGAACACCAATTTGGCCAAAACATGTTGCATATTCCTAAATTTGAGAATGCACAAACCATTCCTTGGATTTGCTCCAGATTTAATAAACTGGTAGTTTCTATCATTTGTCCAAGACAAGAGTAACCATCAAATCAATTTCCAAAAAAAAAAATTATTAATTATTTTACTCCCTGGAATTGTTAAAAGAAATTGTAATCCCTCGACTTGTTTTAGTTTAAATGTAAGTCATTTTGGGTTCTGATTGTAAGTGTGTATCAGTCAATTTAGCCTCTCACTTTATTGTGTATTATCAGTGGCTTCGTCCCTAAATGCCAAGAACCAAATTGATGGATAGTTGTTAAATTAGATAGCAAAGTTGACAGTGGTTGTTGAATTCAGGAATTAAATTATTAATTTTATAATCTAAAAGACCAAATTAACTGTTGGAGCCAATTTGATAGACTAAATTAACTGACATCCTTTTTATAAAACGAGGACTAGATTAACCATTACTTTATAATTTTCGGAACTAAAGTATCAAGTACTCTATTATTGCATCCTTTTAAAGTAATTTGAAAGCAATAACAGTGTACATCCTGTTCAACTCTTAAGTCGTTATAATGACTCCTCTAATTCTCACAAAGTATGGAAAGTAAACTCGTAAACTTTAATATACATGTGTGTACGTGCTTTTAAACTATGCCTTTTATGGGCTCAGTATTATAAAGTCAATCAATTCAGAAGTACCAGATGGTTTATGACTACAGCCATCTTATATTTATTGGAAAACTTCGGTGACAAAGCTAAATTTTATATCATGAGAGCTTTAGCTATTAAAGTAGTTTTGAAATGACTGAAATCCAAAACTACGTATAATATATTTCATCAGTACAATAAATGAGATATTAAAACTCTGTCTTGCTTACCTGACCTTGTTGACTGGTCGATCCCTCATCAAGTTTGGCCCCAGCTAGCAGTGAAGGGACCCCATTTTGAATGTCAGGCTTTCCTGAGACTTGTGCTACATTCAATTCCGCAGAAACACAAGAAACTGAATCAAACTGATCCTGATTGGCACAGTTTTCAATCTCATTCAATTCAAACCCCCAGAGTGCTGCAAAGTCTTTAGCAGAAGGGGAACCTATGAAACTTCTGATAGCTCGTTTCTGGTGTGATAAAGAATTATTGTGCAACTTTTGATCACAGTCTCGACAGATTAACATTTTGTGGTCCAAACATACAACATAAGCAACACGATCTCCACATGAGTTACACACAAGGTTCCGGAGGTGCCGGCCGGACAAAGCATTTGCCAAATGCACCTTCGCATCACAGGATAGACAAAGATATGCCGAATCAGCTTTACAGTAAACAAGTGGCCTCAGGGCCGTGCAGAACTCACAAACCTTCTCCATTTCCTTAATCTTCAATTCCAATAATGAAAAAGGCTCTGAGATTACAAAACTGCATACTGTATAGACACCAATTTAAATAAAGAAGATCCAGATATCAGCTCAGCTACCATGCAGGGTTGCAGAGTCCTTTTATGCAAAAGGCAATCTCGTCTTGCATCAGTTGTTGCCCTGTGAAGGTTTACAAGCTGTAAACAAAATCGCACAGGGTCAATAGAATTTAAAGCTGAAGAAGAAAAAATGGAAACTGCAGAATAGCTTCACATGAAATGCAGTTATACTTGTGAAACCATAAGAAGACTGTTAAGAATGATAAAACAGTCCTTTGACAAAATAAAAATGGAAAATAGTTTATTTTCTATAAACCAGAAAATAAAAAAAAAAAAATTGCCAACTATTCAGAAATCATGATAGATACAAATAATCAGAAACCATAACAAATATAACATTTAAAGTGATTACTATTAAAAAAATGACAAATCCATTATATGTAACGATTCATAACTGAATAATGGTGAACGCTGACACTGGATATACTATTTACTCAATATACTATTATGGAAAGAAAAAAGCGATTCAAATGTCCATGTCTTACCTGTTGGTCCAAATCGATTACAAATCCAAAAGAACTATTTCAAAAATCCACAATTTACCCACACGACTAATAATAACTCGAGAACTTGTAATGGTATGATAGTGAAATCACCCATCATAAAAACACCCAAATCAGAGGGAACTAAGTAATCATAGCCCACCACTCTGTCCTCCCAAAAAAGAGTAGCAAAAACTATAACAGAAATGAATGAAGATAAGAAAACCACCAGAAGCAAACAAAAAAAAAAAAGAAAAGCAGAATAAAAAATAAAAAAAAAGAAAAAAAAAAACAAAAAAAAAAAAAAAAAAAAATAAAAAAACCAACAAAAAAAAAAAAAAAAAAAAAAGAAAAGCCGAATTAAATTTAATTTTCGTGATGAAAAAAAGCGAAGAAAGTAAAAAGCAGGAAAAATAGTGTATAGAAACCAGTGAAAGGAAGCAACAATGAACATGAAATCCGAGAGAAGCATGGAGAGTTGACTTTTGAGAAGGAGTTGGAAAAGCGAAAAGGAAGTAAGAGATTCTACCTACGACTGTTTCCCAATAAATAAAAAGTGGAAGAGAGCAAAGAGAAAGCAGCGAAAAGTGTTTGTTTGTGGGAAAAAAGAGAGAGGGGTTGTGAATTTTGGAAAGTGTGGGTTGTGGTGTGTGGATTCTTGTTGTGCAGTGAAGAAGAAGAAAGGGAAGGAAGCAACAAGAGTCATGCGTTGTTGCAGGCTTTACCCAATTGGGGGAGGTGACGTGTACAGTGAAGAGATGGAACTTTTCCAGCATGGAAGAGCGATGTGGTGAAGTGGGGTCCATGAGGACGTTATCCAGTGTATAGTGCATGTGAATGTGGTGGTTACGTAATCCCAAAGGTTAGCCGCGTTGGGCCAATCGGAACTCGCCTAATGGGATGGGCCCAACCGGACCGGCCACCCCGGGCCCACCCCTCGTGTCTCACGACTCCGTCACGTTACTTTTCACTCCATTTACATCGCAACAAACAAAAGTACTGTACTCTGTAACTCTTTTCAATCTATTTAATCATACTTTGTTTTTTTTCTATTACATCATTTTTTTTAATGTATTTTTTTTTTTAAAAGTAAAATTCTATTATTCTGTGTTATTATTATTACAAGTGGCTGAAGCTATTTATTAGACACAAATGAGAAGATAATTGAGAAAAATAAAAAGAAAATAGCATTGAATTGCGCTGTAGGTGAGATTGACAGTGCATTAAATAAATGTTGTTTGGACTGACGCGAAAAGTGTAGGAGGTGTTGACTTGTATCAGCATAATATGATTTCAGACAACACTGTTAATAATTCAAGCCCCATCTACTTATTTACTCTTGAAAAAAAAAAGAGGTTAATTCGTGTGAGTTTTATATTACTAATCGAATGCTAAGGTTTAAATAATCTTTTAGCTTTTGTCTTCTTTTTGCATTTGATTTTGGTAAAAAAAAAATTAAATATATTTTTGTCTCTTAAATTTAATTAAAATTTAGAATTAGTATCTTTTCAAAACGTTTGATTAATTTAGTCATTTATTTTTAAAAATACGTAAATTTAGAACTTTTAACTAAATTGTGTTACATTTATATGATGTTTTAAGCCCATTTTATAATAGTATTTGAATTATTTACACCGTTTAACACATCTTTGTTTCAATGTTAACTCAAATATTATTATAAAACGCATTTACAATATTAAATAAACTTAAAAATTTTTGGTAAGAATGACTAAATCTACACATTTCTAAAAATAAATGACTAAATTAGTATAAAATTTCAAAAAGAAATTAATTCCAAAACTGACTAAAACTTGAAATATTAAAAACATATTTAACTAAAAAAACGTTTGATTTTGGCTTCTTTTTCTTTGTTAGACTTTATTTTTAGTTTTGAGGAAAAAATTACAGCACTTAAACTAAAATTACTTTGAAATTTTTTATTGTAATATTTTTTATTATTTTTCATTATATAAAGTAGTCAAATTTTTTAGTATATTTTTTATTTGAATATTTATGTAAAAATAAAAAAATATACCATGAAAACAAAACAAAAATAAGATAAACAAAAAAAGTTAAAAAATGTGACAGTTTTTACAGTTAAAAATGACATAAAAAATAATCAAAATGAGACTTAAGTTTTTATATTTTCATAGTTTATTTCTTATTATAAGATAAGGTTTTTCAATTTTTTCTTCTTATTTTCTTTTATTTTTATAATATATATTCTTTTAAAATTTCAAACTTCATTTCGTTTGTTTGAATGTGATTGAGTAGTCGGTATGAAAAGAAAAAGGTAGATCAGTGATCGTTGATAAATGATTGTGTGAAGATAAAAAGAAATCATTATCGCTTGTGTTGTTAAAATAATACATGTTTTTTTAGCATAGTTGATATGTTAACTTTTATATTTTTAAAAATTAACTATTATATGAATAATTATAAAGATTTCTATAATTTCTTAATTCTTTTATTTCTTGTGTTTGACTAGTAGTATTAAGATGTTAAATTTATTTATTTTATATAATAAAGTAGTAAAATTATAAAAGAAATATATACCATTATTTTTCGGAGATATAGAGTACAAGAATAAAACTCCATGGGAATAAAACAGTGGATATCATAAATTACTAACTCTGAAAATCATAACTGAAATTTAGTTTATTAATTTCATACATTATATATAAATGTATGTGTACTGAAAATCAAACAATCATTTGGTATTTTTCCTAAAACTTTAATTGTTTATTATATTAAATTTGGAGATGGAATAAGGTGTGGGACCAAAAGTAAAGAAAAGGGGGAAATTTGAAACTTTGGAGATGCAAAGATGGAATGCAAGTTGGGTGAGAGAGGAAGACAACATTTTACATGTGCGTGGCGTGGGTAACAATAGTGGACTCTTGGCCCAAAATTGGATTTTGTGCTATGCTTGGGCCTACAGATTTAGGTTTAGATAACCAATTTTCTCGGGGAATGTAAACATATCCTTGAATATTTTTTAAAAAGAATGATTTTTTTACAATCTAAAATTAAATTATATATTATCTATCAATCTATTTTGGAAAAAAGTTTATATAATTTCTATAAATTTATATAAACTAATTTTAATTTACAAAAAAAAAGAATTTATTATTTTTCTCTTTTTTAAAATATTTAGGATAAGTTTCTACCTTTTTTCCAATTATATAGTTACTTTTCTCTTTACTAACGAACATACCTTTTGGCATCAGGACACTCTCAATGGAGATTATAATACAGTTTTAATTTAGGTTTTATGAGTCTCTCTATATCGTTTCATTTTTAAGATCTGTCTATATTTTTCTTCAAATATAAGAGTCTTATAAAATTCATTTAATTCTATGTTATTTACACTTTACCTTACAAATATTTAATTTTAAAATATTTTTATTATTAATTTATTGTGAATTATTCTTTTCTAGTTATTGGTCTATAATATTTCTCAACAAAAATTATTTGTAATAAAAATATTTTTTTATTATTTTAGAATATTTCTTTCAGAAAATAGGTTGTTTTAAAAAATATTTTTTTTATGACTTAATATCATATTTAAGATTCTCATATCTAAATTTATTCTCCTGTCAATTTATCTTATAAAATTTAGATCTTAAATTGATTAAGTACTCTGCATTAAAAATAGTCTTATTTGCCTCTTCCACGTGGCTCATATATCATCCCTCCCGCTTGACACAGTCCTTCAATCCCTTCCGACAAATGTTTTTCCCTCAGAAAACATTAATACAGTACGGATTTCAATAATTTCAAAAAATTGAATATTTAATAATTGAATTATTTGTAATTTATTTTTTTATAATTATTTAAGTTTGGATAAAATAATTAAAATATTTTTAATTTTAATTTTTTTTATAAAATAATTAATTTTTTATTTTACCGCAAACTCAACTCTATCTTTAAATTTAATTTAAATTTAACTTAATTTAGTTATGAAATTTGATTTGATACAACTCGTATTGATTTGTGGTTCAAATTAACCTTAACACAACTCAACCTTTAGTCCAGACCGACATGGTTCAGCATTTAGTATGAATTGTCCCGACTTGACCTTCTGATAGGCTCAAGTCAACCTTCAGTCCGATCTAGTTTGACCTAGCTTGATCTTCATTTTAGTCCAACTTAACTCGACTTTCGACCCCGCCCAACCTAAATCGACCTTTGGCCCAACTTAGCCCAACTCGACTTTCGACTTAGGCCGGTATGCTTGTTCTAATCCGGCCAATTCATCCTTCGACCCTACTTGACCTTCGATCCAACCTAACTCGATCCGATTCGATCTTTGACCTAGATCATCTTGACTCGACCTTTGATCTAAGCTGACTCATCTCAATTTTATGTTCGGTCCAATTCAACTTTTTAGACTTGTGGACATTTTTATCTTAACTAATGAACAATTTCACAACTTAAAGAATTTTTATTTCCTCATTATTTAAATAAAGTTTAAATTTTAGTATTTTAGTTGTTTGAAATGCCTTCTTAAAATTTCTCAATTTCAATTTTCTTTTTATTTTCTCATCAAAATATGTCATATTCTTTGAAAAAATTTTAAATTCTCCAAATAAATAAATTACCTTCTTAAATTGTCTTATTCAAACACACAATAAAAAGATATCAAAAATTGATTACGTTGACTACCTACTATGTAGATAAGAATATTTCAAAAGTTTTACATATGAAAAAAAAAGTATTTACGTAAATTTATTAAATTTTTATTAACTGAATAACAAGATGTTATTTAATCTTGTTTTCATGTCATAGGAAATTTTGAGATCAATATAAATGATATTACAATATATATTGATTGATTTTTATTGAAAATGTATAAAATAACAAGGATAATCATCTCTATCAACTTTGAAAGAAAAACAATTATGTTTTTGAAAGGACTAAGTTACGTTAAAAGAAAAAACAACTTTCTAATATTAAAGAACTAAACTCATACTTAAGCCTTTAATACATGAACGGTACCTTTTCCATCTCTATCATAATTCTATTTCTCTCTCTTTTAATTATAAAAATGCATTGTATGATTCATTGTTCTAAACCATTTCTCTTTTTTTAGATTGCTTGAATATTTTTGCGTAAAATTTTAGCATTTTAACAGTCTTCAAGAGACATGCTCGCTAATTGTCTCTATGAATAACGTCAGAGGATAATAAATTGGAAAAATTAAAATTAATACATATCCTGGACTACAAATTAAAATCTCTAATTTGAAAATGAGTAACCATAAAATGATACTTGCATTTGTTTATGTAATCTAGTGTTAAAAATAATCTCTATATGTGTGTTTCAACTAAAGTTTCGGAATCGACTTTGAGCTAACTCTTCGCTTACAGATCTATTGAACGATCAACCAAACAGCAGAAAACAAAATGCAGGCACCTCTAATACCGGGAGGTTTTCTGGATTTTAACAGACCTATATGACAAACATCTAACAAAAGAGTGCCTAAACTATTCTGTCAAAATATTTGCTGTACAAATAAGTATTGCAAATACGAACTAGAATTGTTCTTGTTTTACTAAAGATGCTAAAAACACAAAAACCTTCAAGGGTAATGTAACTCCCAAACATCGTCCGAAATGTCAGTTTGAGCACCATGATTACCTGGTCAGATGAGTATAGGCGATATTGTAACTATTTCCAGCAAAAAGAAGCAAATTACGTTTTGAATGAAGCAATCAATCGAACGGCTACTGGAGCAGGAGACAATATGATACTTCCCTGGAAAAAAACAAGTCAATGACAGAAAGTGAGTACGCAGGTGACACCCTTACATTAATTCAAGTCAGAAGTGCATTACTAATGCAAGATATCGTAATACTATGAACAAAATCAAAGATTTCTTAAAAACAGAAAGATAGAATATTACTCACCTGGATCAACGTGATTTCACGTGAACTTCAATAATATCATCGTCTTCCATCCCAAGGCTAGCAGGGGTTTCGGACGAACTTATTTTATCACCATCAAAGGACAATACTATCTGTTTCTGGTCACACTTGATTTTATCGGCATATGTCTTGACAATCCTTTCAAACTTGTCATCCTAGAGACAAATAAAATATGAGCGTAAGGATTGAGGCCAAACTCTGTTTTGAAAATATGTCCACTGGCCTATAAATGAAAAGCAGCTTTGAAAAAAAAAAATCAGAAACACAATTCTTGTCCCAACAAAAGCAGCTTTGAAAAAAAAAAACAGAAACACAACTCTTGTGCCAATAATTACAACTAGATTTTACCTGAAAAATAAAACAATCGGGATAGCATAAGAGCAGTTTTGTCCATCAAATATAATTATAGGGAGCTGGAAGAAGAAAAATATACGGTGCAGGAGGAAGAATTTCCCAGTGATCCAATAATAACTTACGGCCCAAAGTAAAAAATCATAACTCGGTGGTGTTTGACCTGCATCTAAGACAGAGAAACTCCTAAAGGAAAAAAACATTTTTCTTTGTTTTAAATTAGGGTTGTGGGTCATCTCCCTCCACTAGCAGTAAGAGCAGCTAAAGTGGAACAGAGACTGGATCTTTGGTTGTGAAAATTATTATTCCAGCCCCAATGGCCGGGTACAAAGCTGATGGCTTTGTACAGCAAGATGTCACACCCCAACTGCTGAAGAATTGCGCGAGGGTGATTCACACGATCCTTTGCTATTTGCATGGTTCACAAGCAATTCAGAAACAATTAATGCAACGCAAATATTGTATCACCAAGCTGATGAACCGAATCGTGAATCATAGGATAACGATAATCATGCATTGACAACAAAAAGTATATCTGTTGACGGAATTATATACCATGAACATTCGAATCTGCTTTGTTCCATCTTTGTCTTGAACAGAAATGACAATCTTTGGTCTTTCAGAATGCTGTAGACTTTTCTCATCTACACCATCTACCGAAGACTGCAACGAATCATTAACTTCGAATTTAGAAGACTCTTCCACATCTTTTAACAATTGTTTTGCTGATTCAGCAAATGAGGCAAGTTCCTGCTTCTTTAATCTACATGCATAAGTAACACCCTGTTAGAAACTGTAGATAAAAGCGGGTAGGTATTGGGAGTAATTATATGGAAAATTAAAACCATTTTATTCACCAATGCACATCTTTTTCTGTGTAATATCCACATGTGGAGCAACGCAAAAGGCAAGTCTAGTTCCAGAGGAAACCACAGATGATTAACACACAAAAAGTATAGATATACAGAAACAAAATGAAAAACTGTGTCAACGATTCCATTTTATCATTGCATTATGTGGTTAGGGTTGAGTGGCCAATTTTTTTTTTCAAGAACATAAAAAAGGCTATCACCCATCCCACAATAGACTACAGATGTATGCATTATTCTTATCCTATAATATCACTGTTGGAGCAACCAATTCCAGCGCAGAACAATGACAATATAATTTCACGGGGGAGTAAAAAAAGAAGCAATAGCAAGCAACTAAGATTTGGCATTTGAAAATTCCTAAGGAGAGTGAAAAGTACACAACCTTAATTTTTTCAAAGTTGAATCATCATCAATCGACCTCTGCGAATTACTTGCACTCATTGGTGGAGGGGGTAACCAATCATCATCTTGATCTTCAATGTTCACCACTGAGACTCCTTTCCCATTGGTCTTCTTGTCATCCTCAACCTAAAACCCCAACATTTTCAATAGTTACAAAACCAAAACCAATAATCAGGGCACAAATACGTGAAAATCAGAGCCTAAAATAAGACTTACAGTCTGGGTAGTCTTCCTCTTCTTACCATCAAGAAAAATCACATCGTCGTCATCATAAAAATCATCTGCGACCATCACAATCAGACATTCAAATTCAAACACAAACTCCCGTAGGGTAGTGATAAAAAGGGTAAACAGTAATCTTGTAAAAATTAGGGTTTGAAGTAGTCGAAATTTTTCAAGAAAAGAAACGCACCATCGATGGTGATGGGGTTCACAGGCTGAACCCGGCTGTAGTCAAACAATGGTTCCAACTCTTCGATTTCATCCTGCAAACAAATCAAGAATATGAGATGGCGATTACAAGAGAAACCCTAATTTCAAATCGAGTAAGGGATGGAGAGTTTCACCATCGTCGTCGACCTGTGTCGCTCGGTGTCTCTGGATGTTGGCATTTTGTAGTGTGTTCTATTTCACCGAACAGAATCGGCTACACAACTGCACATGATGCACGCTCTAGATCATGTTTCGTGATGAAATAAATAAAATTTAAAGGTGAGGATTGTTTGGAGTGTTTGTGGATTCTGTAGGCGATCTCGTCTCCTGTCTCACTATCCCGCTTCAAACTTTAAATTCGTTTATCAGTCTATTATTTCAAAACAATACTTATCTACATACTTTACCAACTTTTCCAATAAAATAAATTTGAATATATTCCTACAAATAATGAAATTATTTAAAAATACAGAAGAATGTTTAGTTTAATTTAAATTTACAATAGCCAATCATTACAGCACTGTCTTGAAAATGACGCATGATAACAAAATCTAAGTGTATTAAATTAGAAATATCAGTGGACTTGTATATATAATCGATTCTTCGACACCAAAGTAAGAGTTAGTTATTTAAGTAATTTTTTTATTTTTTAATTAATTTTGAAAATTAAACATATACTGAATATAAATTAAAAAGTTAAATATAATTAATTTTATATAAATTTAATGCAGAACTAGACATGCATTAATGTTTTGTAATATTTATCCGAATAATGCGTATGATTTGTGATTGATTTTTGGTAAATAGATAATGATCTATGATGCATAAATACGATACGTGTATTAGATACCACTGAAAATATAATATATGTATAGTATATGCCAAATACTTCAATCTAACATATTAATCTTCTTCGGCATATCTATGTAATTATATATATATATATATATATATATATATATATATAATTACTCTT
>Ga0099822_1001782_pt1 | contig 25874 bp, 17 predicted proteins | sample CowpeawhiteBW_FD_76839 | JGI IMG/M metagenome (GOLD analysis project Ga0099822, IMG submission 76839) | Root nodule microbial communities of legume samples collected from California USA - Cow pea white BW | ecosystem: Host-associated > Plants > Roots > Nodule | place: USA: California | collected... | reverse complement strand
ATATATATATATATATATATATATATATATATATATATATATATATAGGTATAGATAATTTAAGAAAATAATTAAATTTAAAAAATAATCAAATCGAAAAACTGTTAAATTTAAAAACGTTTGGTAAGTTATTATTTTAATTTAAATAAATAATTATTTCTCAAAAAGATAGAACTGAAAAATAAAATGTGAAAACCAAAATAGTGAATTTTCTTATAAAGGTATAGATAAACATAATATTATAGAACTAAAAATGTCAAAAATAAAAAGCCATAAAAACGTTTAAAAATATTTGTTTTCTTTATTTTTGATGTGCTGAAAAAAGTTATTATAATAAACACACAATTAAAACAGTACGGATAAAACCCTTAGTTTATTTAATTTCACCAACTCACGTGTATTATTTTCTTTTCTTGGGACGAGTAGTCCGCACAAGTTAAAGAATCAATGAACTTGATATAACTTAGATTGATTTTTTTTTGTTAAGTATCAAACATGATTAATTAAGTATTTTTGTTATCAATCTATTAATATCATATATTTATGAATATAAATCTAATTTTGTTTTATAATACACTTTGATGGATAATTTTTATAATATATTTTTATTTATTTGAATAAATAGTAAGTTATGAATTTTACATATTTTTATTATATTGGAGTTGTGTAAAATCATATTTTTCAAAAATACTCAAATATAGAAATAAAACAATTATAAAATACTTTCATGATTTTTATTTTCTATTCTTTGTTTTTGTTTTATTCGAAAACCATATAGACATGGATTAAGAGTTTAGATTATTGTTGGTTTCTAACCTTGACTTTTGGCTCTTGATGTATGGTAGAGGACCAACAAAGTCTTATGAAAAAAAGTCAGCATAAATACAACCATAAAACAACTCATTTATTTTTTCTCAACTTGTGCTATTTACGCTAGCCCCGCCCAAAGATATCATTGCTTTATAAGTAACTAACAAAACATGTGTGCTACGCGATATTCCTAGTTTATCACAAAAACATGGACCAAACCATCAATATTAGTGTTACATGCCACGACTCCCACATAGAATATTGCAAAACTTTGTTGTCGTCCCACTTCAAGCCGAAAAGTTAAGCAATTCGGTAATCATCGAAACGCAAGACAAACCCAACGTAAACGCGTTTCCGAACATTACTCTGCTTCTTGACCTTTTTGCCTCGATTATCGTTACAACTTTAACAGCATGTAATGGAAAACAGAGAAGATATAAAGAAGTTACAAACTTCGAAACAAAGAATACTTTTATATTTACTTTGAGTATTATTTCAAAAACTATATAACTAATGCCAACAATTTATAAAAAAAAAAAGTATATTTCTTTATGGTATGAAGAAGAAAAGAATACTAAATGAACTTTACTATTTTCACACTTATTCAGAATAATAGTAAATTTCATTTAGGTGTTTTCCTTTACGGAATTATCTTCATTCATATTTGTTGATAGTCATAAAGATAAGAGTTCTTGGTATGGAAACATTAAAAAGGATGGAGGTTGTTGAAATTTGGTTTTATTACATAACTCGTTAAGTAGAGTTATAGGTTTAAGTTGATCTTTACATTATTCTGAATTTAGTATTAACAAATTAGGTAAAACTCTAACCTCGCATTCACACATGGTGGGAAGAATAATTTAGTAGGGACACACCAACCGCAATCAGTGCAAACAGAATTAGTCTTTAGATCATTAAACTAAAGAAAATCTCAGGTAAGAACAGAGGGAAAATAAGTAAAACTCTAAGATAAGGTAGTAAAATTTGCACCTTCATTCTGTCCACTTATAAATATACCTATGATAATTCCTTACTTGCTGGGTTATTCTTTTTTCTACCATAATGATTTCCAAGATGTTCTTTTTTCTCCTCTTGCTAGCACACCTTCAACCAGAAGCATTGGTGAAAGGAGACGTGACTTTGATAAGGAAAACCTGCAAGAACACCAACTACTTCGATCTATGCTTCTCCTCCTTGAGATCCGATCCAAGTAGCAGCGACGCAGACCCAAAGGGCTTGGCTATGATCATGGTTGGGATTGGAATGGCCAATGCTACTTCCACTTCTCTCTATTTGTCCTCTCAGACTCAGTTGCTTGGCACTGCCAACGATTCCACCAAAAGGGTGGTGAAGGAGTGTGCAGAGAAGTACAGCTATGCCACCAATGCCCTCCAAGCTTGTGCACAGGATCTGGCTAATGGGGCATATGACTATGCTTCCATGCACATCGCTGCAGCTTCTGATTACCCCAATGTTTGTCACAACATGTTCAAACGTTACCAAGGTTTGGTTTATCCTCCTGAGTTGGCTCGTAGAGAGGATGGTTTGAAGCGTATATGCGATGTTGCTCTGGGGATTGTTCAGAATCTTGATTGCTAGGTTGGCATGTGAGCCACTTATTGTTACCTGGTGTTTGTTTATTTCTTTCAGTAGAAGTTGTTCTATGTAATTTATTGGACTATTTTGTATTTAGGGGTCCATTTTTAACTCGAATTTGTAAAAACGTTTCTCAATTTCTTTTTTTGAGAAACAGGGTAAGTCGTCGGGATGAAGGACGACATTCAAGGTGAAGTCGTCCTCCTTCCAGCCAGTTTCATATTTAAAAAAAAAAAAACAAAGTCGTTAGGGACGAGTTCGGTTTCTAGTCATGTCCACAGTGAAGTCGTCTTCATGGTTGACGACTTCATTTTTAGGTTTTTTTTTTGAACAATAAGTGGTAAAAAAAATAATAAATTGGAATAAAAATAAAAATAAACATTAATATATTTTAACATTGATTAAAAATTAAAATACAATAATTAAATTAGTAGAAATTAATAAGACAATCATCTATGTCCTCCAATTCCACATGTTGGTCGTCTTCTAGGTTTGTTGGGTTGTCTTGGTGGTTGTTGTTGTTGTGGTTGATCATCATCATCATGATCATCATCTTCATCTTGATGACTTTGGGGATTTTGCGGATGGTGAACTGTTATGTGTGGCGATTAGGAAGGCATTGGCGGAGGATAAAATGACATTGATGATGAAGATCCTGCATAATGGGTAGATGGTGGTGTCATGGTTGTGGTGCCAAACATATGTGATGGACCAGCACCATAACTTGACTTATGCGGGAAGAAACCATATGAGGAAGGGATGTTTTGGAATGAGGTGTTTGATGGGTTGCTAAATTGAGGATGCGAATGTCCAAACATTTGACCCTGACCCATAGGCGACTGTCCCAAAAATTGGTAGGGATAATGTATAAAATCTGGAGAAGACTCAACATGACCAGTGTAGGGTTGTGAAGCAGGCTGGGAAGGTTCTTGTGACATATCATACTGTAAAATAAATAGCAGGGTTATTGCCATGAATTAGTATGCATGATAAACAGATGTACAACATTGTAGTAAAACTAACCTCATCGCCAGAAGATTTTGTCGATGGAGATATATAGCGGATTGTGTGGTTTGTGTACCACTGCATGTACAATGTTTGATCACGCAAATGGTCGTTTCCACTGAATGGTGTACATTGAATGATCTGATTTTGTCGATCATTCCAAATTGCAATCCACTGGTGATGATGTGCTACCCAATCTCTATCATTTCTCCCCCTCAAGTCATCCTTGTGAACCTGATTCAGGTTAACCGGGTCAGGCGGAATGTTTTGTCTTAAACCAAATTGACGCATGACCCTATCCGCCTTATGGATTTCTACTGTCGCGAAGCAAATTATAGGGATTGTTGCTCTGGACACTGGAGGGATGTCAACCACAATCAATCGACTAACTTCATTTTGAATGTAAGGCCTCCACAAGAACTAAAAAAAAATATTATAGACATTAATTTCAAATGTTAAAAAACAAACATCTTTTAATTACCTTAACTATTACCTGTCTTGTACGTATTTGATCAAATCTCAACTGAAATTCACTAACTGAAATTGAAACTGGATTTGTCCGATGCGTTAGGTTCATCCACCTAAAAACAAGTGTGCCCATTTCAAGTTAGTTAAATTACAAGAAAAAAAATAATTTAAAAGTTAGCTTTTACCTTCTTCAAACGGGGAAACCATCCTCATCAGCCACCTCATCATCACTTAAAGGCTGAAGTTGTGGAGTTATAGAAGTAATCCTCTCCCAAGCCCAACATTGTAACAAAATCATGCATCCACCAATATTTTCTTGGCTTAGGTGAATACCATGATTTAGGCCACGATATAGACAGGCCAAAACTGCAGACCCCCAACTATAATTCCTGACTACATTCAAGTCAGCTAGCTTAAGTAGATACATGACATGTACCCTAACTACAGGCGTGTCTGGCATTAAAATGCTTCCAATCAATGTTAGAATGTAAGCTCTCGCATATTGAGCAATAACATTATTGTTTCCATTTTGTGGAAGCTGTTGGAAAGTATTATTTAACCAAAATACTCTAATTGAGTTCCCTCTTACCACCGTCGGTGGTGGAATGACCCTTAGATGTTCATGGAAGGTGGAGAATATGTCTTCAACCGTAGTGGGACCAATGACCACATCTTTGTCTATCGGTAGGCCAAGGAGAACGGCTACATCCTTTAGTGTCACAATGGTCTCTCCATAGGGAAAATGAAATCTGTGAGTTTTTTATCTCCGCCTTTCTAATAAGGAAGTGATGAGGAAGTGGTTCACATCCATGTCTGGAGACTGGAATATACAAGGCGTTTTCGAATCCAGCCTATTGAATTAAATTTATCACACGTGGATCAATTATGTCTTAGTTGTTTAATATCCAAACTCCAGCTCTTCTCGGTCTAAGAACTTTTTCCCTCCCTTCCCATAAGTCGTGAGTGATATGTTTGTGCTGAAGTCGGAGTAGTGACATATCCCAAGGTTGGTGTCCATTTTGTGCCATGCTAAACGTGACAAGAAATCAGATTTCAAAGAGAAAATAAATTAACAAAAAAGTTAGAACATAAGTCAGGAAATTAATTGCAAAAAAAATTAAATGTTAAATAATGGTAACTAAAATACGTAAACCTCGAAAGTAGAAGCAACAAAATAAGTGTTGAAGTCTTGAATCCTCTCCCAATGCGCAAGTGGAAACTATTTTCTGCCAATTCAAGCACAACACAGCAAACCAAAGTGATGAATTTGAACCAATGCTAGCATTTTATTGACGTGAATCTTCATCAATGTTGGTATCCAGCTGTCCTCATTCAATTATTTTTCAATGCATTGATTTTTTCGTTGAATGTGGTTGTAAGGACAATCAAATAAAGCTTCAAAAGATGCCAAAGGTGACACCAATTTAGACCATTGCATGCAAATTTTATATTGTGCATGGCATAGGGAGTAGGATGAATCTCTGAATTCCACTATTTACCCTGAATCACGTGGTGGAGTGCAGGCTCTCACAGTAAAAGCAAATAAATGCGTGCGCATGATAGTGTTAGTGATTTGGGGAAGGCGAAGTCGCCATCAATGTGGACGACATCCAATTGAAAGTCGTCATCAATGCGGACGACAACCAATTGATGTCGCTAGGCCACCTGACGACCAAAGTTGTCCTGACATGCACCAGTTTCAGTTAATTGAAGTCACTTGCATTAAATATGACTTCATTGAAATTTTTATGACAAAGTCGTTGATATTAATAGCAGTTTCTGTGCAGTAATAAATGTGTTAACTTTGAATGCGATTGTTACTGGGCACGAATTAGGGTTTTTGGGCATAATTAATTATTCAATGCACACCTATTTTGAATCTCATATTTATTTATATTGCGTTCATTAACACCTATTTTACTAACCTGCGAGTTTCATTCAATATTTTCTTACCTTAATATTATTATTCATATGTTCACCAAATTTGCACACAATGGTCGATCAATCAATTCAATGTCCTGATATTTTGTCTGATTTTAGTGAAGATGAGATGGTTACCAACCAATACGCAATCCCTACAACGGATCACGGTGGCTCATCAAGTCACACCTCATTTGAAGCTTCAACTCCAATGAGTAAAAATTCACTATGTATCGACATGTCTTTTGACACAAACGAGACCATAGTGTCATATATCAAGCAATACCATATCGATAATGGTTATAGATTTGTGGTTGTTGAGAGCAAATCTAATAAATTTATATGTCAATGTGTCGACTACAAAAAAAGTTGTCTGTGGCGTTTACGGGCTGCTTATAGCAATCGGAGTTTCAATTGGGAAATTAGAAAGATTGACAGATCACGCACGTGTTTGTCAACCATGCAACCTGCAGATCATGTCAATCTTGATTCCAACCAAATTGGTTCTATTGTGATGATACCCGCAACCTCACTTACGTTTTAAAAATACTATATCTTAGAACTCTACAAAATTCTAGTTTCTTCATCTCTTTAACAAGTTTGAGGTGAGCTGAGTATAAAATTTGAATCTTTTGTCGATTATGAGTCAAAGTGGTTTCAATTCTCTCAATTAACGGATTATACAAGTTGAGTCATTTATGGTGAACTTATCGCAACTCACTTACATTCTAAAAATACTATATTTTTTAGCTAAAAGAAACCATAATATATATGTCTCTTTCACGCCTCTGAAGAACCCAAAGCAATATTCAGTCTTTGATTCACTGTCGCCATCACCACCTCTTTCACGACCGATGATTGTTTGATCTTCTCTCTATTAGATCTGGCCACATCTAATTTGGTACTACGCACTCCTTTGTTCTTCTCTACTGCTCTTTCACCACTCCTTTGTCCGTCTTCCTAGATTGTTTCTATGCATTTTTAAATAATAATATTAAAAATAATAATAGTAATATTATATAATAATAATAATAAATAATATATATATATATATATATATAATAACATTGTTATATAATAATAATGAGATTATTATTATTATTATTACAAATAGTAACAATAATATATAAGAATAATAAAAATAATATTACTAATAATATTGTATTTATCAATAATATTAATTATAATAATATCTAATAATAATAATATACAGTAAAAATAACAATATAATAATATTATTAATAATATACTATATATATATATATATATATATATATTATAAAAACAATAATCATATATAATAACAATAGTAATGTTATATAATAATAATAGATTGAAATGGTCCAAATATTTACTTACTATATAATTTTACTTAAATTAACACTTAGGAGAATATATTAAAATAGTTGAAGGAAAACACGGTACTTTAAATATTAAATACTAAATAGTTAAAAAAATAGTTGTTGGTTTCCATAATTTTTTAAAAAAACTGTAAAGTTTGAAATAATAGTTTTTAATCATTATAGAATATGTGATGAAATTTGTTTATGACATATGAAAATATTTTTTTTATTTTTCATGTTTCTAATACTTTAAATCTTTATATATTTAACATTAATAATTTTCTTACCGGATTAAAATTAAAATATTTTTATTTTATATAGATTAGAAATGTATGTAATTTTTCTTGAGAACGAGTTAAATGTTAAATGTTTTGGTTACTTACGAAAACTTCGTATCTTCAAACAGAAATCGGAAAAACAAAACAATGATGTCTTCTATGTTTAGTAGATATCGAGACATCGTGTATTCAGAAAGTTTGTTTTGGAAATCTCATTCCAAAAAATTTGTCCTAAAATATATTTCACATGTTTTTTTTTTTATAATTATTTTGGAAGTCTCATTCCAAAATTCTCTTTAAAAAAATATGAAAAACTCATTCCAAAAAGGTTTTACAAATTTAATTCGAAAGTCACTCTTAAGAAAAAGTTAAATGAGTAGTTTGAAAATTTGAATAGATGCATGAAGAAATTGTGAGGGTGTTAGAAGAAAAAACCGAAAACACTATCAAAGGTCTTTTTTGGAATTCCAGAACATAAAGATGGTTGTATGATAACATTATTTTTCTTTTTAGACAGTAAAAGAGTTAAATAAGATGATAGTTTTTTTTTGAGTGAGTTAATTTTCTCTCCATTAAACTTTTTATTTAACTTTATAAAATTTGAAATAACTGTTTTTAGTCGTTTTAAAATATAAGAATTTTGATATTAGTTCTTAAAAATATTTTTCTTCATTTCATGTTTCTAAAACTTGAAATTTTATTAGTTATAGACTTAATAATTATATTTTTCACCGAACCAAAATTAGGACATGTTTATTTTTTAAGGATTGAAGACATATTTAATGTTTTTTTAATAAATTGTAAAACTAATTTTATTTTTCATTCTTATATAAACTATATTGTTCTCAAATTTGAGACACAAAACAAAATGTATAATTATACAAATAAAAAGATTATTGGTAAAACATGTAATTGAATTGAAAGTTAAACATTCAATTATTTATGCTCATTCAACCAGAAAGACAGGATTTACTTAATATATAATTTTACTTAAATTAAACCAAGGAGAATAGATTGAAATGGTTGAATGAAAATGCGGTACTTTAAATATTAAATAGTAAGATTTAGTTTTGGTTTCTATGATTTTTTAAAAGTTCTGTAAAGTTTGAAGTAATGATTTTTAATAATATATGCTTAAATTTCTTTTTTAATGTATACAATTAAATTTCTAAAACTTGAAATTTTTAGTTAATTATAATATTTAACGTTCACATTTTTCTTACCTAACCAAAATTAACATTTTGTTTATTTTATAAGGATTAAAAATGTATATAATTTTTTTCTTGAGAATGAGTTAGTTAAATGTTCTGGTTACATAGGAAAACTTAATATCCCTTCAAGCAATTGAAAAAACAAAACTTAATGGTTTTTTTTAATGTCTAATAAATATTAAAACATCTTTATTGAAAATATAATATGTTTGGTAAATATTAAAACATCTTTATTAAAAATATCGTTCAGACCATCATAGATATAATATAAAATTTTTAAAATTTTAAATTTTAAATAAATTTTTTAATAATAAAAATGTAAAATTAATATTTTAAAAATATGAACTACAAAATAAAATATTAATTAAAGTATAAATCTAAGTTAATTTTTTTTCTTTAAAATACAAGTTGCACAAAGTTGTACAATTAGCTTTACAAATAAAAATTAAAACATTGTATGATTAGTTGTGCGAAATAAAAATTAAAACATTGTATGATTAGTTGTGCGATAATTATGCTTTATAGTTAAGCTAAAACAAGACATAAATCACGAGCATACTCAAATGATTTCAAATTTGAGTTGAGTTGACTATAAAAGTTAAATTCTTTGTCAATTATGAGTCAAAGTATTTTCAACTTACTCAATTCAATTCACATGTTATACAAGTTTGAGTCAGGTTATGGTGAGTTGACGCATAATCTACTTATGTTTTAAAATACTATATTTAGAATTAAGAAAAAATCCTAATTTTTTTGCCATTTTCACTCTATGTTTGAGCTGAGTTGAGTATAAAAATTAAACATTTTGTCAATTATAAATCAAAGTGGTTTTAACTCACTCAATGATTATATGAGTTTGAGTAAGGTTATGGTGAGCTGACTCGCAACTCAGTTACGGCTCAAAAGTACTACATTCCAGAACTTAAATAAACTAAGGGTGACAATGCGAATCAGGCTAACCTGTTTAGGCCTGTCCCGCATAAAAAATGTGGACTGAAAAGTCTGGTCTCTTTGGCATAAGTTATGGCTTGCGAGCCCATGAACCTTCTTTATTTTTTATAATAAAACTTTCAATGTTTAACAAATTGATAAACTTTAAGAAATTCACGAAATTAAGCAAAGACTTTGGAGAGTTGAATGATAAATTAATAATTCAACATTTTCATTGATCATATTCATATTTGTACTTTAAAATGCATAATGTATTCTTCAATTTTTAGTACATTCAAAAAAAAATAATAATAATACATCACACCTATTTTTTCCACTCATACCAAAATTTAGAATGTTTATGCAAGAGTCTTTAAGAAAGTAACAAATACACATAAGTGTATTTTTTTTTTTGCAGGTCGAAGATCAACCCGCGCGGGCTGCAGGTTATACGGACCAGCGGGCTCAATATCTCAGCCCGTCATACCAAGTCCAGATTACCACCCCTAAAATAAACCCTAGTCTCTTTACCTCTTCCATACCTTTAAAGGACTCAAAGCAATATTCAGCCTTTGATTCTCCGCCGTCACTAGTATCTTTTCTGTCTATTAGATCTGACCACATCTGATTTGGTCCTAAGCTCCTTTGTCCTCCTGTGTTGCTCTTTGCTTTTTTCTCTGCTGCTCTTTCGCCACTCCTTTGTTGTTCCTACATGTCTTCTCCTCTTTTCTTGTCTACGGTTTGTAAGTTAATTATTATTTTTTAGTTTTAGATGAGTCAGTGAGTTGACCAACTTAATTGATAATTTAATCCATTGATTAAAACCAGTCACAAAATTTATGATTTCCCATAATTAGTTAAGTTGAGTTTATTTATTTTTAACCCTCCTGAAATTATATGTATAAATAGAGTTATTTGTGTTAAAATGATTCAACTAAAAATAAAATATCAAACAATTTTTACTTCATTCAACTTAGAACACAGTTTTACTTAAATCTCTCATATTCCAATATATATATATATATATTAAAATGGTGAAAAAAAAAAAGACAATAAAGTTGACAAACATGCATGTAGTTTTTTTTAATCTGTTTGCTGATTTTAATGGTGCTGTTTTAAACAAAGTAAAGAAAGAGTTTGATATGATATAGTGTAGGTTAAAAAAAAAAATAGAGTGGTGTAGCTAGATTGCATTTCCCGCCAAACTAGAAGGGGAGCGCGAAACTCATTACTTCATTTTTTTCATTTTTTCCATGTTGCTTCTTCTTCTACATTCTAAACCTAAACCTTCGAATCGGAAGAAAATGAAGGGTGGCACGGTTCAGATTGTCTGGCACGAGAGAAAACCTGTCTTAACCCTCGATTTTCACCCTCTCTCCGCCACTCTCGCCACCGCCGGCGCCGATTTCGACATCAAGGTCTCTCTATTGCTCGCTTCACTTGTGATTAGGGTTAATTATTTGCTCAATTTTATTCGTTTTCTCGTGTTTGCAGTTTTGGTCGATAAAGCCCTCGGGCACGGAGAAGCTCCCCTTAGTTTCCTATCTCAGTAACCTCACTTATCATAGCTCTGCAGTGAATGTTATTCGCTTCTCATCTTCTGGTAATTTCAATACGCCCCTTATTTTTCCCCTCCTACAATCTTTATGTAACAAAATTTCATTGGATCAAGTATGTATCAAGTTAATTCACTCGCGTATACTTTCGTTATCACCGAAATGGAGCCGATTGATGAGATTTGCATTATTTTTCCTCGCTTATTGTGCTACAAGAAAGGGTGTGGAGATTTCTTTTAGTGACAACTTCTATTTCTGATTATTTTCAGGGGAATTGCTGGCCTCTGGTGCTGATGGTACGACCTTGGTTAATAAATTTTAGCTTTATAGTTAATGTAATGCGGCAATGATTTGTCTGAATCGGATTTTATTTTTCTTTATCCAGGAGGGGACCTGATAATATGGAAGCTAAATTCTTCCGATACTGGTCAGACATGGAAGGTTATGAAGATGTTACGGTAAGGCATTTGACTTGTCTAAACGAGCAGTTTCAATCACATAGTTTAAAAGCTGAAGATTGTAAAAAAGTTAAAAGAAAAACGAAAGGTTGTAGAACAGATTTTTCATATTTTAGCTGCCTGATGTTTGTCAAATTGAATTATACCACAATTTCCACAATTTATTCTGGCAGCGAGTGCCAAATTTGGGTTTATGCGTTTTCATTTGAAATATTGGTATTGAAGTAATTCTATTTATTTCTGGAAAAATACACGTGTTTGGAAAAAAAATGACCTTGTCTCAACAGATGAATTCGGAAAAAAAGGATTACAGGACACCATTAACTTCAGTTAAAAACCAAAGCTCCAGGAACCATCGTAAAGACCAATCACATTATTCTTTTCAGCATTCATGTTTTACTGCATTTATATATTTCTGGCTTATAAGGGATATTTTTATGCATTAGATCTCATCTCAAGGACATTTTGGACCTGCAATGGTCTTCCGATGCCAAATATATCATATCTGGATCAGTTGATAATTGTTGCATTATATGGGATGTTAACAAAGGTAAAAAAGAAAACACATTACTGTCTTTGATACACTTGAATCGTGGCACATGGCAGTTGATATGTTGTACATGATTCTTGTTTGCCAGGAACTAACCTTCAGACGTTGGATGCCCATGCGCACTATGTTCAGGGGGTTGCATGGGACCCTCTAGGGAAATATGCTTCTTCTCTTAGTTCTGATAGGACTTGCAGAATTTACATGAATAAGCCTCATAAATCAAAAGGCACTGAAAAAGTTAATTATGTTTGCCAGCAAGTCATTTCTAAGGCAGATCAGCCATTATTTAAAAATTCTCAGGTTAGCATATAATGGTGATATCAGTCTTTATTTGTATCATTTATGGTTGTAACATACTTGAACGTTAGGCTTGATTTTCTTAATGTAGGATACAAAAATTCACCTCTTCCACGACGAGACATTGCCATCTTTTTTCAGAAGATTAGCATGGTCTCCTGATGGTTCATTTTTAGTTGTGCCTGCAGGTATTAGCTTTGAGTTCGAGTTGATCTTGTTTCGATTAATCTTACTTTTTGTGCTACTTCTAAGAATGAGCTCTTGTTGAGATTTTTCTGGAATCTGGCCAGTTTTTGAAATTTTCGTAGTTTATTATCTTTTATTTTACAAGGAAGTGAATGAGTGTCGAAGTCAAAGACGAAATTTTTTAAATTTTCCCCTTGTTTTACTTGGCATAATTTAATTGCCTCTTATTGGTTGACTCATATTGGTATCTTTCTCTCACCCGAATTTCTGCACAGTATTTATTACATGCTCTGTTTCCTCTGGGTAACTTTATGTTTCCCCATATTTCAGGTTCTTACAAAACTAATACTGCATCTGAGGCTGTGAATGCGGCTTACATAATTTCTCGAAAAGATCTTTCTAGGTAAAATTTCCACTATTTTATCCTTTTCAAGTGCAGGAGACATTATGCAAGTTTTGATGAAAGTTACAGAAGTATGCGTTTTGATGTGTTTATTTATTTGACCTCATATACAGGCCTGCTAGACTGCTCCCCAGCACAAATAAAGCTGTTGTAGCGGTCCGGTTCTGTCCCATAATTTTTAAACTTCGGGGAACGAACTCTCTCGACTCAGGTATCTGTGTACTTGTTTTTAATGAACAACTATCATATTTAAATGGTTTTTAATCAAGCCAAATAACATTGTCCGATCTATACACTAATCCTCACCTACTGCTAGATTGTCTTCTTATAATTTACTTGTTTGAGTCGCATGGGAGTCGGCTTAAATCCTACACTTGCACTACCGATTAGTATTTACTTAAAATCATGCCCGTCTTGGAGAATTTCTTGCTCAAAGTGGTTTTTGTTTAGTGCAGTTGGGGTATTCAACCTCCCATATCGCATCATATTTGCCCTAGCCACTTTGAATTCGCTGTACATTTATGACACCGAGAGCATATCTCCGTTAGCTGTATTAGCTGGTCTTCACTATGCCGCAATAACAGATATTACCTGGTAACTTTTATTTGCTAGCAATTCCTTTTTAGGTTTGAGAATTATAATTTTTTAGGGAAAGGTTTGTTTATCTCTAACTGGTATTTGTTCACAAGGTCATCTGATGCTCGTTATCTGGCATTGTCATCACAAGATGGTTTCTGCTCTTTGGTAGAATTTGAAAATGACGAACTTGGATCACCTTACTCTTTATCTGGTAAGCTGCCATCATTTTTCTGCTGTCATCATCAAGAGTCCAATGTTTCTTAATTACCTTATTACATGTTTCTCTAGAAGGAAAAGTCGAGGAGGATAGTAAGAGTACTGTACAGACAGGCAATAACACTGCCACTGTACCAACTGGGAATTTTGGTGCAGTTCTATCAGAGAGCAAGGACATGGAATTAGAAGCGCGGGCTGGTGCGTCTGGGAATATAGGTGCTGCAATATCAGAAAACCAGAGCACTGTTACCCAAGAGAAGCCTGACAACATGGTCATCGAGGCAACTGGGAATGTTGAAGGGGTTATAGCCAATAGTAGGAAAAATGAAGCAGAAGAGAAAACCGATGACATGGTTATTGAAACAACTGGAAGAATTGGTGCTGCTGAATTAGATAGAAAAAGAAAAGCTGAACCAGAAGATAATGCAGCGAAACAGCCATGGAATTTGGGTACAGTTAGTTTTGGAGCTCAAGACAAGGCTGGGCAACAATTGTCCAGTTCGAAGAGTACACCCTTGTCTAATAAGCCAGCCAGGAAGCGTATTACTCCAATTGCCCTTGATCCATGATTTTTCAATTGCTGAGAAATTCCATCCATGTCCGTCTTTGTACATCTTTTTGTGCGCCATTTATTCGGAAGTCACACGTTTCCCCTTCGTCGTTTTCATTGTTTTTGACCTATTCTGTAATATAGGTTCCAATATCATAGTGAAAACAATCTTCATCTGGAGACTTCTCTGGACCTCTTTTTCTTCTCTTGTCCCATCATCAATGGTCGAAAGATTAAATAAGTGCAGGAATGGCAAAGGAAATTAATTGCGAAGTCAGGGTAGATGCGAAAGACAAGCATGACATATCGGTTACATGTATTTATAGATCAGGGATGTGTTTTATTTGCTTATTTTCGATAGGTACACTTAACTGCATAATTTTCTCAGCTTAAAAGAAAATTTTTTCTTCCGTAAGTTGTGCTTTACAAAGTTTCGTTAGAGATATGATTATATTAAATAATGAGATTTAATAGGATAATATGTTTTTTATTGTTTTGTTTCTTCATCATAAATAAAATGTGCATGTATAACTCACCATATTATATTTTTCTCAAATTTTCTCTTCTCAATATTGTAAAATAAAAGCAAACTGATATCCTTGTGGAATGTACACTACCTTTTATGGACGGTAATTGGATTTCTTTACCTTGTGCATCCATATTGTGCACCGTTTTTTTATTTTCCAAGGTTATCTAATATTCTAAAACATGTCGAGTTATCCATATTTACAATTGACTAGATGGGTCTCCAACCAATCTTTGATTGTTCCAAATGCAATGTATTGTGTAAAAAACATATAGATACGAACATGAAGTGTCTGAAATTCTGAATAGGGGTGATCCCGTGATTAATCCTGTCAAATGGTGCCGTTCCTCCATTTTTCACAAGGCCGATAGAAAAAGTGAGAAACAGCATCGATTTAAACACAAATCCATTTGAATAAAGCGCAATTACATAATTAAGACAGGGAATCTGAAAAAAAGAAATTGATTGATCTATACTCTCCTTCTCCTTAACTTTTTCCTATGCAGAACAGTATTGTCATGACTAAAACCAAAAATCATGACATGCAACTCAGACAATACCTTTACTGATATACAAAGAATTGGCAAATTAAATAATTACTTCCTGTTTAATTTGTTTTAACAAGTTGCTATGTGTAATTGGACCATACTTTTACAAAACCTGGTACAGTTGAGTGTTGAAGAAAACCATGGTCGATGGCAGAGTTCAAAATTGAAGAATGAGATGGCTTCAGATTTATGGTGTTAGAATCCGATCCATACTTCTTGGGAGGCATCAGAATTTGAGGTAGGCTTGCGACTACTAAGAGTGTTAGTCTCTCTAATCTGCACCATTAATAAAAACGATGAAGCCCTAGAAGGTATGAGAAAAGTATTCTCTCTCTGAGACATCCAACCTAAAAAAAGTCATATAACTAAATTACATGTATAACATCCGACCTAAACCAAAAGTTATAACTAAATTCATCCGACTTAAGGAAAAGGGGGAAAAATCTCTTTACTGCACGGCATATATATATGACAAGGGAAATTATGTTTTGGCAATTCTTCCTTTATATAGCATTAAATTGACTACTCTTTTACAATAATATAATAATAGTAACATCTAAGTTAATCAACGATGTTTAGACAAATAATTAAATGATTGTTGACTGGTTGTATGACTAATATTGATTATGAATATATGAGTACTCATGAGAATAGATACACTGATACTTCAAGTAGTGTATCCTTATCCTACCCATATCCATATTCGATATTTTAAAATACCTTACCAATACTTATCAATGAAGTATCTAATCCTAAAACAGTAATACTTTCATAATATTGGTCTGTCCGGGGATAGTGGATAGTGAACAAATACAATAATTTATAACTTTTTATGTTGACGTTTAGTACATTTAATTTTAATTTGGATTCACACAATAACAATCATATAATTATCATGTTTTTAAAAACTTCTGCACATTTTTCAATATACATATATTATATATCGCATCTTATTATTTTCAAAATAAGTGTATCCATGTATCAGATACATGTCGTATCCGTACATCATAGGTGGACAAAGATACTCTAACGCGCATAGGTCAACTCGAGGAATGTATGTCTAATTCCTAAACATATGGTGAGTGACTCAACAAATAAAAGTCATGCCAAGTTTGCACACTTTAGCCGGTCATGAATATGTTTAAATCAACCACATACTCCCGGGGAAAACTCAAAAATCAAAGTGTATTAGAAGATAACCGAACTTACCGAGTGATTCAATTTGTTGAAAAGGAATTTCAGATTCAGAAAAAAGTTGGGCCAGGATAATTTCATTCCACATATCAGGTACTCCAGGAAGACACCAGTGGCTACAATCTTGAATAGATGAATTGTCACTCCAATTACCAACATGTGCATCACTCCGGAAAGCAGACATAGAAGTAACATGGAGAGCATTTATAGGAAAAGTAACATTCTTTACAACGTCTAAAACTGTATCTGAAAACAAGCTTTGATCCTTTCCATCAGTTTCTAATGTTGGGTACTGGGTCACATTGCAAATTCTACGAGTAAGATCACTGCATCAACAATAAAGGCTGGATCAATAACTTTTGAAGTGAGATTTCAAAGATAAGAAATTCCAGTGCATGAATAAAAATTCCTATAAACTAAGCAAAGCTACACGTAAGTATATATTTGGGGTGGGAGGAATGATAGGACATAGTTCTTCTAACTTAAGGTTAAAAAGGTTTTACCAAGGAAAGGAATAATTTTAAGAGAAAAGATAGACATGCTTAAATAGAAAATCATGTTAACAGTAAAGTAGGTACCTCCAGTGAGATGGCTCAAAAGTCCTAAAGAAGATGCGTGTTCTATTTTTATTAATCTCTCTCTCAACCCATGATGCCCAAGTTTCAAGTGCTATTCTAAAGGCAGCAGGAATTGACATCCCAAGTTTAAGAGTGCTTCCAACCTGGAAATAACAGCCCCTGTTGAAAGAAAGAAGAGAACCATTTTACAAAGAAACACAAAAAAAAGATTTAAAAATATGAAAATGCAGATTCTGCCTAACAAATAGAAATCAAAAAGCAACTGAATGAACATTTAATGAATAATGAATCTGTTAGGCCTGATGGGGAAAATCAGGGTCAATAGGTTAATGAGTCAGATCAAAAGCCTAGAATCTGGAAGGTATATGTCAGATAAAAAACCTAGAGTCTGGCTTGACCTTTATAAAGCCTAATGTTTATAAGCCTATTTCATTACAAGGCTTTAAAACTGGGTAATAGACTTATGGGCTAAATGAACCAACCTATCACTGAAAAAAACCCATGATTCCTGTGTTAAACAGTCTATCACAAAACAGATTTATTGCTATAATAAACTACCTGCCTATCACACCAGTGATGGTTAAAACAACTGAACTTATCACATCTAACAAAATATTAAAACTAATTCAAGTAAGGAACATAATGGTTTAGATGTTACAGTAATGATGTAGTATTATATATTAAATATTAATATTTTATTAAGAATCATACATTTTAAAAACAGTCTGGTCATATGTTTACAACAGTTTTCTGCTTTTAATTGAGAAGCAAATGGAAGTTAATTTCAAAGTCTGACCACTGATACTTTCTGCATCAAAAGTAGATTCCATTCAATTTCCTTTACCTAACCCCCATCAATTAATTTCACCACTCCTAGGTTCAGACAATAAACACAATTCTGCTAATACAACATGTTCTGATCATGAGTTATATTCAATTTATACAAAATTATGCTTACAAAACAATAGCCACATGCTATTCTCATCCAACAGAAAAGCTGACAAAGAGCTTATACAGAGAGTTTGGAACATTCAAATGAGGATATGCATGTGGAAGCAAAATCTTTATTACGATGGTTTCAATGTCACCCAATTTTGCATGATATAACATAGGTTTTATTCACAAATGAAGTACTCTTGAATTTGATTTTAAAATATAGCAATTGCATAAAAAGAGGATAACTACAAATGAACTAAATTAACTACAAATATTAAAATAGATGTCAAGATGAGATAACTACGTTCTATCTGAAAATAGAATATGGACATAATGTAGTACATGTCTTAATCCAACCTGAAACTACCCACAATTCCCACTAACAGAGAGTGGTCTCAGGTTATGTAGTAAAATTCTTCCCTCCATCCTTCTCTCGTTTTAGAAAATGAGATATCTTTCCTAGAAAAGTCCAACTGTATTATTTAGATGGTAGTCATAATGGGAAAGTAAAAGGAATATGCAATTAAGCATATGGTTGAATTCAGTTTTTCTGATGAATTGCAAGGCTCCGAAGGTTTTGTAAAAGCAGTAAAATATGTGTAGATTAACAGAAGGTTAAGCCACACCAGTTAAAACTTTGTTAAGTTGAGTAAATTTTCTAAAAGTGGTATCAAATATATTTTAAGTTAGAAATTGAAAGAACAAAACATAGTCATGTGCCACACTAACAACAAGCAAAATTTCAAGTACAACTAGCCTCTATTCTCAAACAATGCGATGGCAAGAATCACAGTAATAATCTCCAGAGTCCAGGGATACAAATTAACTGGGTAAGGCAGCCTTCTGGGTTTTTTTTATTTATTTTCAATTGTATGGATTTTAACATTGAGAGGGTACACAAAGACCGCGAAGGATATTGGAAAAAAAATATTAAAATGGATATCATATTGAATAGCAAGTTTGAAAATTTTGGTTTTCAATCAAAGTGATCTGTACAGATGAGATGACTTCACCAACTGGAATAAGTTGGACATTGGTATGGCCATGAAGTGATGGGATCACAGACCAAAAGGAGCCCACACAAAGAGAAGTAGCTACAAGAAGTATGGTCAAAAATTAAGAAAGGGAGCAGAGAAGTCCAATAGATAAGGAGAGCTTCTAGGGGTGTCTTAACTAGAAGCAAGGCTAAGGAGCATGAGGAGGAGCTTCATCAAACCAACAAAGACATGACTAGTGTAGATATGAATAATAATACCTCTTTGTATACATACCTAGTAAGTATTATTTGGTGTTAATCCTCTCTTCTTAGGATCATAGGATTTGGTTAGCTTAGCCTAGTGTGCTTGTACTCTTCTTAGCATAGCTTTGTTTGGTTATAAGGTTGAAAAAGAAATGGGAAGGGATATCTTTGACCACAACCTCACACGCCTACCTTCTCCTATATAATGACAACTCTTGAGATAACTTTTAATGGAATGAAACTTGGGAATTTGGTGAAGAGTGTGATTCTTCTTCTTTTCTTGGAGAGCTCTATCTTAGGTGACATCCCATGTTGCGAACCTAAGTTTTGCTTGTGTCCAAAGAGAAGTGCCCCCTACCTTGTCAAAGTTCCCCAACTTTGTGCTTCCATCTTGAAGCCAATCTTGTTCTCAAAGGTAAACCTTTTTTTCTTGGTCTTTCCTTCTTTCTCTTAGTCTCTTTTGACCTATCTCTCTTTCTCTTGAGATCCTTGTTTAGCCATAGCATATCACACCTATCTATTTCAAGAATCATCACTCCTACACGTTACACAATTTGCCAACCCAAACTATACCAAGATTCAAGATTCAGGCCAAGCACATTGCCTTACCCATTCAATCCGCATCATAATCTGACAAGAGGTATCCAATTCCAATTAGTTTCAATTTAGAACTCCTCCTATCATCACCTTTAGCTTCCGCTACCAAGAACCAACCCTGTCCTTCCAAGAATCAAACCAAATCCATCTTGACGAACCAAGCACCACCTTTCCCTGCTTTTCTATAGTTTGACCGAATCATAACCTCACCAAAAAACAATCCAGAAAACCCACCTAAGTGCAAGGTTCTTTCTTCTCCTTCATCATCTAGTCCTTGAATTTGTAGTGGAAAGATCCACCAATCTTGCAAGCCTAACAAGGCTTCCATCATGAAGCAAATAAGAGAACAATAGCTACTATTGTGAACAATTAGGTTAACTGCTAAAAAAGCTTTGTATCACCAGGGACAAGCTTTTTCCCCCTTAAATAAAGGACAGAACTTAAATCAAGTTCCTTCTGTTCTTCTGAAATCAAACCAAGACATGATTTTTTTTTTAATGCAATATTTATTTAGTGAAGGCCATTTAATGCTGGGAAGGACATCCACATGTCACATTTGATTTGAGAACCTGATGACAAGGACATAAAGAACTTGATCTAAATTTTGTCCCAAAACAAAACCCACTGACAAACCAAATGATAAGAAAAACAGTGAAGGCTGAAAAGCATGGCAATGAAATTAGAATGAACTATAGTAGATATCCTCACAGTAACACATAGCAGCACTTGGGCAGCGGTTTAACATTAAAATGTGAAAGAGAAGGGAAACTTACATATCAAAAAGCTTAGATGGAACCCACCAATGCCCAGTATTGAATATCAGAATATCTGAATTCACCCACTGGTCACTTATATCATCCAACTTGTCCAATAAGAGTGTGGATTTGACCCTTTTTGGTGCATGTCTAGGCATCCTGCCCTGCTGCACCAGAAAAACCGAGCGAAAAAACTCAACGGTGAAATTGAAGGCACTGAACCGAACCCCCAAGAACCTGATCTTCTTTGTTATCTGATTCCGGTTCACTTCATAAACACCTCTCTTATCTTCAACACCAGCCATGAGCATGCAAACCAGAGACTCCCACTGAGTCCTACTCATTGAATCCCCGACAAAAACAATCCTTTTGCTTCTCAACATTTCCAACACACCGCGCACATCAAACCTTGGAATCTCACAACTCCTAGGCTTCCACCTCCATCCAAGATAATCCCTGTCACTCCTCCCATTCCCTACACAGTCGAATCCCCCTTCTACGAAAGGGCACTCTGTGGCATTATACAAGGGGTGATCTTGAACCCGCACCCAGCTTCCATCAAACACATCACAATCTCTAACTGATCCATTGTTGCGCTCAGATGAAAGAACTTGGACATTGGAAAACGCTTGGCTAAGGCTTGGAAGGACGTACATGTAGCCACCTACGGCTACAAAGAAGGAAAGGACAGAGGCAACGATGATAAGAACCTGAAACCTGAGAGAGACACATCCGAAGCGGTTGTTGTTTGTGTTGTTAAGACTGACTCTGGGACTTCCAATGGCGAGGGACCTTCGATTGAAGGAATAGGTTTTGTTGAAGGAAATGGTCCTATTCAGAGCACTCATTGTGACAGAACAGAGCCATCACGCTACGCAACCGATGAGTAAGTTGAAAGGGCAAATAGAGTGACCCAGATGAGAAAGATTCGATTTTGGAGAGAGAAGAAAGAAACCCAGATGCCAAAAATGGATAAAGTATGGAAATACAGAAAAATCAAAGTCCAAGGACAGAAGGAGAAGAGTTGTTGTGTACATTATTATGACATTGTTGGGCACACAACATAACATGTTTCATCGCAACTCCCTCAGTGGTGTTAGGTACTCTGAGACATTTAATCACTCTTTTCTTATTTTATTATATAGAAAATTGTGTAATTATGGGATAGGACCGTTTATTACAGAAGAAAAAACATTGGTCATTTCTATTAAGTATTTTTAACTTAATAAAAACACATGATTGCTATTTTAAAAAAACTTGAGTTTGTTTAACAAGCATTCCAATAACTTATCAATATTTGTGATGATTATTAATTATTGTAAGTATTTAGATTAATAATACTTTTTCATTCTAAATAAATAATTTGAAGATTCTGTTATATTGATTAAAATGTATTCAAAAAATAAAATTGAGTGAAAATATTTAAAAAAAACTTGAGTTTGTTTAACAAGCATTCCAATAACTTATCAATATTCGTGATGATTATTAATTATTGTAAGTATTTACATTAATAGTACTTTTTTCATTCTAAAAAAATAATTTGAAGATTCTGTTATATTGATTAAAATGTATTCAAAAAAAATTGAGTAAAAATATTTTAATTTTTTGAATAATTTCCAAATTATTTACTCTTTACTATATACGTGATAAAATTTTGTTCAATAAATAGTTTAGAAAGTAAAATATTTTTATAATGGAGACTAATGATAATACAAGAGTAAGAATTTATCGATCATGATTAGTATGGGTAGGAAACTTTAATTTTTATTTTTAAATACTTAATACTTACTAAAGAGAAATAAATAATATTTTTCCATAAATTAACGGTATCTTATCCGCGCATTAAAAAAAAATATAATTTTCTTATATACCAATTTGTATATAAATTAAATTTAGAGTTAAATATGTTTTTTTTCTTGAATTTTGGAATTAGTTTGTTCAAAATTTTAGATCAATTTAATCTTTTATATTTTGAAATATGTGAATTTAACCATTTTAATCAAATTTTGTTGAGTTTATTTGACATTTTAAGTATATTTGACTTAACATTAAATGTGTCAAAGAGTATAAACAATTCAAGTACAATCCTAAAATACATACCAAACATTAAATAAATCCAACAAAAATTGATTAAAAAAATTAAATACACAAATATTAAAAAATAAAAAATTAAATTGATCTAAAATTTTAAAATAAACTAATTTCAAAATTCAAACATAATTATATTTACCCCTTAAATTAATTTTATAGATATACGTAAATCTCACACCAGCTGTGCTGTGATCCCAACACATTTTATAATTAAAAAAATAAATGTAGTGGTGAGCAGATATGCTATGGCTGGAAAGTGGGCACCGCCATCTATGCTGGCATCATGGTTGACAATCAAATCTAAACACAATATTTACACACTAATCCATAACATCAATGTCGTCACAATTTTAGTTTACAAAAACCAATTAAATAACAAAGATCACACGATCACACATTATCTACTTGCACATAAGAATTTATCCCTAAAAATTAAAATTATTTTCTTTAATAAAATTATTAATGTAAATTAAAATTATAAAAATGTCTTAGCATAAAGAGACAAGTTGAAAGTCTAAAATATTACACATAATAATTAATCATTCTACTAATTAATTGATTGATGCAAAATAAGAAAGAAAAGGCAGAAAAAAATAACAAAGAAGATATAAGAGAACAAATTAAGAAAATAATTAAATTTTATTCTAATTTAAGAGGAATAAAACATTGTTTTTCTCTTGTTCTTTCATAGAATTTATGATAGAAAATGATACATTTGTTTTGCAATGAAAAAGAAAAGAAAAAGATTGGTTGGTCTAATATATTTAAACTGAGTTTGTCTAATTCTTCAAAAAAATGGAACCCAATTATAATTTTTAATAAATGGATTGAATTATTGACTTTAGGGTTGAGTTTTCTATTGAGATAATTGTTAAATTCTCCTCCCTAAATTAAGTCTTTTTATTTTATTTTTTATTATATCCCTTTTCCGAAACTAATTTCTGAATTATTTTTAATTTCAAAAATTAATTTTAAGAATGTATTAGATATTCTAACAATAAATTTTAAGAATTTAATAATTATTTCTGTAATTATTAGTATTTGTTGTATAAGTTTATTTGCTGCTTAATAAGCCAAGTATGGAAGCATTAGATAAACTCATAATACAAAGCATTATAGCTAAAAAAAAATGGAATTATTGATAGATAAAATTTGTTTTATTTGTTAATAATAACAAAATTTTTAACAAAGAAGTGATAACTAAAAATCTGAGTAAAATACCTGTCGATAAAAAATAAAGTTGACAGAAGAATATAAGAACCCAATTGTTAGGATATGGTTGCTAAGTAGGATGCTGGATTCCAAGGGCTGAATAAAATTTTTTGTTTAAGGTATTATTTTTACTTATTGGACTTCAAATTTGTGGTTTGCTTGTGTCATGATTAAGGTGTTTCATTCATGTAAATCTCATGTTTAAAATTAAAATTGTCCTCTTATTTCAACTCTCTCTAAATCATCTAAGAAATCATGTTTGTTTAAAAAGGTTTCAAGCCTTTTTTTTTTGGTTCTAAGCTTTTGTAGGATTATAATGATTCAGTCAAGAAGTTTTCTTTCTCTCCTGTTGGTTCATATATCCAATTCATAAATTCAAAGCATCCTTTGCACCTAAAACATTTAGAGGTTGTTAGAACTTAAATGTACCTATCACAACCTTTCCAAATACACTTTTTTTTAAGTCCAAATTCTCCATTAGTTTTTTTTTTTTGTGTCTTTTAGTGGGTATTAAAAATATATTATGTTGGTATTTTAAATATCTTTTTTTAATATATTTTAAAACATCAAAATTAGTGGTAATCAGTGTATTATGGAGACACAGTAGAGGAACAACACAAAAAAAATCAGTAGAGAATCCAAATCCATTATTTCTTAAGGCTTAACTACACAACTTTTCTTAATTGCCAACAAAATTTTACCATGAATAAAATCAAAGTTACCAACGAATTTTAGAATTTTAATTATCTTATAAACCTTAGTTCGGAAGATTATGTTATATTTATATAATTTTATTATATATGGTTTAACAATCAATAAATTCTATTATTAGTTAATATCAATTATATTACCCATTGTTTTTAATATATGAAAAATAAATATTAGCATATCGTAACATAAAGATAGTAATATCGTTTCACACACATTTTAAGAATGATAGACAAATGATCTTTCATTGATACCAAGTACACAATTCTTTCTAAACACATATTTAAATATACCATATTTTGTATCTTAAATTAATTTTTCTAAGAGATTATACCATGAACCTTTCTGCTTATTCTGAAGATTATGATTATTTATTTTACCTTTATGGTGTAATTTATACTTGATAATTATTAAACTGAGCAATTTTAAAAAAAAATTAACAATACAGGGAAGTCGTATTAGACTTATATGATTTTGAAAGAACAAGTCGTATGCCATGAGAACGACTTTACTGAGTTGTACATAGTAAATATGACTTTAGCATGATATTGATATTAATAGAGCAAAATATTTTATTATTTATTAAAAAAAATGAGGTCGTGTGAGTTGGACGATTTGGATAAGAAATTGTAATTCTGGTTAACGATTTCTTGAACATGTAAATTGAAGTTGTTGTGTACTCCTTTGGAATGTAGTTCACAACTTCAATGTTTTTTTATTTTTTAGTTGAAATGATAAATTTAGTTTTATTATGACTGATGTCTAATTATTTTTAAATGAGTTGTATTAAAATCACATGAAATAAAGAATGAAGACCTATTATTAAAAAATTAAAGAAAGAAGGAAAAAATATTATTAGAGAGAAAGAAAATAAATATTATCAGAAAAAATGATAAAACATATTATATTTTTAAGGATCAACCAAAAAATATTTTTTTCATCGACAAGATTGATAACAACACACAAAAAATAACAATAAGTAATTAACTAAACAATAAATAGCATCACAATAGAAGGTGAAATAAAACATTTTTTCTAAACTAACTTCTTGCACAAATACACGGGTTGCTTTTTTTTTTTTTTTTTTTTTTTTTTTATTTTGTTTTTTTTTTTTTTTTTTTCTTTTTTTTTTT
>Ga0099822_1001778_pt1 | contig 25883 bp, 16 predicted proteins | sample CowpeawhiteBW_FD_76839 | JGI IMG/M metagenome (GOLD analysis project Ga0099822, IMG submission 76839) | Root nodule microbial communities of legume samples collected from California USA - Cow pea white BW | ecosystem: Host-associated > Plants > Roots > Nodule | place: USA: California | collected... | reverse complement strand
TTATAAAAATATATAATAATATAAAAAAAAAAATATATTATATTTTATAAATTTTATAATTTAGAATATATATATATATATATATATATATATATATATATATATATATATATATATATATTATATCTTCAAATAGTTTCGAAAATATTCAGTAGATATATAAAATATGAATATGAACTGATGATTCTATACTTTTTTATCAAAATCCAATAATATTTTTTAATAAAAAAACATATATTATTAAAAATAAAGTCTATTCACTACATCTAGTTTAAATTACGTAAAGAACTAATATTTAAAATATTTAACACATAAAAAAATTTGTTTTAAAAAATATATATTATTTTCTCAATTATACATCTTTAAATAGCATTTATAATTATTATCGTTCATCTTACTTTTTAATATTTACAAATCTAAATAAAATTATAATTTTTATTTTTATTAATATTAAAAAAAAAGTCCGTGCACCAGTCAAGAGAACATGACATGTATTTTTTTTTTCTTAAATTTGATGAAGTATAAGAATTTAACCAAAACATGCAAACCATTAGTCAGATTTCATTTATGTTGATTATTATACTTTGGCTTGCACGCTTCGAGAGAATATGTTGCACATATTCGAATATCGTATGATATTTTCTTTGATACCATCTTTGCTGATGTTTGTTCTTTAAACCATAATGTGCATAGTTTGTTTCTTACCATACATTAATAGTCTTATTAGCATTGTTCTCACTTGGGTGTGTCCCTTTCTCTATAAATGTCTTCTCTTTCAGAAACGTTTTTTCAGTTCAATTTACACAGGAAACGACACAAACCTGAGGCAAAGTAAAACGGCACAAGGTATACAAACAACATATTCTTCCCCTTTAAAAATATTTTTAATTATAAAATTGCATTGAAAATGAAATGAATACATCTTTTTTGTTGATCTTGTGTATTAATTTATCCTATTACGTAAAAGGAATTGTTAAAGAGAGTGCATAAGGTTTGAGATCAATAAATCGTAAATAAAAATCATATTCGAAACTAATTTCAGTAAACCAAAAAATTTCAAAAAATTTCTTATTTATTTCAAACTTATAGATTTTCAATTTAAAAGATATTATCCTCATTTAACTACATATGTGACATCTCATTTAATAGATGAACTTAATTAAATGAAATATCACATATAATATAATATAAAGAGCAACACCATGAAGTATATATGTGTCAACCATTACAGTTATCCATGAATATAATGGAAGAAAAAACTAGACACACCATGATGCCATGAACAGAATAAAAGTGGTTCAATAGTTGTCCAAAAGAGCTTGTTCATAGAGCACAAGATTACAATATGACAAAGGTCCTTCAAAACATGAGTCGAACATCAATTTATCTAGATACAATATAACCAAGCATGTGATAGCAAACAACAAGACTCTAAGACTCAATTTATATGGATACATATAATCAGTCAGATTCACCGGATGCTTGCACTTGTGGTGGCCTCTACTGCTCTGTAGTGCCATTTCCAATGGGTTTCACCCTACCACGCACAAGGTTAGCCTTTAAACATCTAAGTCCATTTTCATGCCAAAGACTAGCTCCTCCTGCTACTCTCACCACTTGAGTTAGTCCGATCTACGTGAAACTAACTTACTCTTTAGAGTGTTAGGATGCAATCCTTACTTAAATCTTTACCTAATTATATACACTATGGCTGTAAGACCCGTGGAATTTAATTAATTAATAAATACGGGAGGAAGGGCATTTATGACATTAAATTATGGTTGGTATGATGTGGAAAAGTATTAACTCAAGTGGTTACGAGTACTTAATTTGTGAAAGGACTTGGGTTTAAGTCCTATGTATGCCAATTTTATGTTATTGTTTGTTATTATTTTAAATATATGTTAATCATGCGGTGGATAAATATGATACTTGAATTATGTTTGTTTGCATGAAATATGAATTGGTTGAATGGTCTGGCTTTGAGTTTGGCATTGCATGGTTGTGGGTTCAAACCTTGATAAACCCAAAGTAGACTTTCTTTTTGCCAAAAATTCTTTTAGCATGAAGGTGGAAGGACATAGAAACCCTAGATGGTAAAGGGGCAGCCATGGGTAGTTGAAAACAGACCATAAAGGCTAAATAAATGGTAATTAACATTACCATTATGCAAATTTTCGTTTTGTGCAATTAAACTCCACTAAAGTCAAGTTTAAAAGGGTAAATTGTGGTCAGAGTGAGGGTTTTGGCAAGCTGAAATTGAAATCCGAATTAGAGCACGAAAATCATAGAGATTGGTGAGGTTTGAGTGAGGTTCTGCAGTCAAAGTGAGAGGACACCAAAAGGGAGAACGTTGGTGATCATTGGGGTCCCTCAAGCAATCCAATTATAAGCAAAAGGATCTAGGGTAGGGGAGCTGGACTCCGTTTTTGTTTTTCATTTTAATAATTCCATGAATAGTATGATAGCATGAATGCATGATCGCTGTTGTATCTATGAATTTCTGATTTCTGGAAATTTTCCAAAAACCGCCTGGCGGGCTATACATAGCCGTCAGGCGGCTCATACAAATTCGTGTGTTTTCTGGGTTCCTAGAGGAATCGCCTGGCGGTGAAGCCCTGTACCGCCAGGCGATGCAAGCTTGTAACCATTTTCTGGGTTCCTCTGATGAACTGCCTGGCGGTGTTCAATATCCGCCAGGCGACGTGAGCCATGCTGGCCCGATTTTGTAATTTTGTGCGTTCTGGGATGGTTTTTGATCGGGGGAACACTAAGGGGTATTGGTTAAGGAATGATACAACATGTAATTTGGTGATTTTTGGCGTAATTGATGGTGAAATTCAATAGAACAGTGAAAATGCGCTCTTAGGGATTTTTGCTAATTATTCTAAAACCAGTTCTGTTGATATTAGCTAAGGGATTTTTGGTGTCTCTAGAGTATGTTATTGAGGGGAAACGGCAAAGTGGAATCAGAGAGTATACAAAAAGGGTAGAAGTCTCATCGCTGGTGCGGAAAGTCTGGGAAACTGCCCAGATAATTATACATCGCCTAGCAGCACGAGACCTGCCGCTAGGCGCCACCTCAGTAGCATAGGTCCTGCGTCGTTGTAATAAGACAGTGTGAATTCTGGGAGATTCGTGATTTAGGTAGGAAAGGAAATGTGAACTTTAGCCATTGCAGATGTTTGGGTCACTAACATTACTAAGTGAGCTTGGATGAAAAGGGCGAAAAGGAAAAGGTTGAAACATTGAATGAATAGAGCTGGCGTAGGGCTGAAATAGAGTAATCTTAAGTAAAGGGGTTATAATGTCAATGTCAACTATAGGCCAGGAGATTTATAGGCGTATAGTGAATTTGAAGGAAATGAAATTGGTAATATAGTGGACATGTTAGGAAATGAAAGGGGGTCTATTGATGTTAGAATCATAGCAGAGCATATGAATGTAGTGGTTTGGCAAGGATGCGAACTCCTAAGGATTGTGGAACCAAATTAGTAAATTAGAGTAGAGGGAAACATAGGTAAGCAAATGATCGGGTGACCTAGACCAAATCCATATGAGTGTGAGTTGTATGGAAGCGAACTAATTGGATCAGAGTGGAACAATGGAGTAGAATGCAGACCAAAATTTGTTACTGAAATTTCGTTATAAGTGCTGAAAGTTGAATTTTGTGAGAGTACTGGTATAGCGCCTGGCGGATGGGTTGGAACCGCCAGGCGATAGCAAGAAAACAGTGGGGTTCTGGTGTAGGTGGCGCCTAGCGGAGGGAAAGGTCCGCCAGACGATAGCGACAGAAATAGTAACCTCTGGAGTAGCGTTCGCCTGGCGGTGTGGACGGTCCCGCTAGGCGGTGGTGGTAGACTTTGTGATTTTTTAGGCGCTTGGCACCTGGCAGAACGTGTCCCCCGCTAGGTGGTCTGGAAGCTGATAGTGCCTAGCAGTACGTGTCCCCCGCTAGGCGATTTGACGACTGTAAGTCCTAGTGGTTGGACTATTTATACGTGATCTACAAGGCTTTTATTGATACTTTAAAGGTGGGATTGCTAGTGTTCCTTGAGTTGTGGCTCGAAACTTATCCCTTGAGTTGTGGCTCGGGATAAGGGTTAAGCACGTGGTATTCCTTGAGTTGTGGCTCGGAATAGCATCTCTTGAGTTGTGGCTCGGGATGGCGGATGAACACGAGGAACCCTTGAGTTGTGGCTCGGGTTGGCGAGTGTTCCCGGTGTGAATGTGCTGGTTGTGGCCAGTACGGATGGGTCTAGATAGATTGCCCTCCTTAGTCGTTGACTGACGAGTTTGATAGTCTTGGGACGATACAAGTTATACTCATATTTGGGAACTCCACCTGGCGTTGCGATGTATGATCTGTAGCAATGGTTTCCCGCACGTGCTCTATCGGGTGTGGTTGATAGGTATGGCAGCAAGTCATCTTGAAGTATTTACTAGAAGATGTAGAACATGAATAATATGGTTGTAGCCATGTGTTACGAATTCAAAGATGGAATAATCTGGGATATTTGTGCTATTCATAGTGATGTGTTGTATATGTATATATCTGTGAATTAATATATGCTTTATCTATTAAGCTCACCCTATCTGCTTGTGTTTGGCGATAATCGTATATGCGGTATACGTGAGTAGATGATGTTAATGCAGGTGGTTCTGGTGAAGCTTAGACTCAGAGCGAGGGATGACCTGGGATTTTTATATCTATGTTTTTATTATTTTGGTTTTGAGATAATTATGTAACCTTTTGGGATACATTTGAATATTATTTCAGCTTTACAAATTATGGACTCCTGTTTTCATTACACGTTAATAAAAGTTTTTAAATATTTCCCGCGTTTTAGGAAAATGAGGTATTATTAAATGCAGTGTTTTAATTTATTTCTTTATTTTATTAAAAAATCAGTAATATCCTGATGGGATGTTACAATGGCACCACCATGAAATCTTACCAAGAGATTCATGGAATTACGTCCATCTCATACGGCACCACCATGAGATCTCACCAAGAGATTCATGGAATTATGTCCATCACATCCAACACCACCATAAAATCTCACCAAGAGTTTCATGGAATTATGACAATCTCATACCATAGCCATGTTTCACCAACCAACCATAGATTTATCAAGCATAACAATCTCATGCCAATATCCAACCAATCAACCAATCATGATTCATGCACTTATTCATACCAAGCTTATCAATTCCAGTCCCATTATATCATATAGAACATACAAGGCATCATACTTAATTTTTTAGAGCAACAAATCATCCAATCATTTGAAACATACATGTATCCAATCAACTCTGTCAATCTCGCTCAAGCTAAGGAGCTCTCGCTTAGGCAAGAGGAACCCCTCGCTCAAGCTACCAGCTCTCGCCTGGGCGAGACTACAAACAGAGGGCACGTCGAGGTCTCGCTCAAGCTAGCCCATCTCGCTCAAGCAAGAGGCCTTCGCTTAGGCGAGCCCTCAAAACAGAGAGGTGGTGAGTTGCTGCTCTCGCTCAGGCGAGAGCTCCTCGCTTAAGCGAGAGCTTTTCGTTTTGAGCGACCATGCAGCTCGCCTGGGCGACTTCATCAAAACTCGCCTACTCTCACGCGTGCAACCACCAGATTCAAACCAGAAACACACATCATACATTATTCACACCATCACAGCACCATACAATCATTTAAGAACACGAAACAGTCTAACAATAGGCAAAATAAACATAAAGGCATGAAACCCTATCTTCCCTCACCTGGAGTGGAGCTAAAAACGTAAGCACAGTGGTCCTAGAAGAAGAGAGGGGTACTGTAACTCCAACTAGTGCAAGGAAACTGGAAAAACAGACGCATAGAAGCTAGCATAAGGTTTCAACATCAACCCGAGGTAGAACCCAGACACTGGAATGCAAAGAAAGGGGTAAAGTTCAAGTTCGACTTACCCAGAGAAGACGTTAGAGTGAAACAGTGGGTGCTCTGATTGTACCTTAGTAGAGCTCACGTATGCAGTTCTAAGAGGGAAGAAGGAGCTGGTTCATTTCTAGAAAATAAGACACCAAAAGTGAATTAGGGCTAGAATGAAAGGTCCCCTTGCCTTTGTACAAGGGATGGTAAGGGTTTTTGGGCACCCTATGGGCTTGTCTTAGGCCCAACAGACAATGTTAGGACCTTATATCATAATATAGAAAAAGTGGGCCTTACATTCTCCCCAACAACAAAAATTTCCGACCTTGAAAATTAAGACTTACCAAAAAATCAATGTGGATGTGACTTCCTCATATCCTCCTCTAGCTCCAAAGTAGAGTCATCAGTCCTTTAGTCCCAGATGACCTTGACAAGACTGACGGGTATTCTCCGGTGTTCCTTAACTCGACGATCCTCCAAAGCAACTGGTTGCACTTCCATTGTGAGGTCCTCCCTGATCTGTACATCCTTGGCTTCCAACAGATGAGATGGGTCAAATACATACTTCCTCAATTGTGAGACATAGAATATTGGGTGGAGATTGGCCAACTGAGGAGGTAAGGCAATCTCATAAGCCACAGCTCCGATCCTCCTCGAGATTTGATAAAGGCCAATAAACTTAGGAGAAAGCTTCCTTGAGCTAATAGCCCTTCCCACTCTACTAGTTCGGGTCACCCTTAAGAACACATGATCTCCAGTCGTGAATTCCAAGGGTCTCCTCCTTCGGTTGCATAGGCCTTCTGCCTACTCTGAGATGCTTGTAACCTATCCCTCACCATCTTCACCTTCTTTCTAAATTGTTCAAACAATTCTGGCTCAACTAGCACTGCTTGGGATCCTACACTTCTTGCCATAAAGAGCTTCATACGGCGCCATGTCGATGCTCGCATGAAAACTATTGTTGTATAAGAACTCTATCAAAGGCAAAACTTCATCCCAAGCACCCAAATGATCCAGCACGCATGTCCTCAATAGATCCTCAATTGACTGAATCGTTCTCTCCAATAGGCCATCAATACAGGGGTGATAGGCTGAACTCATGGTTAACTTACTACCCAAAGCACTCTGTAATGTCTGTCATACAGGAAGTGAACCGCGAATCCTTATTTGAAATTATGCTCGATGGTACCCCATGTAATCTCACTATTTCCTTGATGTACAACTAAGCCAACTTGGCCATAGACATTCTCATGTTCATTACCAAGAAATGAGAACTCTTGGTCAATCGGTCCACCACAACCTAGATCGTATCGTGACCTCTCAAGGTTCATGGCAAATGGGTCACAAAATCCATAGCTATACTATCCCATTTCCACACTGGTATGTCCAAAGGTTGTAGAGTTCCACCAGGCCTCTGATGCTCTACCTTCGCCTTCTGACAAGTCAAACAGGCGCATACAAATAGAGCCACATCCTTCTTCATGCCCTGCCACCAAAAGGTCTCCATGAGATCTTGGTACATCTTAGTCATGCCAGGATTCAAGCTAAGACGACTCTTGTGTCCTTCCTCAAGGATCAACCTCTTCACCTCAGCATCTTCAAGTGCACACAGCCTACCACTGAATCTTAGTACACCGTCACTACCCAAGGCAAACTCATTTGCTTCATCTGATCCAAACAACTCTCTCACTCCTTTTAAACTAGCATCCACCAATTGCTTTTCCTTAACTAAGTTCAGAAAGTCACTAGATATAATGAATAATTTTTGTAACTTAATTTTTAATTTTTTATAATTATAAAGGGAAAACAAATGTTAGTTTTAGGGTGGCAAAACGAGCTGAGCCCAACGGGCCAGCCCACCAGCCCGTGTTAAAAGGGACAGGTTGGGTTGAAGATTTCAATTTGTCAACCCGTTCTGGCTCGTTCCGTCAACTTGACGGACCAAAGTACGGGCCAACCCGTCCTAGCCCATTGGCCTGTTTTAAAAAAATAAATAAATAAATAAAAGTAATTAAAAAGATTATTTTTTTATATTATATTTTTTAAATATGTAAATATATAATAGTATTGTAATTTATATCATTAACACCTACAAATTAAGTTTCAATTATTAGTTATAATTGAATAACTTAATATGTAAATTTAATAATTATTTTAATTTATCTAATTAAAAACATTAACTAATCAATAAAAAGTCTAAAACATATTTTATTTGATTAAATATCTCTTTAATAATAATTTATATGTATGTATAAAAAAAATGTAAAAATAAAAAAGATTGAAAACTAATTAAAAAAAAAGTGGACGAGCCAGCCCGGCCTGACTCGTCTTTTACGGGCCACAGATGGGACAGACCAAAACCAAAACAGAACAAATTGACCAGTTTTGCCACCCCTAGTTAGTTTGATCGATTTAATGAAATTAACTAAATATAATAATAAAGTAGCTCTTATCTCGAGACTATAGTTAATAATGTTATCATGATGTAAATATGTTTTGTATGAGGAAAAACAAAATAAAGATAAAAGTAGGTTAGTCCTATGTTTATCAATTATTGCAATCGCGAGAAGTAAAATATAAAAGGAAAATGATATTTTAATCCACTTTTTTTGACCCACTTTTAATCCATCACTCTCATCACCCTTAGATCATCTATTTTAATTTTTGTAGTGATGTGATGTGATGATCTAAGGATGATAAAAATGGTAGATTAAAAGTGAGTCAAAAAAAGTGGGTTAAAGTATTATTATCCAATATAAAATAGTTAATCGAAATCATAGTCTTAAAGTTACTAAAGTTGACACAATTTTCGATATTTTTCTAGAATATCAATAAATACGATTAAATTATTATTATCATAAATGATATACAATGGAACAAATAAAAGATAGAAAACATTCAAAGAATTATTGTGATTCATTTTAGAAATATTAGCATACAGACAGACGATGTTGCACATGTTATACGCATTTTTAAGTATACGTGATATTATATTAGTAAGTGATGATAATGTAATATTATTAAATTAATATATAAAATAAAATTATATTTATTAAAAATAAAGTGAAATATATCAGAAAAAATGAAATAATAGCGATTGATAAACAAAGAAAAAAATTAATAATAACGATCAATTCTTAAAAATTTAATAAATAATTATATTTTAAAGGGTAAAATTGATATTTTGAAATGTAAACACAAAAGAGGAAATATATTGTTATAGATAATCCAAGAGGGCATTGAATAAGTGAGATTGAGGTTCGAAGATAAACCCATGAAAATTGATTACGATCCCTCTCAGCCTGAATTGTGCTCAAGGTCTATTTGGAGTAATGGTAAAAACGTCTCATTGTTCATAGGTTTCATCCATAGTCTCTGGGAATTAGTGCAAATCCTTGTGACCTTAAATGTTGCACATTTCTCCATTAGGAAAACTAGAACAAACCATATGTTATAGTGTACACGTGATCCTCTTATCAACATATTCCCTTTATTCTATTCATGTCATGTTCAATAGGTGGTTCTTAAACAAGTATTTGATTCCATGGTATTTATTAGCCATCTCTTTCTATCACTTGCTCAAAGTAAAGAACAAACTATGCAAAACTCAATTGGGCTTGTTTGATCTTAATTGCATGCATGAATCCTCTAAGATTTAGTTTTCCATTTGTAAAAAACAGAAAGACAAAATAAAGAATATGAAAAGGTAATATAAAAATAAGAAAAAAGTAGAAAAATTAAAACTAAAATTTTGCAAATGATTTTTGTTTTTTAGTTTCAAGCACATGGAGGCCTTATCTAGCCTCTGAAAAATGAAGCAAATGTGGGGCTAAAAATATACTCTAATTATGTCCATAAGCTCCGATTACAAAATTTTAAGCTAACACGCAATAGTTAAATTCCATTATAAAATTTTAACAAATCTACCTCAACTTCTAAAATTCATAGAAAATAACAAAGAACTCCAAATTTAGCAAACTATTAGTCTATTTTATAGTCTTGGAAATATAGAATACAACACAACTTAAATCAGTCAAGTAATAACTATAGAAAAAGTTTTAGCCAAAATAGGAAGCAAAGTTCAGATAACCAAAAATACAAACTTAAAGCAAATATGTACAATGAACCCAATTTATTTCTATTGAATTAAAATATCTTAAGAATTGAAAATAAAGCATAGGAAAAGTCCAATCACTATACAATAAAACTATAAGTATGTGTAAAACAAAAGTATCAACAACGTTGTAGCGACAAATTTCTTTTTAATTTTAATGGGGGACAAGGTCATACTCAAACCTCTATGTCTTAATGAGCTGAATGAGAAACAAGTAAAAATGAAACTAAAAATAAATATATAAAAGCATGTGCAAAAGAAAAAAGAAAGTTTTTTTCTTTTTAAAAATCACATCATCAAAAAAGATTTTTTTATTAATTAAATCATCTTGTGAAAATAGTAATCAAATATCTCTTACTTTTTTATGTTTAAAGAAACAACGATGCAAGAAAGAGGAGGTTGAGTTTCTAAGCAAAAGACTAAAAATACCTCATGATATTCTATATCTTTCAAATTATTGATTCTTGTAACTATACGAGCTACAAGAGATAATGAAGAATAACAAATATATTAAACTTAGTTTTTTGTGATTTTTTTATATAAGGACTATTTATGATAAGGGTTCATTTTACCTTTAGCATATAAGGTGTTTGTGTTTACGTGATTAAGAAAGTTCAAGGAAGATTCCCACTAGACATGAAGGTAATTCCTTAAGATATCTAAGTGTGTATGTTCTCTTCACAAGAACTCAAGAGAGGAGAAGAGGATTCAATTAAAAAAAATAAAAAGAGGACAAAGGGATAACAATAAAGGGTGTGAATATAGAATCATAAACTAGAAGAAAATAAAGAAGTAAAAGATGAAGAGAAGAGGAAGGGATTGGGAAAAGGAAAGGTGGCATGCCACTTGAGGGAAGCACCAACCCAAAATGAGTGCTAGTTGTTGCCATCTAAACCTCATACGGCTAAACACAATGTGTATAATTCTAAAAATTATAGATCTTTTATAGGTGTTGGAGAGATTTGTTGATGGCCCAATTAAGGGTGTAATTTTTCCAACAAGTGCACTAGTTCATTTGTAGCACAACAAGGTTGTATTCACAGATATTAGGTTTGATAACAACAATAATCTATAATCTATTCAAGTTTGTAATGAAACAGTGGTGATAAAGGTTTGACAGTTTTGAAAATAAGTTTGAATAATAATAAAGATAAGTGATTCTAATAAAGAAGTTAAGATTAAACTTGGCTTCTTTCACTCAATTGCATTACCCTTTATCCTTTACAAGTTATGTTCTTTACTGTAGTGTTACTGGAAGTAATCTTTAATGTAATTCTAACCTCATGTTTGAAGTATTAGAACCTAAGATTATCAAACCCAAATAAAGTCAACCCTCCTTATTCTAGAAAATATATCAGCTTAAGAGATAACAACACCCTGTCCTTGGAGAGCAAGAAGCCACACACCATTGTCTACAACGTCAAAGGATGACCTCTCTTGCCATTTTGGTCCACCTAAGGTGATAGGCCATGAGTCCAATGCTCCTTTCCTAAAAAAAACATGAGAAAGGAGGTGTACATGAGCAAACAAGGTCTTCAGCTATGAGACCCAAAGCTTCTCTCTTCCTAAAAGGATCTCAACATGAAAAGGGAATTGTCCAAGAACAACCTTGCAAATAAAGAAATAAAAATGAGTCTAGAATTTATTAAGACATAATGATAAAAGTAAACTAAAAGAAGAAAGGTTCTAGAAATGTTTTTTTTTTTTCATAAGCACTATTCTCCATCTTTTTCTCCATCTTTAATAGAGGTTAGGGAGTCATAATTTAAAAACTTGATTTGCATAATATAAATAATAGTCCTATAAAACTAATAAAATATTTGAGTGTAAACATTTAAAATTTAAATCTTTGAAAATAAAATTTGTTAAAATGAAATATTGGAAAATTTTCTCTCATTTAGATTATGTACTTCATGCTATTTGAAAAAAAAAAAATTGAAGAACGAATGCAAAATAAGCAACTTGATGAAATAAAATATCTCTACATAGATATTTTATTTTACTTAGTAAAAAAGAACAAAAGTTATGGTCTTGATATATAATCTTGACATTTTAATAAGACTTCATTCCTTAATAGGTCTTTTCAAATTTATTGATGAATTCTCCGAGAAAGGGAAAATGATGAGTGCATATACGGGAATAATCTTAAATAAATAAATGATTGTAGAATGGAGTATTATTTTGATTGTGATTTTTAGACATACAAAATTTACTTTCTTCTACTTTTAGACATAAAAAATGTATATGTGAAAATTATGTGTAAATAGTAATTTTGAATTTGGCCTATTAAGTTCAACCATATATGGGATGTGAACATTAAAGGACTAAGAATCAACATTCAAATAGAAGTTATTAAAGGTCAAGGGCCATGAAAAATATCATCCAATGCTAGTTAAAGATGAGCAATGAAAACTCAAGAGAGCATGAAAAGCATGATCCAAATAAGCTCCATCTCTCATAAGCTCATAAGCTCTTCCTCTGTACTTTTTCTTTTAATTCCTTTCGTTTTCACTGAATGCATCTTGTTATATTCTCTTTTTGTTAGCTCATACATGTTCTGTTAATTCTCTCTTCTTTTGAAGAGAGTTTTCACAGTAGAATAATTTTATAGATTAATCTCATATTTAGTACAAACCTCTATGGATTCCTATTTTATCTTTTAATTTGTATTGTTCTTATTCTCTTTTTTGTGATCACATTCTTATATCACTCCTAGATGCAAGTTGTAAACTGATATAATCTTTAGGGATTAAGCTCACATCTAGTAGGAGCATCTTTAAATTTCACATTCTTAGTGTTTTAAATTAAAAAATAAATAAGTTTATTACCTTAAATCAAACTAAATTAAGTTAATTTAAATTATACTCCCATTAACATCCGTATCACTGACTATATTTATAACCAATTTTCATTAGAAAATATGATTGAATAATCAATGTGATCTGCCTTCTCAAAAGAGAAAATCACTTTAGGAGACCTCCTTGATGCCAAAATCACAAGCTAGCATCATCTATTGATGTTGTTGTCACCATATTGCATGTGTATGGGAAACAAAGAAATTGGAATAGGACTTAATCAACGACTCTAATACCATTGATGGAATTTTTCTTTTTCGAGGGGAAATGTACCAATATAAAAGGGACTCACCCTTAAAGGAAAGATTGTTAGAAATTCAAGTGAGTCTAAGTCTCACATTAGATACAAATGAGAAATTTAAGAACTATATAAAAAAGAAGACTCATAAACTCATTGTCTTAAGATTTTGGGTTAAAAATGGTATTAATTCCTTATGTGAGTTGAACTCTTGTCACATTTATATAATCTATCCCTAATGAATTCTCTCCTTAATAGACCTACCGAGAGTTTATAAATAGGAAATTGGTAATTGACCCTAACAATTTATCAATGGGCATGAAGTCAGAATATTGACACTATCTAAGAGGCATCTAGATATTTGTGAACTCTAAAGTGAAAGGATGAAAACGAATAAGGTTGGCTTGCATGGCCTCATCCAATGGAGGTTTAGGTATAGCTCTTTTGAATGGATCGATCTCTATCAAAAGTGTTGAACCTTCTATTTAGATCTTGAAACTCTTCACAATGTTGAGTTCGTAAAAGCTCCAAGTCTTTATCAATTTTTTTCTGCATACTTGTTACTCTCTATTGAAGGTTCTCCTTTTCTTTTTGGAAGAGTATCTCTATGTGAGTCTTAACACTGTTGAAGATATAGGATCCATCTCTTGGTATGATGACATTCATGTTTAAGTCTGACTTTGAGCAATCACCATATGCAACATGGTTGAGGAAGATTATTACCCGGATTTCACGGTGGACTCCAAATATTCTTACCAAATTTGAACGAAGGGCTTCCAAGGGTGAAAGGATTGAGTTTGTGAGGAACATTAGGAGGAGATCCACCAGCAGAAGATTATTTGAAGCTCAAATCAATAAGAATTATAAGATATTGTATGTGATAGTATAGAGAATGATGAAAAGAAATAGAGTGAATACTCCTTTGATGGTATGCTATAATTATGGGTTTCATGGGTCGATGAATAAAGGTTGAAATGATAATCAAATATAAGATATGATTAATTATTAAGTATACGTGAAGATATCATCATTTATCATTTTGGGGATATGCTCTTAATATATCGAAATCCAAATATTTCAGGTCAAGTTGGTGATGAGATGAATTTGTTTATGAAGTGCATGAATTTGAGAAACCCATTAGGAAAAAAAAAAAAAAAACACAGAGGGATTTTAACTTTGAAAATTTTAAATATTATAATTGTTGTCTTAACCTCTATTTGTTGAACATGTGATTCTTAGTTTAACCTATTATAATCATGAAACACGCGGGTAGGGATCAAGATTCCCTACACTTCAAAATAAGGTACAGTTTTAAAAAATTGTTGTCCCTGCCTCCTCATATTACGCAAACCACCTTTGCTATGAACCTTATGATTTCGCAACCTTTGCTGATATCGAATCTGAATTCTTGTGTCTAGTTAATAGCTTCAGGAGTATCCAGCGTGGTCCAGAATTATCACTCATTGTCTTCGATTGCAGAGACCTGAACCACTTTGTTCAAATTTTTCCTTAGCCCACGTGAACACTGTTAATCTGCCTCCACATGTATCACCATCTTTGTCTCTGTTGCTTACCTAATATCATTTGGCTGCATCTATTTCTCCCATGAGCTGTTTTTGGCTTCTATCGATGATGTTCCAACATTATCTTTTATATTAATATTATAATACTCGTTTAAAAATAATAATAAAAACTGGAATATATTAATGTCTTTAAATAGATCAACATGCAAGTTTGCATATAAATGGACAAACATACCAAGAGTCTAGTTCAGTGAGTTGAACAAAATGTATGAGTCTGACACACATGTTAAAATATGAATTGTTATATTCATCATCAGTTAGGAATGCTTGATAAAAAAAAAATTAAAACTAGTAGATGAAATTCTAGGTCCAAGAAATTGAATGCTAACGAGGAGAGTTTCAAATAGGATTGATTCTCCTCCGTTGGATCTTCATCAGCCTCTTCTGGCAGATGCTCTGAACCTATTTCTTTGTTAATAGTATTTAATTATAGTCTTTGTTGTTTGCTTTCAGCTGCACCCAACAACAAAAGAGAAAACCAGACAAGAAAACTCCAATTCCAATTAAAGTTACCAAACCATGGTTTCCTATTATGTTTTTATTAGTTTACAACGGGTATACCTGTCATCAAACTATCACCAATACACTCAAATCATAATCATAATGTAACTGATAACACCACCAACATGGACAAAATAAAATGGTTAAAAAAGAATAAAACAAAAAATAAAAATCACACAAATCTTGTAAAAGGCTTTCTTCCCACCCTTGCGGGCAAAGACAGTGTTGAATCCACACTCACGTTTCCTATAGATTCAAGTGTCTGAAACTTATCTGGCACCCTTTGATCCTTGCTAGAGAACCCTTTAGACCACTTGAAAGACCCTATTCCTTGTGACAATGGGAATGAGAGTCTTCTCTTAGAATCAGTACTTGTTGGAGTTCCACCAAGCCTTTCTCTAGGATTACTACTAGCACGTACTTTGGCCTTGGCAGAGAGGGTTGGAGCCATGTAGTTTGGCACTGAAAATGGGGGGCAGCTTGTGAGACTCTCATCATCCTTCAGTGGCACATCAAAGGGTGAATTGGATCCCACACCCCTTGGTCTCACAAATTTAGAGCCAGAGCCTGAAGAGTTTGCCTGAGGAGTTCTATATGGCGGTGTTCGTACCGGTTTTGAAGATGTGACTATGGTTGATTTTGTGGACTTTGGTGTGGGAGTGTCCATGTTATCAAAAGCAAAATGAGGCTGTTGTGGTCTTTGAGAGCTGGACCCGGGTCTTGGACTGGTTTTTTGCTCTGAGTATGGTCTTGGAGGTGTGAGTTGAAAATTCTTCAGCACTAGTTTTTCTTGTGGAGTTGCTGCTGCTGCTGCAGGTGCTTGTCTTTCCAACCAGTTCCACCACCAAGGAAGTCCACCTGATCTTCCATCTACCACTGGGGTGTGAGTTGATTTTGGAGTTGCTTTCCATAGCTGTTTGACAGAATCAACAAAGTTATAACATACAGAGATTTTGTCATTCCAAAGACAAAGCCGAAGAGTATAAAAAAAGTGCACAAGTCCAAAAACCGAAGGTCTAGATGAGTTGACTTGAGCAGAAGGTCTAGATGAGCCAACCCAGGCCGAAGATCGAGCCGAATCAGACCGATCCAAAGGTTGAGCAAAATATTTTTAAAATAGAATTTGTTTTATCCAAACAAGAAATACTAAATTCAATATATTTCAATTACTAGATCCAAACCAACTATTTAAGAAATGAGCAAACTTCAATGGTAAGTAATTCAAGTACTATATATTTCAATTTTTTGGAATTGTTAAAATTCCTTATCCAAACACAAGGTAAGTGTATTTGGTTCCAAGTCTCGGATATGATTTTAAGAAACTAATAGTTATAACTCTCATCTCAAATGTGATTTCTTACTACCTAAGTTTCCAAACATGCGTGCTATTTTTGAAGAATTAAGCAACTAATGTGATCCCACTCAAAATTGGACAAAGAAAAAATATAGAAGCAATGCACAAAGTGCTTTTTTGTTTGAAGAATTAACACTCCTTTTACTTTCAAGGAAATAAAAATATCAAAGCATAAATGGAAGGTGTAGGTTGTGATTGTGAGTACCTGATGTGAATATGCAAATGCCATTGCTCTTTCTCTTTTGATGATTGCTTCTACCTTCCTCTGCAACCTTGCCTCTACTTCCTCTTTGGTCAGTAAGCTATCATCCCACTCTTCATTACCTGCTTCAGACTACACCCAAAATTCCAAATCATTAAAATCACTTTATTTGATTTACATAAAAATGAAATTGGAAATACATGCAAGCACACATTTTTAAATAAAAGGTATATACTACATTAGAATCCTCCACATATTTTCAAGTTATAGTGATTAAAATCTTACTAAGTCACTGACTTCATAACTTGAGATTGTTTGCTCCTAGGATTAGGAAGTTTGCAACAGCTATAATATGCCACCAAGAACTTTACATTTTTAAAAACTTTACTTGGTTACAAAGGAATTAGGACATAATAGTGTTACCAACCAAATGGCTCAGCTAGTCATTAAATTTGAAGATGTTAGGAGGCCTAACAATAGCTGGTAAAGTACATTGCAAGGATTGGAATAAAATCCCACTTTCACTTGGGAAAGGGTAAAGGAAAAGAGAGCTACCTACTATTGTGTACACAGTGTAAAAGACAAAAAACAAACACACAACTTTGCCATTAAGGCAACCCTACAAAGTGAAGGGCATTTGGCCTTTTAATATTGAAGTGCATAAATTAGCAAAAAGTAGCTGACATCTATAATGGGTTGAGCAAACAGGAGTTCTTGATCTTGATACTCAAGACATAGTTATTTCCTGTTACTCAGCAGTTAGCAGTTGAACTTTTTCTTTATGAACACAAGCTACATTCATTTATCCATGTTCTCAGAACAATTGCATGCTCAAGTTAGAAAGGCTTACAGTGAGTTTGCCCAAGATACTGGCTGCATCCTTATCATTCTTGAACTCAGCTTGATATCGTGCCTGGTTTTCCAACATCTGGATCCTTCGAGACTGAATCTGAGATTGAACTCGCACTAACAGTTGCATGTGTTTCATCGCGTTTACTGTCTGTCTCTTCACATTCTGTCCTCTCACTACTCCTTGGAGCCTCACCAGACCCTTCAGTGCTCTAAAACTCCTCCTTGCCTGCATTGCATTAACGTGTTACAAGGTTCATCTTTCTTTCACAAAGTATTAAATGCTTTGGAGATACACATTATCAAAAGCCTAACTTTTTGTTAAGGTGGAATGCATCAAGAACAACAAGTTATAACAAAACGTTTTCATATTTGATTTGTTACCGGTCTTTCTACTTTAATTCCTAAACATGAACCTAAGGAGACACACATAAAATTCTAGTTATGGCATTCAGAACACATGAAGGCTTACCATATAACCTCTGTAAACAGCCTGGATCTTAGTAGCTGAGGCATTCTGATGCCTCAAAGTTGGTTCTGGTCTGTAGACAACCTCCTTGTGGTGATGAGAATTCCGGAAAGATGCAGCTTTGGGAGAGGTAACTCGCGGGGAAGAAGCCCTGGGAGAAGCAGCCCTTGGAGATGGAGGCCTTGGAGAAGGAGGCCTAGGAGAAGGTGCTCTTGGAGGGACATATGGTGGAGTTTTGGGTCTCTCAGGAGGAGTGACTGGCCTTAACCCCAGTAGTTGTTGCTCCCTTTCAAAGTCCCCAAAGATTTTCTCAATACTACTTGGCTCTCTGAAGAGGGGGATGAATGAATTTGTCTCTCCATGCTTTACTTTTCCTACACTTTTCTTCTTTTCTTTTGTGCCTTTGTTATCCGCATCCTGCTGCATTACACAACATGGTTAGATATATTGCTAACAACACTGCTGCTATAACTGACTTGGAATATATTTTTCCTTCACAATTCAGTGTCACTAACTGCAAAATCATTCACTGTAATTCCAGTCACAAATGGCTAATCTTTTTGTCATCTATGGGGATACCAAAAGAAAACCATATATAGCAACAACCAAGAACAGCATACAAAATTCAATCAAGCATTTCACATATGTTACTTACCTTCCCCTTGGAGTGGTGAGTGAAAACCCTTTTGATTGCAGAAAACCAACTCCCTTTCTTTCCCATGTCAGTAGCATTACTGTCTCTTCCTGTAGCAGAAAATGAAGGCAAAAAGATCACGTCATGTGCATGCTGGTGCTATTATAGATGCAATAAATTTTCAGCTAGCTTCAAATATATAATGAATTCAGAACTTCTAAGATCAAAACCATTCAAGTAGGTGCATGTAACAAAAAGAGAAGAGACATAAGACATAATAAATATGGACTAGCATACAAGATTACAAAGAGATTCATTCATCTATAAACACACATAATTCATTCTGCTGTGACAACACTATCTAAGGCTATATATAGCAATCTATATAGGGGAAGGTAATAGCATCTTTTTTTATTATAACTTTGGTACATACTATGTTTCTCTTTAGAGAGTAAAGCTTACCAGAAGGATCCCCAGCAAGGAAACAGCATCTCTAATTTATTTTCAGGCTGTTCATGGCCAACAGATAATTGAATGAATAAACAGCATATGAAATTAAATGAAAAAAAAAAAACTTCATTCACCCAAGAGAATAACCCCCTTTATGCAGAGGACAGAAGAAGAAGTAAACGGTATAGGTTTTAATTGGACACTCATATCAATAAACACACCAATCTAAGGGTACACGACTATATCATTAAAGGTACACAGAAAGAGTATGGAGCATATGATGAGGACATGAGTTCATATCACTATAATCTAAATTAAGAAAAAGAAGGAAACTTTCAACTGAAAAATGAAAGCAAACGTATAAAGAAAGCTGAATTGTCAAAATTAAACACCAAAAAAGAAAGAGGAAAGAGAATTCTGTTCTAGGAATCAAGGAAAATCGAGAAGAAAGAAAATCCTACATGATCTGTGAAATGGAAGCTTAGTCAATTCAGAAAAAGAAGAAGAAGAAGAAGAAAGAAAGACCAAGTTGTGAACATGACAGAGAGGAAACGAGTTGTTCTCCTACAGTTTCAAGAAAAACGAGAAAACATAGGCTTCTGACAAACTCGGTAGTGTAGATTATGTTAGGAGGATCCCGAGGCGAGGTCAGTTAGTGCCATGTTGATGAAAATTAAGAAGCAAAAGGAAGAATCATAAGTCAGAGAAGTGGATGCCCTTAAGATTTATGAGATAACCATAATAACTAACAGATTTATCACAACCTCAAAAGCAAAATCTTGAAAATACATTAATAAAACAAAAACACAAAACACAAGGATCATAGAGAAGATACCTTGTTTTTTGTTGGCAGAGGTTGCTAGAGAAGAAAAGTGGTGTAACAGGCACAGAAGAGTGCAAAGAAAAGAGGGTACCCTCTCTCAACCTCTTTTTTTCTAGCCTCCCTCCCCTTTCCAGCACCACATGATTCTTCCTCCTTGCCTCAAATATCTCTCTCTCTCTCTCTAGAGCTCAGAATCCAATTCTCTTAGGCTGTGTGAAGTTACTTACTTTTCCTCCAGCCACCTTTCACCTTTTGTGGGATTTATAATTTTCTTTGTTTTGTGGGACTTATAATTATAATTTTTCTTTTGGTTCCATGATGCATGATGATGAGAGAAGGAGAAAGAAGGGCTTGGTTGGCCACTTTCTCACTCAATGTGGACAACTTCAACCAACTTTACTTCAATGGGAAGACTATGTGGACACCTACAAAAGAATTACATGCCACTTATTATAAACGGTTGAGTTTGGTACCATGCTCTTTATTTCTTCTTCCTTATTAATTCTATTATAACTTCCATTATTGCCACCTTACCAACATTTTCATCTCCTCTGTTATTTTTAGATCTGACAAATATACTGCGTTGCAAATTAAAAAGCTTGGACTTTTATTTATGGCCCTGCCATCTAGGTGTGCCCTTCTCAGAACACTCTCATCCATACCACGCTTCCTTTCAGACACTGCAACACACGCGCTTACTTTTTCAAATGCTTGCTGATATATATCCGTTGAAATAGAAGAAATTGGAAAAAGGGGATTTTTGAGCTTTGCATTGCATCTCAAGAAGTACTGAAAGGTTCTATCTTGTCGGATATTATTATTTGAGTAGTTGATTTGTAACATTTTCCATGAAATATGGCAGATTCATGAATAAGAAAAACACTTTTTTTTTAATTTTGAGCTGTAATTTGTGTTCTTTTATTTTGATCCCTGCATGATGATCATGATGATGATGATGATGATGGTACCCCTCAGTGCTGTGGTTAAGAAAATAAAATTATTGAAATCATTGTTTGAAGTGGGATATGAATCTAAACAAGTGTGGTTACGTGTTTGTTTTGGCAAACCTTAACTACTTGTGTTCTGTTGAAAATTGTGTAATGTTAAGAATTAAAGGGCACGTTAAAGTTTGGAAAAGTCTTGGTTTGGCTAGAGTCAAAACCAGAGAGGCAGGTAGATTTTAAAAGGGGAATGGTGATTTAACTATCGACTGATGCAGGATGGACCACCTTAAAAATATTCTTTGTTTTATGATTGCTTAAGTTTTTTCACAAATATTTGTCGTTCATACAGTCAACTATTTAACCTGTAAAATGTGGACTTCAAAATATGCAGTGAATTTAAATATTTTTCTCCTTTTGTTAAAAATAGAGGTTTAGTTGTATTCCGATCAAAACCCTGAAAATTATTAGAGATTGTAAATAGATGCTTTAGGATGTCAGTGGAGAAAGTAAAGTAAAATGAATTTAAATATCAAAAGTGGGAATATATTTATATAGTTTAAACTTTTTTCATAAATTTTTATATTTTTAATTAATTTTTTATTTATTATGTACTCAAATTTTATATTATTAATTTAAATCTTTTTGTTAATTAGGTTAATGTGACGGTTATTTTATTTATTACGTATAAAAATAATAGTCATATTATCTATTTAATGAAAAAATTAAATGACAAATACTATCTAAAATATATAAAAATTTTGAATAATAAAAAAAAAATATAATAGAAACTCAATTATAAATATTTAAATTTATAAAAATTAACATTAATTAAATTAAAATAGAATGCAAATTAAAAATATTTCGTTAAAGAAAAATAAATAAATAAAATATACGAAAAATAATGGAGTAAATTATATTATTTTTTTAAATTATTTCTCTCATTTTTTTTTCTGTCACCAGAATTTCATCTTTTATTCACTCATTCTCTTTTATCTTCCTAAGAAAAGTAGGTGCGAAGAAATTACAAGGAGTTGAAGACAAATATTGAAACAGAAAAAGGTTGCTGGTTTTTCTTTTGCCTAGAGAGTTATCCAGCAATTATTACAAGGTTGAGATCAAATGATGAACTCAGTACACTAATTTATATATACAAGTTTACCTATGTAAAAGGGTCTTCAGTTATATATATCACATAACTTTTTCTTTTTTTTAATTTTCATAGTATTTCTGTTTTTCTTTTTTTTAATTTTCATAGTATTTCTGTTCAACGCAAGACTTTTTTAAAAATTTATTTTTAATAATACTTTTCTTTAAATTTATCAGAATATAACTATTTTAAAGATAAAAATTATTTTTTATTTTTATAATATTTAAACTTTATATCATGTTAATATATTTTAATGAAAAATTTTTATTAAATTTAATTCTTAAGATGTGAGTAAGCTAGAATTATAGTTTGGTTTATTTTAAAAAAACTCTAATATTAAATATATGTTAAATCTTGTATTTATTTTTGAGAAAATATATTTTAATGAAATTTTTTTATAAAATTTAATTCTTAAGATGTGAGTAAGCTAGAATTATAGTTTGGTTTATTTAAAAAAACTCCAATATTAAATATATTTTAAATCGTGTATTTATTTTTGAGAAAATATATGTTAATGAAAAAGTTTTATAAAATTTAATTCTTAATATGTGAGTACGTTTAAGATGATAACGAGCATATAAGTTATCAATCTCATACTAAAAAATTCATCTTTTTACTCATTTTGTAGAAAATAGGATTTTAAAAGTGATATTGGTTTAAATATAATAAGACTCGATTATTTTAATATTAAAAAGTTTTAGTATAAAAAAAATTATTTTAAACGAGTTTTACTATTTTTTAATATCAAAGACCACAAGGATGATTCTCTTGGCGAACTCTTCCTTTCTGTCCGATCAGTTTCTTCATCCATGTAAGTTAAACTTTTGCTTATTTTTTTGTGGGTCATCTCTATTTTGGCTTGCATGCCATCTTTCTTTTGGTTGCATATGTCATTTAAGTTATCAATATGACTCTTTGTTGATCAACTAATTACCTTTGTGATGTGTCTATGTGTAGATAGAGCATCCTGTTAAGCTAAAGGTGTTGAGTTGTCTTAGGGTTGTTTGTGCAGTTTGTCAAGTAAGGAAAGCTATTTGTTGTCTATGGCAAAAATTGATGGTTGCATGTTGATGCTTTTAAATTAAGAAACAAGATTAATTGTCATTGATGAATTTTAATATAGCATGTATGATGGTTGTAATCTAGTATGATGATTGATATTGGCATGTTTGTGATTGATTCAGTTTGCTAATTATCATTAATTGTATGAGTGATTTTAGTATGTAAATTGTTTAATCAGTCTTGTTTGATTGGTTGATTGATTATGAAGAAATTTGGGAAAAGGTAGGATTTGAGTCATTGATCAAATTGGTACCAACTCCTATGATTTAACGACTATCTTAGACCAATACCCAAAGGAGGAGTACCAATTTGAGTTATGAAACAAGTCCTTATTTCCAAATAACCTTAAATTGAGATTGTTGATATCTGATACAACGTTGAGCCTCACCATGACAACGTTAAGCGCTAGTTTTTACGAGCTGATTGACGCTAAGCCTCACCATGGCAACACTGAGCACTAGTTTTTACGAATTGATCAGTGTTGGGTGCCACTTTCTGGTGTTTGGGCGCTACCCAAATTTTCAACATTGCGTCCTCTTGGCAAAATGGAGATTCTTGCTTCATTAACCGTCAAATCAAGCTGAAATTTTGACAACTAATCATAGACACATGAATATTCACTTTGACCAGTGGGATCTTTGTTTTGGAGTATGTGGTTAGAGAATGGTTTTCATTGTTTGGATATACTTTATATATGAGGTCGTTTGCCTTGTTTTCTTGTTTTTGTTGTTCTGGTTACTTTGGACATTTTGTGTATGCTTGAACTGAATTCTATAGTCTTTATTGCTATAAATTGAATTGAATATATGGTTATGAGCATAAGCTGTGTTGTTGATGAAAGAGTATGAAGGAGGACTTCTAAGTGGTGTTATTTTAGTGTATACATTGACATAAGGATTCATTTTGGTTTATATCCTTTCTCTAATAAACATTCACACTCAAGTAGAATGAAGCGGGTTATGTGGTGAAGAGAAGAAGGATGTCCTAGCCACTATACTTGATCAAGTCTTGTACACAAAGGGAATTTACCTTGTGAGTGGTTGGGTGATAACCCCTTAAGGCCAAACTCTATAGAGTTTGGGAACCACCGCATGTGCAGGCTATAAGATCCGCTAAATTTAAATTAATTAAATAAATGATTAATTAATAAATGCGGGTAGTGAGAGCCTTTATGACATTTAATGTTGGTTGTTGTGATGTGGAAAAGTACTAGCACAAATAAGTGAGTACTTTGTGGTGTTGAGAGGACTTAGGTTCAAGTCCTACATATACCAATTATGTATTATTTAATTTATTACTATTTTAATAATGTGTTGGATCATGATAAGTGATAATATAATCCTATATTTATAGAAATTATCATGAAACATGAATAGGTTGAATGGTTGTGCATTAAGTTGACATTGGCATGGTTATGTGTTCAAATCTTGGTAGGCCCAAAATTAAACTCTCTTTTTGCTAATTTTCTTTTTGGGGACTGCGTAAATGATCATGAAATAGTTATTGAATGACCATTAAGCTAAGGTTAATGCCAATTTTCGTTTTTGGCCATTAACCACAATTAAGATCCAAATTAAAAAGGAAAATTAAGGAAAAGATAAGAGTTTTGATTACTATTAGGTGCCTAATTGGCCAAGGATGTAACTAATGTGTCTAAGTGTCGAATAGGCTGGCATGAGCTTGAAAAGAATAACTGAATAATGACAAATTAGGTTTATATTAAGGATTTGGGAAAGGGTATACTATTGGTCATTAGAGTTGATAAGGATGAATGTATGAGCTGGTATACTTGGGACAACCTAAAGCTAATGGAAAGCAACTGGGACAAGATATGATAATTGTAGGCAGTGATAGCCATAGTTAGCTAAGTATCTGGGTTATGATAAGTGATGAGGTAATGAATGGTGTGTAAGAAACTCAACAGGCTGTGAAAAATCAGTACCTTACATTGTATTGGTATAGCGCCTGACGGTAAAATTGAATCCGTCAGGCGATAGCTACAAAAAGAGTGGGCTCTGGAACAGAGTGGCGCCTGGCGGTGAGGATGATTCCGCCAGGCGGTTCAGAGGCGTGTTTTGCCCAACGATAACGCATAGATCAGGCCTATGTTTTGCTTGCTTTGGATGTGTGTGGTCTACAAGGCTTTGATGATATCTCAAAGGTCGGCATGTTGTTCCTTGAGTTGTGGCTCAGAATGTATCCCTTGAGTTGTGGCTCGGGATAAGGGTTAAGCACGTGGCATTCCTTAAGTTGTGGCTCGGAATGGCATCTCTTGAGTTGTGGCTCGGGATGGCGGATGAACACGAGGAACTCTTGAGTTGTGGCTCGGGTTGGCGAGTGTTGTCGGTGTGAGTGTGTGTGTGTTGTGGCACGTACGGATGGGTCCACTGAGATTGCCCTCCTCAGTATCAATCTGACGAGTTTGGTAGTCTTGGGACGTTACGAAGGTTATTCGTATTGGGAACTCCACCTGGCGTTACGAAGTGTGGTCCGTTGCATGGTTTCCTGCACGTGTTACACTAGTTGTGGTTGGTAGGTGTGGCATCAAGACATCTTGAGGTATTCGTCAAAAGACGTAGAAGACATGTAACATGGTGTTGGCCATATGACATGAAATCAAAGGATGGAATTCCTTTGGTGTGCTTATATTGATATATATATATATATATATATATATATATATATATATATATATGTGTGTGTGTGTGTGTGTGTGTGTGTGTGTGTGTGTGTGTGTGTGTGTGTGTGTGTGTGTGTGT
>Ga0099822_1001775_pt1 | contig 25900 bp, 7 predicted proteins | sample CowpeawhiteBW_FD_76839 | JGI IMG/M metagenome (GOLD analysis project Ga0099822, IMG submission 76839) | Root nodule microbial communities of legume samples collected from California USA - Cow pea white BW | ecosystem: Host-associated > Plants > Roots > Nodule | place: USA: California | collected... | reverse complement strand
AGAGTGAATATGTGACAAACTAAGATTCTAAACAAAGTATTTAGAATTACTACTGGAAATGTGAAACAAAATACTCAAGCTAAATTGTGATGATTAATACAAACTTACACAAGCAATACTTCCAACAATTTAGCTTAAGGTACATTGACCCACAACACAAGAAACCAAGGAAAATCAAACTCAAAGAGAAATGATGGACAAGGGACTCAAGCAAAGCGATAATGAACAATTAATGACTCTAAATGGTAAGAACTAAGCAAAGCAAAATGCAAAAAGTGCATCAGAAATTCAACCAGAAACATGACTAAAGTGCCACAATTTTGCACCAAATAATACTCCAAAATAGCACCAAAAATCACCTCAGGATAGCATCCACGGTGGTAGGCCAAAGCAGCAGTAAAAGATGAAAAACACTGCATTAAATAACTGCTGTTTCAAGCTTCAAATCAGCACCAAAAATAGCCAGGACAAACTCTGCACTGCTCCAAACAGCAGACGCAACTAAGCCACATGTACCAATTCAAGAAAAACTTATTGCACCGCTTTAAGCTAGGAGTGTGGCTGCCACGTTTTGACTTCGGGTTAGCTTTGGTTGCTGCCACACAACTGCTTCAAAAAGAAAACAAACTCCTCAAGGCTGTCACGTAAATGAGTTTGCATGTAAATGAGTTTTCTACTCTACAACTTTTCAAATTTTGCTGCTACAGTAGTAAAAGGCTCGCTTAAGCCTTGGCAACTCTACACCGAGTGGAGCAAGAAGCCAAACACAATGACAATAAACTCCACCACCTTTTAAAGAAATCTGCTCCACCATTTAAACCATAATTATTTGACCAAAAACTGCACCAAAAACGAATTTATGCACCGAGAGGACTGTAATGAAACTACTGCACGAAATTAGATAAACCAATTTTCTTCCAAGATTGCCAGAATTCCCAAAATCCTGTTGCTACAAATTATTTCGCTTAAGCGAGGGGGTTGATGTCCAACACCAAAGAAAGCAGCATCCATTTCCCAATCTGCACCGCTTGAAAATCTCATTCCATAACTCGAACCAACAACCAAGATTAATGATGTATAATTAGACGCATGGCTGCCGAAAAAGGAATTGTGTTTCTTGATGCCACTGGACGTGCCAAATTCAAATGAAGACTTCCTTTTGCACCAATCTCACTTTGGATAAAGGGAAGCAGCTAAAGCACCACTTACTTACTGCCTAATACAATTTCTACACTGAATTTTCGGCAAGCACACTACTCATTCAATTTTTTTTTATTAATTGGCTGCACCGAATGCAAACAAAAGTTGTTACAACAATTTACGAAACCAGCAAGGATCACTAGGCTACAACATCTTTATGTGCTAAATTGGACCAATGAGAAAGCAAAAAGCAGTCACACTATCACTAGCTCAAACTGAATGCACACCAATCTGCTGCACCGATTGGACCAAAAGGAAATGGGTGTCCCTTTTTGCTGCACCACTTAGCACCTTTACATCACTGCAAGAGGACTTTGGTTACTGCACAAAATTTTCATTGCACCAATTAAGCAAGCAACGAGCCCAGCAAAGTCACCACTGCCAACATATGAAAGGTTAAGCTTGCACCGCAAAAAGTAGCTGCTGCAATTGATCTATACGCTACATCAAATGGCAACACTAGTGAACCAATCACCAAATTAGAAGTAGCTTGTTTTCAGATTGCAAGACTCAAATGTGACTGCTGGAACGTGCTAGATAGAACCACATCACAAGCTTCAAAATTTTTGCATCAAATTTTGCACCAAGAAACTTGAAATAGTTGCCACTGCCATTCAAATCTTGCAGGAAAATTTTAATTGCACCTAATGGATTTAAGCAAGCTGCTGTCAAACATAATTCATAGGACGCTGCTGAAAGCTTCCTGCACAGGAAGAAAAATTGCACTGAAAGGAATTCCTCTTCCCAATTTGCACCGCCTCAAGTTGGCTATTATAGCCTGCCAATCCAACCACTACCGCACTGCCCCGCACAAGCAAGGTTCTACAGCTGGCACCGCTTCAATTTTTCAGCCACTACTTGATTGCACCGAGAGTAGAACAATTCAATTTTAGTGTGATTGCTACCCCTGCTTAAACCTGAAAGTTGTTGGCATTTGCAAGAGGCAAAGGAGGCTATTGTTGTGCACACTGAATGGGCTAAGAAAGCTACTATCCAAGAATCACTTCGCCGTCTACAAGCTTGTCCCAAACTAAAGAAATTGATGCACCAATTAATGTTGCAGGAAACAGATCTGGACTACATCGAAAGCGCACATTTAGCTTGGCCTTAATGCATAAAAATTGGAATGGTTGCCACGTTGAGATAAAACCAATTTGCACTTGAGCCAATTTTCTGCACCGTCTGAACAACAAGGTGTTGTTGTACCGCATCAAGCATCACGCATGATAATTCCACCTCAAGCCTGACAACTTGGTTATTCCACCGTTTGAAACCAAAAAGTAAAGGACTAAACCAGCTACTGCACTATGCTATTGCAATAACACATAAGCTGCTCCCACACGATAAACTTACACCAACCCACTTCTCCCGCCAACTGAAACAAAATTGAACTTGAACACAATTTTTTTTTCACCGACGCAATTTTGCAAACACTTGGTACTCATGAATTTCAAGAACACAAGCTATCCACGAATGGCTACTCGGCGTGCCAACCAAAAGCTTCCAACAAGAGAATCAAAATATTTTAGCAGCCTTTTGCAATTGGAGACCATTCGGGGGGTTTGACAAGAACAACTACTAAATGGCAATTCACTACCATGAAAGACCATGGAAAGGCCACTTTGACGGAGTCATTTTGAAGGCCACAAAATTGTGCCGCTATGGATAAACACTCTCGAAGGATCAATTAACCGAGCTCTGATTACCAGATGATGAAGGATCGTCTCGGATTTCGCGGTGAGATTCGTCTAGAACGAAAATGGGTATGAACCCTAGAACGAATGAGGGAAATGGAGGACATCGATTTAGGAGTTTTCGGAACGGGAGGAATTCACGCCACTTGGAGGAGATTCCAAGATAAGTGAGGAAGATCTGCCACTTTGAATCGAAGATTCAAAGATAAGGATCGGTGGTTCTGAGGAGAACCTCGAGACTTGAGAGAAAACTCATTGTTTTATAAAACTCAAATCTGAATACAAATGTGTGTCACACGGGCTTATATACTATGGGCCGAAACACAAAAAGGCCCAACACAACTAAAGGTCCTATAAAGCCCAAACAAAAAAAAAACTTTACAAAAATTATAAAAGAGTTCATATTCTACGATCTGAATCTAATCTGAGATCTCTTTTAAGGTCTTGGGCATGATTCCATCAATTGCTTTGAAATCCTTGTGACGATACCGAACCACGCCTCCATCAGCAGATTTGTTAGTGGCAGAAACAAATGAATGAGAATTCGCAGAAGATGGCTGTGACGGAGGATCAGTGTGCGCAATAACAGCAGATCGAGGAGGACGACCATGTAAGTGATAACACCGATCAATTTTGTGGCCGAACTTGCCACAATGATCACACTTGTGACGCCCTTTCTTCGGCTTGCGTGAGCAGTGGCGATCATCACGGTGAGATACCAAAGTAGAGGAATCATTGACATGGATAGGTGGATCAGCGGAAGGTTGATAAGGCACACACAAAAGGGTGGAACAAGTAGAGGTAAAATTGGGTATAATAGTAGAACCCAAAATCTGATCACAGACATGGGAATATTTTTCAACAAGCCTGTGTAACATCACAACCATGAAGAATCGTGATCGTTGCTCGATTTCTTCAACAGGAGTAGAGGCAAGAGGTAATACTTCATTGAATTCATGAAAAAGATCAGTCACCTTTGCCACATAATCTGCCATAGGATCTTGAGTACAAGAATCAACAACATTAAGCAGGTCGTGACAGACACCATATAGACGTTGAGTGTCATTGGTGTACAGTAATTTGGCATGTTCCCATACTTCATAAGATGTGTTGTAAGCATGAAACAATGGTTTCAAAGAAGCGTGAATCGTATTCTTGAGAACCATGCATAAGTAAGCATCAATTCTCTTCCAACGAGGAAACACAGTGGGATCAACATCAGTCACTTTGAGGGTAAGATGATCAAGATACCCCTGACTCTCAAGCCAAAGTTTAACGTCGGACGCCCATGTCGAATAATTCTTGCCATCTAACTTATCAATAGGCAATAATTGACATTTGGAGGAAAAATGGACGAAGTAGACATGGAGGTGACAAAAGTGGACGAAGCAGCAACAAAAGACGCCATAGAGGAGAGAAAGAAACCCTAAAATTTGAAAGTGCTCCAATGGAAACACGAAGCCCAGATCTTGAACGTCGAGGGAAAGAGGCGAGTGCAGCGGTGGTGATCGACGCCGAAAACTATGGGGCACAGAAGCGCATGGGACCTACGATGATCGCGAAACCAATGACGTTGGGGTCGCCTTGCCGAGAAGAGCACAACCGTGTGGTCGTCGATAAAAACTGGACCTCCGGCGACAACGATTGTGTCGGCCGACGGCCGACGAAGGTGGACGATGGACGACGGTGGAAAGCGACAAAAGTCGACGCTGGTAGTGAACCAGTGAGAGAGGCGAAAAAAATCCTTAAGCTCTAGATACCATGTTGAATATAGAGAAAATAGGGTTTAAGACTAATCTCCCTTGTGTAAAAAATATACATAGGGGTTGTATTTATAATACAGAAAATATGAGCTAAGCCCAAAATACATATGAAGACTAATAATAGTAGAAACATAAAATAAGATGTTAATGATATCTTAACAAAATGAGACATAAATTAAGGATTAAAGAGAATAAAAAAAGTAAGTTGAATACTTGAAATTGAGAGTAAAAATTTTTATGTGAAAAAATAAATAAACAAAGGAAGTAGAAATATTCAAATGTGAGACATAAAAATTATTTGATTTACTATAATTAATAATTACCATTTAAACATAACTTCACAACAGTTATGATAATAAATAAATTACCTTGGAGATTTGAGTGAATTTCATGGATATAAAACAAGTCAAACAATAAGAAAAAAAAAGAATAAGTGTGTAGCAAAACAAAGTTATATAATTAAAGACTAAGAGAATAATATATATATATATATATATATATATATATATGTATGTATGTATTGTAATATGTACATGCGAGATCATCTCGATCTTAACATAATAACGGTATAACCATGTAGTGATATCTTAAAACCATGACAACTAAGTGTTCCAATATCATCTCAAATGTAACAATTGATATATTTTCTTAACCATATGACACCTTAGAAGGGACGACATCATGTTGGCCTCACTACAACTAACACCATGTCGGCCTAATTATAGCTAAGATCATGTTGGCATTGTTATTTTTCAAATATGGACAAAATTAAGAGTTAAACCATTTTACTACATCATTAGGCAAATAAACTTTGATGTTTCTAGTGTAGGGTCAAACATCCACTTAAACAATTTCCTGGTGTGCTCACTCTAATGTTGTCTCCTATTTGTTCGGGTAATCTAGTTATCAACCAATAGGTGGATACTTGCTAAAGATACTCTAATGCTAAAGTTAGTTCAAGCTCGATTGGTTTAAGCAGTTAATGTTGTAATAAATGCGTGATGAATGTTCCAACAACCATACTTTTGATATGTATTTATAGTTTTTCCATGGACTTTTGATTAGAAACGACCTAATTACAGTCCAAATCCATTTTGTTTACTGACTAGTTTAGACTAATTATGTGTTTAACTGATTTTAGTGTTTACCGATCAATTTTCTCCTTAATTGTTTGGTTATTATATCCAATTTCGTTCGACTGTATCAGTCGGTACATATAGTACAACGAGAAAAATCTAATTTTAAAATAATAGAGAGAAAGTCAAGGAATAAGAACCCATTAAATCTCAAAATTAAAAGGATTAAGAACACGTAAAGTCCAAAATTAAAGAGGTTCTACAACTGAGATAGAAGACAAGGTAAAAGTTAGAAGTATGTTTGTATTTATAGTATGAATAGGTTTACAATATAGCTAACTAAATTTTATATAGGTAGCTAGTCTACTAAGAGCTTAAGAGTGAGTCGTAAGGCTCATACAAAGCTTATTTCATAAGATTGTCCCATTAAGAATTGAATTGTGGCCAATTGGGTAGGTAAGATGACAAGTAATTGTTGCCCCCATAGGGTCTTTCCAATTGTCATCTAGCAATTTGAAGCAACGGGAATCTTATCTTAGTAACAATTTGTTTTGGATAAAATTAGCCAGCACTGAACGAAAAGCTTATGGACACCGACTATAGTATATACAAAATTAAAAGTTTGTCACTCCAGAATGTTGGAGAGAAGAATATCCAATTAAATTCCCTTTTTCTCCTTTCCTTTTCGATCCTCGTGTTAAACACCATAAAATAAAACTCATGATTATAGGGTAAAATAATAAAATATCTGAACTAAAAAGGTGGAATAAAAAAAGTCCCACTTACTTGCAGGTTTCTCGATCTCCACTGTTTCAGTTCAACCAACTTTGACTTGTGTCTCCCCTCTTTCCCGTATTTGCTACACTACGTCTCGGACCAACCACCGCGGAGGCTCAGATCTGGAATTGGAATGCTCGTATGAGCAGAGACGGTGTCGTTTCGATGGATCACCTCCTCGTGGCGTTGGGGGAGACGAAGGAGGAGAGGGAGGTTCGTATTAGGAGCCTATTCAATTTCTTCGACGCCGCCAACAACGGTTACCTGGACGTCGCTCAGATAGAGGCCGGTTTGTCGGCGCTGCAGATTCCGCCGGAGTACAAGTACGCCAGGGAGCTCTGCGACGTTTGCGACGCCAACAGCGATGGCAGAGTGGAGTACCACGAGTTCCGCCGCTACATGGACGACAAGGAGTTGGAGCTTTACCGCATCTTCCAAGCCATTGATGTTGAACACGACGGCAACATTATCCCTGAAGAGCTCTACGAAGCCCTTCTTAAAGCTGGTAGTGCTTTTTATTTAGGTTTCCGAAGACTTTTCTGCTCCTCAAATGAAACTTCTTTTTATATTGGCTAACTTACTCTTCAGTGTAGGATTAAAAAATTGAAACTAAAAAGTAGAGTGAATTCAATTTACGTATTCAAATTTTATAATAAATAAGTTTCATTAAAAGCTGATAACTATAGTTGATTGATTTTACTTTTAACAAAAACTATTTTTTTTTATTTTCTTTTTCATGGAATTGTTTACACAGACTTTTACCCCCAAATAGTGATTAGTTGTGTCCAATAAGAATTTTGCAAAAACTAAACGTGTTTAGTTTATGTTTGTTAGAATCAATCAAGCTTGTTCATGAAAGCAAACATGAATAAAGATAGAGAAAATGTTGCCTTTCTGTTTAGTTGAGAGTTTTTATACTAAATTTTACTATTCAAATTTAATTTTACTGTAACTTATCTGACAAAATTAAGGTAATTTGAAATCAAATTTGGAACACAGCGAAATAGAGTTGAGGTAAGACATTGGCATTTGATGTTTTGGCTGGCTGATAACGTTTTTTCTGAGGTAAGGCTGTTTTTAGTAGGAAACAGATTTATTGATTCTGTAATTGGAAAGAGGTTTGCTTACTTTTTTGACGGACATTTTATGCTTGAAGAATGTTAGAGTTAGAGCGACTTGAGATGTGTCTTTTTAACTTTGTCATGTATACTTTTAGTCTGCGTTCATTCTTTGGATCTGCATGATGCTTGAAACATGGGAAGGCTGGTTCAGTTTCTTATGATGGATTCTGTAATGTGTTTGTTACTTCTGTGCTTGCTTAGTTTTTGGTGTGCCATAATCTGCTCTAATCTGTGCACTTCTAGTGGATTTTGAAGATGGTTTTTTAATGTTCTTTATGCCTTTTGCGGAAGCTTTTTCAGTGTTATCTGTTTCTCCCTAATAGCATTTATAATAAGCTTGTGCAGCTTCAATCCTGCAGGGATTGAAATGGATGACGAGGAGCTTGCTCGCTTTGTGGACCATGTTGATAAGGATAACAATGGAATTATCACTTTCGAAGAATGGAGAGATTTTCTTCTACTTTACCCTCATGAAGCAACTATTGAAAATATATATCATCATTGGGAGAGGGTGTGCCTTGTTGACATTGGGGAGCAAGCTGTGATTCCTGAAGGCATCAGCAAGCATGCGAACAGGAGCAAATACTTTCTAGCTGGTGGAGTAGCAGGAAGCATTTCTCGTACAGCAACTGCTCCTCTTGATCGTCTGAAGGTGGTTTTACAAGTTCAAACTGCACATGCTTCTATCATGCCAGCAGTGAAGAAGATACTGAAGCAAGATGGTCTGTTAGGATTTTTCCGGGGTAATGGATTGAATATTGTGAAGGTAGCACCAGAAAGTGCAATCAAATTTTATGCTTTTGAAATGCTGAAAAAGGTAATTGGAGAGGCTCAAGGCGGCAAGTCAGATATTGGTACTGCTGGGAGGCTTTTTGCAGGTGGTATGGCTGGTGCAGTTGCACAGGCTGCTATCTATCCAATGGATCTCATTAAAACTAGGTTACAGACTTGTCCCTCTGAAGGTGGAAAGGTTCCAAAGCTGGGAACCCTTACAATGAATATATGGGTTCAAGAGGGACCTCGAGCTTTCTACAGAGGACTTGTTCCATCACTGCTTGGCATGATTCCCTATGCAGCCATTGATCTCACTGCTTATGATACCTTGAAAGATATGTCCAAGAGATATATTCTTAAGGACAGTGGTATGTTATTACTGCAGCCACAAAATCTCCTGAATTGGCTGATTTTATAAACAGCTTCAATTTTGTTTACGATAGATTAACTCTTGAAAGTTTTTCTCTTTGGAGTGAGACCTTTTACTCTTTTTTCTCCTTCATAGAACCTGGTCCTCTAGTACAACTAGGATGTGGGACAATTTCTGGGACTGTTGGAGCTACTTGTGTCTATCCACTGCAGGTTATTCGAACAAGGTATTTTTTTCACTTGTCAGTATTACTGTTTCTTTGTTCTCCTTCCCCAAAAGAATTGATTTGGGTGAAGCATCGTATTAGTCGCATTCTTTAAAGTTGTTATTTTTTTTTTTTCTTAGGATGTTCTTTATTGACAATCTTACATTACCATCTTTCTCAGACTGCAGGCACAACCTTCTAACGCTTCCGATGCGTACAAGGGGATGTTTGATGCCTTTCGGAGAACTTTTCAGCTTGAAGGCTTTGTAGGTTTCTACAAGGGACTCTTTCCGAATCTCCTCAAAGTTGTGCCGGCTGTAAGCATTACTTATGTGGTCTATGAAAGTATGAAGAAGAATCTAGGTCTGGACTAGAGTATGTACGGGTACCATCACAATACGTTTCCAGGCAACAAAAAAGCACGTTTTTAAGTATCGAGAATTCAGCTTAGCCCTAGGCACAACGTACTTCCAGAGTCGTGAAAATTCACATTGCAGGTAAAATTTATTTACTCAGTATACCATATCTCATGGTTTGAGTATAATGTGTTGCTGATGCAATTGTACTGATGACATTTTTTTTGTAAGTCATGAATCGCTGATGATGACGATAAGAAGCTATATTAGAAAATCATTCATTCTGAGGATACCTTAAAACAGGATTTTGTTGTCAGAAGCTGAGAAAGTTTTTCTCCTTGTTTATGTGAACTACGTCTGATCGAGAATTAATGCTATATTATTCTAAGATGGAAAAATACCTTGCCATAACTCATGCCTAGAGAGATGGTTGGAAAACAACGCCATCTGATGGCTGAAAGCTTTTGGTAACACAAGCATGCGAAATACTGTATAAAACAATATTCTACGATGCGTTCTTCTGTCACGAGCTCATCTTCTGGAAATTTAGAATTTACAGCTGTTTGAGCCAAATATTCAAAGGTACATAAAGTATGTGTGGACGAAGAAACACAACAGAAATTATCACCATTCATAACATAGCAATCAGTTCAGACTATCCAAATGTTTAAATTAAATTATTTATCCAACAATACCTTCATTTTAACTTAAACTAATTTATTAAACGAGTCTATCTATTATGTACCAATGAGTGCTATATACGTATCTTATATTTAAGCATATTGTTATTTATTTACGAGCTTAATTAATTGTTACAAAATTACCAATTTTAATTATTTTAACAATACAATATAAAAATAAAACTTGTCGCCTCTTTTTCACTGACTATTTTCTTTCTCTGTAGTTCATTTTCACGCAACCGAAAAGTTGATTCTTTGAAAGCTGAAACTTTAGTATTAAATCTTAATTTTAATATTAAAATAAGAAAGATGATTCTGTGGAACCCTATTCCTGTGTAATAATTGTGATTTGTGTTACGAAAATATTATTTGAATAAATTTGTTTTGATCCTTTCCCCTTTTACACTAACTATACCTAAACTATATTGTTACAACTAATTTTTGTTATTTCCAGTCATGACGTTTAATCTTCTGAAAAAAAAAATTCTTATTTTACCAACAAATGTTATTTATTATATGTGAACATTTTCTTTTTCAATTAAGCATTTATTTTGAAAGATAAATAACCATGGTATGGAATACTTAAAATGAAATAAACTTAATAGTTATATGAAAGAATGCTAAAAACAGATATAAAGTGGACGTGCCGGAGTGGTTATCGGGCATGACTAGAAATCATGTGGGCTCTGCCCGCGCAGGTTCGAATCCTGCCGTTCACGCTTTTACTTAGATAATTCTCTTTTTCTGTGTTTTAATTTTAAAAATTTCAGGAAAATAAAATATATTATAAACGAAACATACTTTTAATCTCCTTTGGTTCTTTTTCAAGTCTTACATTTTATTTTTCTTCGCAAAACCAACTTTCTCTTCTTACTGATTCACAATTTCCAACTTTAGCAAAACTTCATTGTTGTTTGCCTATAAACAGAGTTTGAATAATGATTGACAACCCAAGATTCATTCACACAAATTTATGCTTGATCACACCGAAAAATAATGTTATGTTGACATTTCAGAAAAGAGAAAACAGCTTGTACATTGAACTCCTTTTTCAACTTGCTTTGACATGTCGGGAGGTAATTATGTCATATTCTATCTATGGAATGAAGTCAAATAACGTTAATGTTTTATCTCTCGCATTAAGAAGCAAGCTAATAATATATATATATTATCTTTTACTTTCTTTGTTTTCTGTTGCTTTCCCTTCTCTTTTCTTGCTCATCATGGAGGATGTAATCTACATCCCATTGTGCAATAACTTTTTGTACATCCATTCCGGTGAGAATCTTGCAACTAGTTTAGTTTCCCCTGTTTTTGATGCTAACAATTATCATTTTTGGAGTAGAACAATGGTTACAACCCTTAGTGCAGAGAACAAAGTGGAGTTTAGGGATTGTATGAAAATGATCCATCTACCTTGCTTGGCATCATTACATAAATATGGTAGTATCTTTGGTTATGTATTTTGTGTTTGTGCCCATATGATAGTATGCATGGACAAGGTAGAGAGGAGATATGGAGCGACCTCAAATCTTGATATTTTTAGGAAGACCTTCACATATTCAAACTTCAAATGGACGCTTCCTCTCTCAAGCAAGGAAACCTTGTTTTTAAACAAACATAGAGTTATTTGGGATGAACTTGAGAACTTCATGCCTAACCTCATGTGTGTTTGTCACAATAACTTCTTGCATTGTTCTTTCAACTATTGTACTTATTTGATCCAATAGAGGATGTAGCCCACTACGATCCAGCGCACCCTATTGGCCAGAACTCTCCCATACCTGCTAATCTCGGTAGTACGATTGTAACCGTTCCGTATGTCCAGTAAAACATCACGCCCTATCAAAATATCACAGTAAGGAAATTGCCATTTGGCATAACAGGTAATGTCACTATAAATAAGAACATTTTATTAAACCAAAGGACACCTCAATATATACTTATACTAAACCCTGTTTTATACAATAGATACAAATTCCCCTACTGACTTAAGTATTAGATAGTCTTTGCAAGTGAAGCTCCACCCATTAGAATGACAAAGAAGTTGGAATCCAGCTGTAGGATCCTGGTGGACAATTATCCAAACCTTACCACTTGCATTTAGACCCCTAGTAAGATCAAATATACATATCTCTTATGTTATCCATAACTTGCTTTTTCTAATGTTATCCGTAACTTGCTTTTTCAATCTAATCTTACTCAACAATTTTGTTGTTATGTTGTTCATGTTGTATACTTGATAAACTGTATTCTTTACACCATTCCTTGACAATATCTCTCCTTTTACAAAATTATGTGACAAGCCTTGTAATGTTGCTAATCTTAAAGTTTTTACCTCAATACTGGATAGATTAAACAAAAGATGGATAAAACTATGGATGGATATAAAGTCATAACTATTGTAAGGGATCTACTCAGCTTGAATTTCTTTGATACCTTTACACCTGTAACCAAGCTAACCACGGTAAGAAAATTATTTTCCATTACTAAAATTAACATATGACATCTTAATATAAAATATAGTTAAATATGTTTTTAGTCCTTTAATTTTGGGTGAAAATTGAAATTAGTCATTCTTCAAAAGTTTAGTCCAATTTAATCCTCCAACTTTATAAATGTTTGGATTTAGTCATTTTAACCAAATTTTGTTAAATTTATTTGATATTTCAAACACTTTTACAAATAATATTTGAGTTGTTAACACCGTTTGACACATTTCCGCTTCAACGTTAACTAAAAACTATCATGAAACGTATTTGAAACGTCAAATAAACTTAACAAAATTTGGTTAAAAGGACTAAATTCACACATATCTAAAGTTGGGAGACTAAATTAGACTAAATATTTGAAGAGGGACTAATTCCAATTTTCACTAAAATTTAAGGGACTAAAAACATATTTAATCCTGTAAAATAATCTATCATATATATATATATATATGATAGATTATTTTACAGGATTAAATATGTTTTTAGTCCCTTAAATTTTAGTGAAAATTGGAATTAGTCCCTCTTCAAATATTTAGTCTAATTTAGTCTCCCAACTTTAGATATGTGTGAATTTAGTCCTTTTAACCAAATTTTGTTAAGTTTATTTGACGTTTCAAATACGTTTCATGATAGTTTTTAGTTAACGTTGAAGCGGAAATGTGTCAAACGGTGTTAACAACTCAAATATTATTTGTAAAAGTGTTTGAAATATCAAATAAATTTAACAAAATTTGGTTAAAATGACTAAATCCAAACATTTATAAAGTTGGAGGATTAAATTGGACTAAACTTTTGAAGAATGACTAATTTCAATTTTCACCCAAAATTAAAGGACTAAAAACATATTTAACTATATTTTATATTAAGATGTCATATGTTAATTTTAGTAATGGAAAATAATTTTCTTACCGTGGTTAGCTTGGTTACAGGTGTAAAGGTATCAAAGAAATTCAAGCTGAGTAGATCCCTTACAATAGTTATGACTTTATATCCATCCATAGTTTTATCCATCTTTTGTTTAATCTATCCAGTATTGAGGTAAAAACTTTAAGATTAGCAACATTACAAGGCTTGTCACATAATTTTGTAAAAGGAGAGATATTGTCAAGGAATGGTGTAAAGAATACAGTTTATCAAGTATACAACATGAACAACATAACAACAAAATTGTTGAGTAAGATTAGATTGAAAAAGCAAGTTACGGATAACATTAGAAAAAGCAAGTTATGGATAACATAAGAGATATGTATATTTGATCTTACTAGGGGTCTAAATGCAAGTGGTAAGGTTTGGATAATTGTCCACCAGGATCCTACAGCTGGATTCCAACTTCTTTGTCATTCTAATGGGTGGAGCTTCACTTGCAAAGACTATCTAATACTTAAGTCAGTAGGGGAATTTGTATCTATTGTATAAAACAGGGTTTAGTATAAGTATATATTGAGGTGTCCTTTGGTTTAATAAAATGTTCTTATTTATAGTGACATTACCTGTTATGCCAAATGGCAATTTCCTTACTGTGATATTTTGATAGGGCGTGATGTTTTACTGGACATACGGAACGGTTACAATCGTACTACCGAGATTAGCAGGTATGGGAGAGTTCTGGCCAATAGGGTGCGCTGGATCGTAGTGGGCTACATCCTCTATTGGATCAAATAAGTACAATAGTTGAAAGAACAATGCAAGAAGTTATTGTGACAAACACACATGAGGTTAGGCATGAAGTTCTCAAGTTCATCCCAAATAACTCTATGTTTGTTTAAAAACAAGGTTTCCTTGCTTGAGAGAGGAAGCGTCCATTTGAAGTTTGAATATGTGAAGGTCTTCCTAAAAATATCAAGATTTGAGGTCGCTCCATATCTCCTCTCTACCTTGTCCATGCATACTATCATATGGGCACAAACACAAAATACATAACCAAAGATACTACCATATTTATGTAATGATGCCAAGCAAGGTAGATGGATCATTTTCATACAATCCCTAAACTCCACTTTGTTCTCTGCACTAAGGGTTGTAACCATTGTTCTACTCCAAAAATGATAATTGTTAGCATCAAAAACAGGGGAAACTAAACTAGTTGCAAGATTCTCACCGGAATGGATGTACAAAAAGTTATTGCACAATGGGATGTAGATTACATCCTCCATGATGAGCAAGAAAAGAGAAGGGAAAGCAACAGAAAACAAAGAAAGTAAAAGATAATATATATATATTATTAGCTTGCTTCTTAATGCGAGAGATAAAACATTAACGTTATTTGACTTCATTCCATAGATAGAATATGACATAATTACCTCCCGACATGTCAAAGCAAGTTGAAAAAGGAGTTCAATGTACAAGCTGTTTTCTCTTTTCTGAAATGTCAACATAACATTATTTTTCGGTGTGATCAAGCATAAATTTGTGTGAATGAATCTTGGGTTGTCAATCATTATTCAAACTCTGTTTATAGGCAAACAACAATGAAGTTTTGCTAAAGTTGGAAATTGTGAATCAGTAAGAAGAGAAAGTTGGTTTTGCGAAGAAAAATAAAATGTAAGACTTGAAAAAGAACCAAAGGAGATTAAAAGTATGTTTCGTTTATAATATATTTTATTTTCCTGAAATTTTTAAAATTAAAACACAGAAAAAGAGAATTATCTAAGTAAAAGCGTGAACGGCAGGATTCGAACCTGCGCGGGCAGAGCCCACATGATTTCTAGTCATGCCCGATAACCACTCCGGCACGTCCACTTTATATCTGTTTTTAGCATTCTTTCATATAACTATTAAGTTTATTTCATTTTAAGTATTCCATACCATGGTTATTTATCTTTCAAAATAAATGCTTAATTGAAAAAGAAAATGTTCACATATAATAAATAACATTTGTTGGTAAAATAAGAATTTTTTTTTTCAGAAGATTAAACGTCATGACTGGAAATAACAAAAATTAGTTGTAACAATATAGTTTAGGTATAGTTAGTGTAAAAGGGGAAAGGATCAAAACAAATTTATTCAAATAATATTTTCGTAACACAAATCACAATTATTACACAGGAATAGGGTTCCACAGAATCATCTTTCTTATTTTAATATTAAAATTAAGATTTAATACTAAAGTTTCAGCTTTCAAAGAATCAACTTTTCGGTTGCGTGAAAATGAACTACAGAGAAAGAAAATAGTCAGTGAAAAAGAGGCGACAAGTTTTATTTTTATATTGTATTGTTAAAATAATTAAAATTGGTAATTTTGTAACAATTAATTAAGCTCGTAAATAAATAACAATATGCTTAAATATAAGATACGTATATAGCACTCATTGGTACATAATAGATAGACTCGTTTAATAAATTAGTTTAAGTTAAAATGAAGGTATTGTTGGATAAATAATTTAATTTAAACATTTGGATAGTCTGAACTGATTGCTATGTTATGAATGGTGATAATTTCTGTTGTGTTTCTTCGTCCACACATACTTTATGTACCTTTGAATATTTGGCTCAAACAGCTGTAAATTCTAAATTTCCAGAAGATGAGCTCGTGACAGAAGAACGCATCGTAGAATATTGTTTTATACAGTATTTCGCATGCTTGTGTTACCAAAAGCTTTCAGCCATCAGATGGCGTTGTTTTCCAACCATCTCTCTAGGCATGAGTTATGGCAAGGTATTTTTCCATCTTAGAATAATATAGCATTAATTCTCGATCAGACGTAGTTCACATAAACAAGGAGAAAAACTTTCTCAGCTTCTGACAACAAAATCCTGTTTTAAGGTATCCTCAGAATGAATGATTTTCTAATATAGCTTCTTATCGTCATCATCAGCGATTCATGACTTACAAAAAAAATGTCATCAGTACAATTGCATCAGCAACACATTATACTCAAACCATGAGATATGGTATACTGAGTAAATAAATTTTACCTGCAATGTGAATTTTCACGACTCTGGAAGTACGTTGTGCCTAGGGCTAAGCTGAATTCTCGATACTTAAAAACGTGCTTTTTTGTTGCCTGGAAACGTATTGTGATGGTACCCGTACATACTCTAGTCCAGACCTAGATTCTTCTTCATACTTTCATAGACCACATAAGTAATGCTTACAGCCGGCACAACTTTGAGGAGATTCGGAAAGAGTCCCTTGTAGAAACCTACAAAGCCTTCAAGCTGAAAAGTTCTCCGAAAGGCATCAAACATCCCCTTGTACGCATCGGAAGCGTTAGAAGGTTGTGCCTGCAGTCTGAGAAAGATGGTAATGTAAGATTGTCAATAAAGAACATCCTAAGAAAAAAAAAAAATAACAACTTTAAAGAATGCGACTAATACGATGCTTCACCCAAATCAATTCTTTTGGGGAAGGAGAACAAAGAAACAGTAATACTGACAAGTGAAAAAAATACCTTGTTCGAATAACCTGCAGTGGATAGACACAAGTAGCTCCAACAGTCCCAGAAATTGTCCCACATCCTAGTTGTACTAGAGGACCAGGTTCTATGAAGGAGAAAAAAGAGTAAAAGGTCTCACTCCAAAGAGAAAAACTTTCAAGAGTTAATCTATCGTAAACAAAATTGAAGCTGTTTATAAAATCAGCCAATTCAGGAGATTTTGTGGCTGCAGTAATAACATACCACTGTCCTTAAGAATATATCTCTTGGACATATCTTTCAAGGTATCATAAGCAGTGAGATCAATGGCTGCATAGGGAATCATGCCAAGCAGTGATGGAACAAGTCCTCTGTAGAAAGCTCGAGGTCCCTCTTGAACCCATATATTCATTGTAAGGGTTCCCAGCTTTGGAACCTTTCCACCTTCAGAGGGACAAGTCTGTAACCTAGTTTTAATGAGATCCATTGGATAGATAGCAGCCTGTGCAACTGCACCAGCCATACCACCTGCAAAAAGCCTCCCAGCAGTACCAATATCTGACTTGCCGCCTTGAGCCTCTCCAATTACCTTTTTCAGCATTTCAAAAGCATAAAATTTGATTGCACTTTCTGGTGCTACCTTCACAATATTCAATCCATTACCCCGGAAAAATCCTAACAGACCATCTTGCTTCAGTATCTTCTTCACTGCTGGCATGATAGAAGCATGTGCAGTTTGAACTTGTAAAACCACCTTCAGACGATCAAGAGGAGCAGTTGCTGTACGAGAAATGCTTCCTGCTACTCCACCAGCTAGAAAGTATTTGCTCCTGTTCGCATGCTTGCTGATGCCTTCAGGAATCACAGCTTGCTCCCCAATGTCAACAAGGCACACCCTCTCCCAATGATGATATATATTTTCAATAGTTGCTTCATGAGGGTAAAGTAGAAGAAAATCTCTCCATTCTTCGAAAGTGATAATTCCATTGTTATCCTTATCAACATGGTCCACAAAGCGAGCAAGCTCCTCGTCATCCATTTCAATCCCTGCAGGATTGAAGCTGCACAAGCTTATTATAAATGCTATTAGGGAGAAACAGATAACACTGAAAAAGCTTCCGCAAAAGGCATAAAGAACATTAAAAAACCATCTTCAAAATCCACTAGAAGTGCACAGATTAGAGCAGATTATGGCACACCAAAAACTAAGCAAGCACAGAAGTAACAAACACATTACAGAATCCATCATAAGAAACTGAACCAGCCTTCCCATGTTTCAAGCATCATGCAGATCCAAAGAATGAACGCAGACTAAAAGTATACATGACAAAGTTAAAAAGACACATCTCAAGTCGCTCTAACTCTAACATTCTTCAAGCATAAAATGTCCGTCAAAAAAGTAAGCAAACCTCTTTCCAATTACAGAATCAATAAATCTGTTTCCTACTAAAAACAGCCTTACCTCAGAAAAAACGTTATCAGCCAGCCAAAACATCAAATGCCAATGTCTTACCTCAACTCTATTTCGCTGTGTTCCAAATTTGATTTCAAATTACCTTAATTTTGTCAGATAAGTTACAGTAAAATTAAATTTGAATAGTAAAATTTAGTATAAAAACTCTCAACTAAACAGAAAGGCAACATTTTCTCTATCTTTATTCATGTTTGCTTTCATGAACAAGCTTGATTGATTCTAACAAACATAAACTAAACACGTTTAGTTTTTGCAAAATTCTTATTGGACACAACTAATCACTATTTGGGGGTAAAAGTCTGTGTAAACAATTCCATGAAAAAGAAAATAAAAAAAAATAGTTTTTGTTAAAAGTAAAATCAATCAACTATAGTTATCAGCTTTTAATGAAACTTATTTATTATAAAATTTGAATACGTAAATTGAATTCACTCTACTTTTTAGTTTCAATTTTTTAATCCTACACTGAAGAGTAAGTTAGCCAATATAAAAAGAAGTTTCATTTGAGGAGCAGAAAAGTCTTCGGAAACCTAAATAAAAAGCACTACCAGCTTTAAGAAGGGCTTCGTAGAGCTCTTCAGGGATAATGTTGCCGTCGTGTTCAACATCAATGGCTTGGAAGATGCGGTAAAGCTCCAACTCCTTGTCGTCCATGTAGCGGCGGAACTCGTGGTACTCCACTCTGCCATCGCTGTTGGCGTCGCAAACGTCGCAGAGCTCCCTGGCGTACTTGTACTCCGGCGGAATCTGCAGCGCCGACAAACCGGCCTCTATCTGAGCGACGTCCAGGTAACCGTTGTTGGCGGCGTCGAAGAAATTGAATAGGCTCCTAATACGAACCTCCCTCTCCTCCTTCGTCTCCCCCAACGCCACGAGGAGGTGATCCATCGAAACGACACCGTCTCTGCTCATACGAGCATTCCAATTCCAGATCTGAGCCTCCGCGGTGGTTGGTCCGAGACGTAGTGTAGCAAATACGGGAAAGAGGGGAGACACAAGTCAAAGTTGGTTGAACTGAAACAGTGGAGATCGAGAAACCTGCAAGTAAGTGGGACTTTTTTTATTCCACCTTTTTAGTTCAGATATTTTATTATTTTACCCTATAATCATGAGTTTTATTTTATGGTGTTTAACACGAGGATCGAAAAGGAAAGGAGAAAAAGGGAATTTAATTGGATATTCTTCTCTCCAACATTCTGGAGTGACAAACTTTTAATTTTGTATATACTATAGTCGGTGTCCATAAGCTTTTCGTTCAGTGCTGGCTAATTTTATCCAAAACAAATTGTTACTAAGATAAGATTCCCGTTGCTTCAAATTGCTAGATGACAATTGGAAAGACCCTATGGGGGCAACAATTACTTGTCATCTTACCTACCCAATTGGCCACAATTCAATTCTTAATGGGACAATCTTATGAAATAAGCTTTGTATGAGCCTTACGACTCACTCTTAAGCTCTTAGTAGACTAGCTACCTATATAAAATTTAGTTAGCTATATTGTAAACCTATTCATACTATAAATACAAACATACTTCTAACTTTTACCTTGTCTTCTATCTCAGTTGTAGAACCTCTTTAATTTTGGACTTTACGTGTTCTTAATCCTTTTAATTTTGAGATTTAATGGGTTCTTATTCCTTGACTTTCTCTCTATTATTTTAAAATTAGATTTTTCTCGTTGTACTATATGTACCGACTGATACAGTCGAACGAAATTGGATATAATAACCAAACAATTAAGGAGAAAATTGATCGGTAAACACTAAAATCAGTTAAACACATAATTAGTCTAAACTAGTCAGTAAACAAAATGGATTTGGACTGTAATTAGGTCGTTTCTAATCAAAAGTCCATGGAAAAACTATAAATACATATCAAAAGTATGGTTGTTGGAACATTCATCACGCATTTATTACAACATTAACTGCTTAAACCAATCGAGCTTGAACTAACTTTAGCATTAGAGTATCTTTAGCAAGTATCCACCTATTGGTTGATAACTAGATTACCCGAACAAATAGGAGACAACATTAGAGTGAGCACACCAGGAAATTGTTTAAGTGGATGTTTGACCCTACACTAGAAACATCAAAGTTTATTTGCCTAATGATGTAGTAAAATGGTTTAACTCTTAATTTTGTCCATATTTGAAAAATAACAATGCCAACATGATCTTAGCTATAATTAGGCCGACATGGTGTTAGTTGTAGTGAGGCCAACATGATGTCGTCCCTTCTAAGGTGTCATATGGTTAAGAAAATATATCAATTGTTACATTTGAGATGATATTGGAACACTTAGTTGTCATGGTTTTAAGATATCACTACATGGTTATACCGTTATTATGTTAAGATCGAGATGATCTCGCATGTACATATTACAATACATACATACATATATATATATATATATATATATATATATATTATTCTCTTAGTCTTTAATTATATAACTTTGTTTTGCTACACACTTATTCTTTTTTTTTCTTATTGTTTGACTTGTTTTATATCCATGAAATTCACTCAAATCTCCAAGGTAATTTATTTATTATCATAACTGTTGTGAAGTTATGTTTAAATGGTAATTATTAATTATAGTAAATCAAATAATTTTTATGTCTCACATTTGAATATTTCTACTTCCTTTGTTTATTTATTTTTTCACATAAAAATTTTTACTCTCAATTTCAAGTATTCAACTTACTTTTTTTATTCTCTTTAATCCTTAATTTATGTCTCATTTTGTTAAGATATCATTAACATCTTATTTTATGTTTCTACTATTATTAGTCTTCATATGTATTTTGGGCTTAGCTCATATTTTCTGTATTATAAATACAACCCCTATGTATATTTTTTACACAAGGGAGATTAGTCTTAAACCCTATTTTCTCTATATTCAACATGGTATCTAGAGCTTAAGGATTTTTTTCGCCTCTCTCACTGGTTCACTACCAGCGTCGACTTTTGTCGCTTTCCACCGTCGTCCATCGTCCACCTTCGTCGGCCGTCGGCCGACACAATCGTTGTCGCCGGAGGTCCAGTTTTTATCGACGACCACACGGTTGTGCTCTTCTCGGCAAGGCGACCCCAACGTCATTGGTTTCGCGATCATCGTAGGTCCCATGCGCTTCTGTGCCCCATAGTTTTCGGCGTCGATCACCACCGCTGCACTCGCCTCTTTCCCTCGACGTTCAAGATCTGGGCTTCGTGTTTCCATTGGAGCACTTTCAAATTTTAGGGTTTCTTTCTCTCCTCTATGGCGTCTTTTGTTGCTGCTTCGTCCACTTTTGTCACCTCCATGTCTACTTCGTCCATTTTTCCTCCAAATGTCAATTATTGCCTATTGATAAGTTAGATGGCAAGAATTATTCGACATGGGCGTCCGACGTTAAACTTTGGCTTGAGAGTCAGGGGTATCTTGATCATCTTACCCTCAAAGTGACTGATGTTGATCCCACTGTGTTTCCTCGTTGGAAGAGAATTGATGCTTACTTATGCATGGTTCTCAAGAATACGATTCACGCTTCTTTGAAACCATTGTTTCATGCTTACAACACATCTTATGAAGTATGGGAACATGCCAAATTACTGTACACCAATGACACTCAACGTCTATATGGTGTCTGTCACGACCTGCTTAATGTTGTTGATTCTTGTACTCAAGATCCTATGGCAGATTATGTGGCAAAGGTGACTGATCTTTTTCATGAATTCAATGAAGTATTACCTCTTGCCTCTACTCCTGTTGAAGAAATCGAGCAACGATCACGATTCTTCATGGTTGTGATGTTACACAGGCTTGTTGAAAAATATTCCCATGTCTGTGATCAGATTTTGGGTTCTACTATTATACCCAATTTTACCTCTACTTGTTCCACCCTTTTGTGTGTGCCTTATCAACCTTCCGCTGATCCACCTATCCATGTCAATGATTCCTCTACTTTGGTATCTCACCGTGATGATCGCCACTGCTCACGCAAGCCGAAGAAAGGGCGTCACAAGTGTGATCATTGTGGCAAGTTCGGCCACAAAATTGATCGGTGTTATCACTTACATGGTCGTCCTCCTCGATCTGCTGTTATTGCGCACACTGATCCTCCGTCACAGCCATCTTCTGCGAATTCTCATTCATTTGTTTCTGCCACTAACAAATCTGCTGATGGAGGCGTGGTTCGGTATCGTCACAAGGATTTCAAAGCAATTGATGGAATCATGCCCAAGACCTTAAAAGAGATCTCAGATTAGATTCAGATCGTAGAATATGAACTCTTTTATAATTTTTGTAAAGTTTTTTTTTTGTTTGGGCTTTATAGGACCTTTAGTTGTGTTGGGCCTTTTTGTGTTTCGGCCCATAGTATATAAGCCCGTGTGACACACATTTGTATTCAGATTTGAGTTTTATAAAACAATGAGTTTTCTCTCAAGTCTCGAGGTTCTCCTCAGAACCACCGATCCTTATCTTTGAATCTTCGATTCAAAGTGGCAGATCTTCCTCACTTATCTTGGAATCTCCTCCAAGTGGCGTGAATTCCTCCCGTTCCGAAAACTCCTAAATCGATGTCCTCCATTTCCCTCATTCGTTCTAGGGTTCATACCCATTTTCGTTCTAGACGAATCTCACCGCGAAATCCGAGACGATCCTTCATCATCTGGTAATCAGAGCTCGGTTAATTGATCCTTCGAGAGTGTTTATCCATAGCGGCACAATTTTGTGGCCTTCAAAATGACTCCGTCAAAGTGGCCTTTCCATGGTCTTTCATGGTAGTGAATTGCCATTTAGTAGTTGTTCTTGTCAAACCCCCCGAATGGTCTCCAATTGCAAAAGGCTGCTAAAATATTTTGATTCTCTTGTTGGAAGCTTTTGGTTGGCACGCCGAGTAGCCATTCGTGGATAGCTTGTGTTCTTGAAATTCATGAGTACCAAGTGTTTGCAAAATTGCGTCGGTGAAAAAAAAATTGTGTTCAAGTTCAATTTTGTTTCAGTTGGCGGGAGAAGTGGGTTGGTGTAAGTTTATCGTGTGGGAGCAGCTTATGTGTTATTGCAATAGCATAGTGCAGTAGCTGGTTTAGTCCTTTACTTTTTGGTTTCAAACGGTGGAATAACCAAGTTGTCAGGCTTGAGGTGGAATTATCATGCGTGATGCTTGATGCGGTACAACAACACCTTGTTGTTCAGACGGTGCAGAAAATTGGCTCAAGTGCAAATTGGTTTTATCTCAACGTGGCAACCATTCCAATTTTTATGCATTAAGGCCAAGCTAAATGTGCGCTTTCGATGTAGTCCAGATCTGTTTCCTGCAACATTAATTGGTGCATCAATTTCTTTAGTTTGGGACAAGCTTGTAGACGGCGAAGTGATTCTTGGATAGTAGCTTTCTTAGCCCATTCAGTGTGCACAACAATAGCCTCCTTTGCCTCTTGCAAATGCCAACAACTTTCAGGTTTAAGCAGGGGTAGCAATCACACTAAAATTGAATTGTTCTACTCTCGGTGCAATCAAGTAGTGGCTGAAAAATTGAAGCGGTGCCAGCTGTAGAACCTTGCTTGTGCGGGGCAGTGCGGTAGTGGTTGGATTGGCAGGCTATAATAGCCAACTTGAGGCGGTGCAAATTGGGAAGAGGAATTCCTTTCAGTGCAATTTTTCTTCCTGTGCAGGAAGCTTTCAGCAGCGTCCTATGAATTATGTTTGACAGCAGCTTGCTTAAATCCATTAGGTGCAATTAAAATTTTCCTGCAAGATTTGAATGGCAGTGGCAACTATTTCAAGTTTCTTGGTGCAAAATTTGATGCAAAAATTTTGAAGCTTGTGATGTGGTTCTATCTAGCACGTTCCAGCAGTCACATTTGAGTCTTGCAATCTGAAAACAAGCTACTTCTAATTTGGTGATTGGTTCACTAGTGTTGCCATTTGATGTAGCGTATAGATCAATTGCAGCAGCTACTTTTTGCGGTGCAAGCTTAACCTTTCATATGTTGGCAGTGGTGACTTTGCTGGGCTCGTTGCTTGCTTAATTGGTGCAATGAAAATTTTGTGCAGTAACCAAAGTCCTCTTGCAGTGATGTAAAGGTGCTAAGTGGTGCAGCAAAAAGGGACACCCATTTCCTTTTGGTCCAATCGGTGCAGCAGATTGGTGTGCATTCAGTTTGAGCTAGTGATAGTGTGACTGCTTTTTGCTTTCTCATTGGTCCAATTTAGCACATAAAGATGTTGTAGCCTAGTGATCCTTGCTGGTTTCGTAAATTGTTGTAACAACTTTTGTTTGCATTCGGTGCAGCCAATTAATAAAAAAAAATTGAATGAGTAGTGTGCTTGCCGAAAATTCAGTGTAGAAATTGTATTAGGCAGTAAGTAAGTGGTGCTTTAGCTGCTTCCCTTTATCCAAAGTGAGATTGGTGCAAAAGGAAGTCTTCATTTGAATTTGGCACGTCCAGTGGCATCAAGAAACACAATTCCTTTTTCGGCAGCCATGCGTCTAATTATACATCATTAATCTTGGTTGTTGGTTCGAGTTATGGAATGAGATTTTCAAGCGGTGCAGATTGGGAAATGGATGCTGCTTTCTTTGGTGTTGGACATCAACCCCCTCGCTTAAGCGAAATAATTTGTAGCAACAGGATTTTGGGAATTCTGGCAATCTTGGAAGAAAATTGGTTTATCTAATTTCGTGCAGTAGTTTCATTACAGTCCTCTCGGTGCATAAATTCGTTTTTGGTGCAGTTTTTGGTCAAATAATTATGGTTTAAATGGTGGAGCAGATTTCTTTAAAAGGTGGTGGAGTTTATTGTCATTGTGTTTGGCTTCTTGCTCCACTCGGTGTAGAGTTGCCAAGGCTTAAGCGAGCCTTTTACTACTGTAGCAGCAAAATTTGAAAAGTTGTAGAGTAGAAAACTCATTTACATGCAAACTCATTTACGTGACAGCCTTGAGGAGTTTGTTTTCTTTTTGAAGCAGTTGTGTGGCAGCAACCAAAGCTAACCCGAAGTCAAAACGTGGCAGCCACACTCCTAGCTTAAAGCGGTGCAATAAGTTTTTCTTGAATTGGTACATGTGGCTTAGTTGCGTCTGCTGTTTGGAGCAGTGCAGAGTTTGTCCTGGCTATTTTTGGTGCTGATTTGAAGCTTGAAACAGCAGTTATTTAATGCAGTGTTTTTCATCTTTTACTGCTGCTTTGGCCTACCACCGTGGATGCTATCCTGAGGTGATTTTTGGTGCTATTTTGGAGTATTATTTGGTGCAAAATTGTGGCACTTTAGTCATGTTTCTGGTTGAATTTCTGATGCACTTTTTGCATTTTGCTTTGCTTAGTTCTTACCATTTAGAGTCATTAATTGTTCATTATCGCTTTGCTTGAGTCCCTTGTCCATCATTTCTCTTTGAGTTTGATTTTCCTTGGTTTCTTGTGTTGTGGGTCAATGTACCTTAAGCTAAATTGTTGGAAGTATTGCTTGTGTAAGTTTGTATTAATCATCACAATTTAGCTTGAGTATTTTGTTTCACATTTCCAGTAGTAATTCTAAATACTTTGTTTAGAATCTTAGTTTGTCACATATTCACTCT
>Ga0099822_1001771_pt1 | contig 25927 bp, 20 predicted proteins | sample CowpeawhiteBW_FD_76839 | JGI IMG/M metagenome (GOLD analysis project Ga0099822, IMG submission 76839) | Root nodule microbial communities of legume samples collected from California USA - Cow pea white BW | ecosystem: Host-associated > Plants > Roots > Nodule | place: USA: California | collected... | reverse complement strand
TATATATATATATATATATATATATATATATATATATATATATATATATATATATATATATATATATATATATATATATATATATATATATCATTTCCTTAAAACTAAAATAGTTTTTTTTCTTAATGTAAGATGCGTGATATAAGTCATGTCACACGTACATTAAACAAGGAAATTTAGTCAGGTAAATTTTGAGGAAGGAACAATAAATAATCCAAATTAATATCAAAACATTTAGTTAAATTAAAAATATATATTTTATAATTTTAGCTAGGTAGTGTAATTTCGTAGAATAATAGCGCTGGCTTTTTTTTTAAGGTTGAAGGGTAGCTTTATTATATCCACTTATAGTCAAAGAAAACCTAATTTAAGATTACATGCATGTTTAAATAACCAGAAGCATTTACTGGGAAAAAAATTAAACAATATAAAAATGTTTTTTTATATAATTTAAACTTTTTCCGTGCGTAATTTAAAAACGACAATGAAAAATTAACGAAAAAGATTTTTTTTAATCAATCTTAGTTTTAGAATTTCTTGCATTTTTTTCTCTTATCCTAATAAATACTTATATATAAAATTTTTATCTGAATAAACTCCAAATTACCTTTCCAAAAAAGATTTTTTTTGGTGACAAGAGATACAAGAGGGAAAGACAACATAAAAAGGGAAAAAAAATTAAGAAACTGCTGCCTGTGGAATGAAACACTGTATCTAAAATGGATTTAACTTTTATACAATTCAGAGATGTATTTAAGGAAATAAAATTTACTCATAAATAATGGTTGATATATAAATCAAGAGTTAAGAATTCTTACAAAACCAAATATGTTATAACAAGAGATGGAATCAACAACTATAATTGTTTTCGTTTATTAATAACTCATTCATTTAAAAAAAAATATTGGTCTTTATCGATGAAAATTCCCATAAAATTAATTTTTTCTATTTTACCCTAAACTCAAAACACAAAATAATTCATATACTCATTCAAATAAAGAACATTTAGCATTGGTGTCGATAAATGCCACTTTTTCATAGTTTTGAGAAAATGGAAAACATAATTAAAATTGCAATACTAAAACAATGGATTTAGATTACATTGAAGATATGATTAGGACTTAATTGGTTGAAACTTCTAGATGAACCCTAACAAATCGTTCTTCTATACCATATAATCCACAACTGTCATCACGGACTTTTATAAGATTAAAAAAGAAAATTTGTTAACTACATCATTTGCTTAATTACCTTCTCCTTCAAACATTGCCCGTCTAATTGAAAATAATCATGTCAAACACTTTAAAAATAAACATTTTGCATGTCTCTCTAATTATATATACAAATTCAAAGTGATATATCCACTTCAGTTATGATACTGTGTTTTAATCTCACCGTAAAAATTTGATCCCTATTATAATAGGTTTACTAATTTGACTCTCTAAAGGATTTTCATATTTTCTTTCGTATAAATGTCAGGTAATTATTTAAAACACATCATTAGAACAAATTGAATATCGTATTATAGTCTGATCCATTTCAAAGATTTCACTTATTGAATTTAAAAGACTAAATTCTAAATCTTGTGATTTATAGTTCACACACCAACATAATTTAATCAACACAAATAAAAATATTTCACAATGAATTTATCAACTACGATTTAATAGAATTATTTAAACATCTATATGTTCTTAGATTTCCAAAATATGTTTTACACAAACTCAACTATTACAAGCTCCATAAACTCCACCTCATACAGGTTGGTTTACCTACACATAGAGAGAGTTATGATCAATGATCAAAACACATCCTAATAATCTTAATCAAACAAATATTCATCTTGAGTCGTCTGATGTCACATGCAAACATTTTAACATCTTCAATCAAGCAAAATTCTTAAATGAAAGAAAATGAACTTACTATGTTTAAAAAACTAATTGAGTTAGATTGTAAACCTCGATGCCAAAAGTCGTATAGAATACTCTAATATTAAATGAAGACTTAAATCAGATATCTGAAGAAAAAATTTATAATTCTTTTTAGCAACGATAATTCTTATAAAATGAATATGGATTAATAAAAATTATATTATCATTCGACTTTTAATAATCAAATAATCAAATATTATCTTTTAAAATATCTAATATTGTTAACTATTTTCTAAGTCTTTACCTAATAAAATTTATTATAAATAAAAATAAGTCATACATACATGACAAATACAACCGTAGAACAAAACTATACGAGGATATAAAAAAAATGTGTTATTATTAATATAAAAGTCATATTATTAAATAAAGACGGTGAATTTTGTGGAATGATAAAGATCATCTAACATGAAACCAATGTGTGATAGTAAGATTTACACGTTGTGAATGAGAAGAGAAAATGAGTAATTGTGAATGAATGAGTTGAAAGAAAGAGCGAAGGACAGGAGAATGATGGGACCACAAGAAAGAGAGGGAGAGGGAAGGCATTTGGAGGGCATCACGCATGCAAAAATGCAAGGGCAGTGCCCTTTTTACGGAGGGAAGCTAATGTAGGTACCTACAAAACAACAACTCCTAACTCATCAATAATAATAAGGTCATAGACACACACACACACCTCTGCCCCACACAACATCATCATCATCTTCATTTATTAACTCACAAAACATAGACTTTTGTTTCAGAAAGTGCTCCTAAGTTTGCCTATTTTAATAGCACACCACATGGCCGACAACCCCACATTTCACACACTTTCAGTGGCACCAAAACTATATACCCCATTTTTACTACAGGACAACCAAACTAATTTCCCTATACCATTTACCCCACAACTTCTCTCTTCGGATTTCTTTTACATAGCAATCCATCGCATTTTTAAATTATTGTCCGTTTTAGAACGTTTAAACTCTATTATAATTTTATCCTTAAAAAATATTTTAGAAATAAAAAGAGATAAAAATATTTAAATTTCGCTTATAATTAATTTTAAAAAACCCTAGACGCATGTAATAAAATATATTTTAAGGGTAAAAAAGAATGGTCCACGCAATCTTGCCTCTATTCCCTCTGAAGATATTAATTCCTTTTCTGCAGGTACCGATCGATGCTACTATTTATTTCAAATCTAATTGCGTACATGTAATTATATAAACTCGTGAAATTAAAAGGTTGTGGGTTTTGTTTTGTTGGACAAACACTTTTGTTGCAATTTCAACATCTTCTCCTACGTACCTGTCCTTCCTCTCCTTTTCCAGTTCAGGTAAATGAACACAAAATCTTCTTCTACGACTCTCACCTTTTATCTCTTCTCCTTCCCCTTTTCCTCACTTCACCTTCACATCTTCTTTATATTCATACAACTTAATTAGGTTTTTCTGTGTAGATCGGATAATATGTGAGATTTTGTAAGAAAAATATCAAAACTTTTATATCATCAGATATTGTATTTTATATATTAATTTTTTTTTAATAAATCAATATAAAAAACATGAAAACTTTTATTGAGTAATTTTTTATCAAACATTTATTGTGAATATTTTTTCTTTTCATGGCTTGTGTATATTTAATAACCGTAAATAAGTTTATGAATTTTTTTATTTATATAGTAATTATTTTTTTCATTGTTATACTATATAAAGTTTTCAAGTAAAAATATGATTAATTAGTTATTTCCATGATTTGTTTTTAGCTTTTAGCACATTATTTGTTGGTGAAGGTATGGTGGAGATGTGTATGCACCCAACAAAGAAAATATAAAAGACAATACTGTGTACGTGAAGAAGTCATCTTCCTTTCAATCAATCAAACATAACATCAATAATGTTTTTCTTTCTTTCTTTCTTTCGTAGACACACAATTTTTTTTTAAGGCTGAATGTCACCACTATATTTGTCCTTTTCAGAACCATACAGTAACTTACAAAAGATTATTGTTATTCCCAACTTCTCTGTCATCGTCTTTTCTTATATATCAGATTCGGATAATTTCTTATAGTAGTCAACAATGTTCTATCTTTTTACGATAATCTTTTCATAATTTAATGTCAATTATAAAAATTAATAATCTTATCAGTCCAATTTATTTCAATGATGCGATGCAATAAATGGTGCCTTTTCAATATGACAGAAAAAAGTACACTGAATTGAAGAAAACGAAGATATCAAAGTGTATACGTATAATAATAAATAAACAACTTCTGCTGTTGTACTTATTATGACTTGTTTCAAAGAGTAATAGATAACTATATCTTAAAAGTAATTTTGGTAAAAAAAAATGAAGATTATGTGTCCATTTAATTGATAACTATAATTGATCGTTGACTCGAGTTTTAGTTACATGACAAATTTAGATCTTGATACGAAACTCGAGTGTTATAGATTTTTTTACAAAAATAACAACTTAAGTAACAAAAATAATATATAATGACAAAAATAAATATATATATATATATATATATATATATATATATATATATAAATATAAAATTACTAATTAATCGTTAGGTTTTATATAACATTGTTATTTAGAGATTAGAACGAGAAAAAAAAATCATTTTTTATATTGTTTGGTTTAGGCAGAAGGAAAGGAAATAAATTAGATTAAAAATAAACAAAAGTTATTCCATCCTTGTATATACTTTAGTGTAGGGGTGTTAAAACGGTCCAACTCGATCCATTTTAACCTGTTCCGCCTTTAGCATGCCAAAAACAAGACCTATCACAACAAAAACAGATTGGATATTGTAACACACCTCACCATGGCAGGCCGATCACTTTTTTTTATTTTCTTTTAACTTTTTAAAATTTTTGTTTATAAAATATTTTTATATATTTAAATTTGTTTATATAATATAATTTTTAAAATTATTTTCAATTTTTAAAATAAATAAAAAATATAAAAAGGATTGACGAGCTAGGTGAACTGGATCACAACGGGTTGATAAGTTGGAAACTCCAACTCAATCCGCTCTTTTCTTGACGAGTCAACATATTTGATCCAACGTGTCTAATATATTATGTAACACTAACACATATCATATAAACAATTTAAAAATAATAATAAATTGATTATCTAATAGTAGTTATTAATTAGTATAATGAATCATGTCAACCTGGTGCAATTTAACACTTAAATTATTTTCAAATGTTTGTTTTTCTCCCATTTTCCAACCCTATCATATAATTTTTTTTAAAAAAAATCATAAATTTATTATCTAATAATAGTAATTAATTAACATAATGAATCATATCAACCACTGTAATTTAACACTTTTAAATTATTTTCACATGCTTGTTTTTCTCACATTTTCTTTTAATTATATAAAATTGTCAATTTTTATATGTATTTCCAATGTTGATGAATTAGACCGATCAAATTGCAATGTCTAAATTTAAATTTATTAGGTTAAAGGAGTGAGATAGAATAAATTAGTGGATAGAATCACGTCGATCTATTTTAACGTGGTTTTACACTTAACATGTATTTTTTATTTGTTCGCATCTTCCAAATTCATTGTAACCAGTTGATATACAGTTACTAAATGAAATGATAAAGACAGTATTTCAAATACATGAAATATAGGAACAAATCAATCGAATTATTAAATTCTATACAAAATAAGTTATAAACATTCGCTTAACATTTTTTTTTCTTTTTATTAAAAGTAAATTTACATTTTTATATACCATTGTTAGCCATGTTATACATCTCAGTAGTTCAACTTTTAATCTTCTTTTACACACACAAAAGAAAAATTCTTTAAAATTATTGAAAGGCGTAAAGTGAATTTTGTAGAACTGGTTTTATGTATTAGTCATAAATGTAACGATAATTTGTAACGTACGTATGATTACTACAAATTTTTGTTTTTTCTTTTTAAAAAGAAAAACTAAAGATAGTGCGTTCACGCGACAATGCATCTAAATACTGAAAATTTTCATAAGCGATTATAACATACACAGATATTAAAATTTAAACTATAATTTTATTAAAAAAATTAAAAAAGTAAATTACATCGTAAAAATTGATCCTAAATTTTTCCAATAAATCCAATCAATGTAAGAATAATAATTTTATTAATTATTATTATTATTATTAGTTTGTTGCCAGCTAGTATCTGCATTTAGAAAGGGATTTAACATGTTAATTTGGTCCTATTAGACCCACATGCATCAGAAGATTTGAACAATAAAAAAATCTAAAAAGTTCTGTAAAGTAACATGTAAACCAAGCTTCTATTAAGGAGACGATAAAATAAAAAACTAATTAACAACGTTATAATTATCATTGTTAATCATGTGAATCATTTTGCTTAGGTGAGACATTGTTTTATTATTTATAAGTTTCCCATGGTTGTTTACAACTCATTTTATAATACGCAGTAATAAATATCGTTAATTTTAAGTGTTTATTTATCTGTATCTAATTTAATATATTACGTACTTATCATGAATGAAACCAACATGAAAAATGGTAAGTACACTATGTATAATAATAATTAATCTCAAAATGTCTTCTGGATAAATAAAAATAGTCGGAAAGACGATGCATATTTTTTTAATATGAAATTAAATTTATTATTGACAATGATGTAAATTAGAAGGAAAAAAACACTCTACCTGTGATTTGATTAAATTTATTGAAAAGGATGTGAAATCTAATTCTGCCCCGCCACTTACGTAGTTGACACTTAAATGTTTGGTGATTAAATTGAAATGAAGTTAACACTACATTAAAAAATCCATAATAAATATTAAGTTACTTAAATAACGTCAAATACCATGTATTTGTTATTGAAATGTTATTTTCTTGTAAAAAAAATACTAACTAAATTCATACCGTAAAACATGATGCCACTTTTAACTAAATTTTCCAAGATAATAAATTTATACGTACTTTTAGGGTTGAAAAATTATGATATACCGATATTTCAACTAGTTAAATAACACGTATTTATGTTTGACACGTACCTGTGTTCCATATTTTATGATACTTTATTGATATTTATCAATGAAGTATCTAATTTATAAAGTCATAGTTAACTATAAAAAAGTATTTGAATAATGACCAATTTGAGTGACAACAAATAATTAGTTACTTTATCGTATTAAAATGTATTTACAAATTTATAAGTATTAAAATTAAAAATTTGGGTTAATTTAGATATTCATAAAATTTTAACTCGTTAAATTCGATCAAAATTATCTATTTTACTTAATTTTATTTATTCAATATTATTCGTATATTTAATTTTATTTCAAATTTTTTAAAGTCCAATAAGATATATATTTTTCCAGTCCTAATCTTTATTATGTTGAGCGAAATCCATTAGAAAGAGATTAGCTCTTCCAAATAGTTATTTGCAAACAAATCAATTAAGAAAATATCGTTATTGAAACTTTAAGAATACCAACGATATCTGTTTACTCTTTACTTTTCGAAGTTGAATCCAATTACAATAAAATATATATATATATATATATATATATATATATATATATATAAAATTAGAAGTTATTATCTTTTAAGATTATTTATCTGTATCTAATTTAATTATTTTACGTACTTATCATAAATGAAAGCAACATGAAAAATGGTAAAGTAGATTATGTTGTTCAGAACTAATAATTAATCTTAAAATGATAATAATTTTCTTAAAACGTCTTCTGGATAAATAAATGTAGTTGGATTGACGACGCAAGTTTTTTAATATCAAATTAAACTTATTGACAATGATGCAATTTAGAAGGAAGAAAAACAATGTACTTAGGTTTTGATTAAACTTCTTGATAAGGATGTGAAATCTATTTTTTCCCCGTCGCTCACGATAGTTGACACTTAACTGTAATGTGTTAAAATCTAAAAGAAGTTAACAATACATCGAAAATTCCATAATGAAGATTAAGTTATTTAAATAATAGTAAATGAAGATTTTTTTTATTTATTTTCATTCATATTTTTTTTATGTAAATAATTTTATTTAATTTTTTTCTTTTGAAGTCTTTTATCCCATGTCCTCTGGTCAGAATAAAAAAATTTAGAATTTCATAATTTTATTAATGAATCGTAATTTTAAGCATTTAAGTAAAACCAGTGTTTAGATCATAATCCAATGCAGATCAAATATGAACAACAATATTAGTTGACTTTGACAAAGTCGATAGTGGAACACAGTGGTGGAAAAAGTACATATTGTACCAACCAATTAACCGATGTTCACGGGTAAAGACTCTTCTATTTTGATGATTAGTTTTATTTTAAAAAATAAAAAAATATATTTAAAATAAATTTTGGACAGACATACAATTTAATGTAAAAAGAAGGAAATAAATATTACTGCGTCTTAGATTTGTTTTTCCAAGAATGAGAATTAAGCAAAAAAGTGCAATCAAATAATCTAAGGCAAAGTGAGAATTTAGCAAAAGGACAAGGAGGTAAGGGCAAGACATTTTTATAATGTGAGGTTATTTAATAATGAAACATTAACTAATGTTGTGTTAGTTTGACAAAGAAAACCTAAAAAAATAACTAAAATAACTGCTTGTACTGTGTGAAGGTAACATTGGCTTATTAGTCTTCAAAGTCACAATAAGAGTAAAGACAAGCCAACTAATTAATTAAGTAAGTAATTAATATGGTGAGGGTATTTCGGGTAATTCAAGCGGGAATAAGATCCGCGCCTTGTCGCCATGTCATTATCGCTCAGATTTGTGATTGCGATTTCCAGTTTCTGGTTTTTCTCTCTCCTCCTTTTTGTTTCTCTCTCTTCGCCGTTTCAATTCCTAACGTTGGAACGCAACAAAAGTACAAGAAAATGGTGGAAGTGAGAAAGACCCAGGTGAGGAAAAAATGAAAATGATTCGGGCTGCATGAAAGTGGCGTGCTTGAAGTGAAGATAGTGTGGAGACTGTAAAGTTTCAATCTTTTCAGACATACAGGTTCCAAAGTAGGAAAAAACACCAAAAAGGTAATTAGTTAACTCTTCATTCACTCACTGGTCCATGATCCATAATAGTCCATACCAAACGCTTCATGCTTCGTGGTTCCTTGAATTGGGAGGTTGAGTTTCTTCTAAGCCTGTTGAAAAAGATTACCAACTTGGGGAGGAGACAGTGAGACACAGTTGGTGTGAAAAGAAATTCATTAGCATTGTTGCAAAGAATGAGAGAGAGAGAGAAAGAGAGAGAGGTCTTGACTTGACTGATGTACTATATTTTTTGTGTTGTGTGTGTGAACTGTGAAGTGGAAGGGGGACAACAGCGTATCTGGGAAAATCGGGAAAATTCGATTTAGTTTTGTTATGTGATTAAATTAAGCCAAGAAAAAAGTAAACAAGAGAAAAGAATAATAAAGGGTATAAAAATTAAACAAGTACATGGAGTGAGAGAGAGAGGGAGAGAGAAGGGGGGGCACACTCAGATCAAGACCAAACCAAATTGGTTCCAATTGTTCATTGTACAGCCACCTTGTTCTCTTTCCTGTACAGACAGGTAAACATGGTTTTTTATTTTCTTTCTTGTTCTCAAGTCTCAACAACCCTCTTTACCATCTCTATCCCTTTCTCATTGGGTTGTGTGCTTCGCTGTGTGTGTATGGTATTTTTGGGGTCAATCTCTGGCTTTGATTATTATATAGAGGAAAGAAGGTGAACGTGCTGTTCTTTGTCCTTAAGCAAACACTGGTTTCACGCCTACTCAGCATGATTATTGATTAGAGTTCTCTTTCATTTTTTTTATTCTGATCCTTAAATCCTAAAACGCTGTTGAAACACACAAATATTGGCTGTTGGGGGAGGGGAAGGTGGTTCTTTGGAAATTGAGCTTCTTTTTTTTTTTTTCTTCTTTTAACAGCTTTTGAGACTCGTGCTTGTTTATCAGTTTTTTTTCTTTTAAAATCTGGGTCTGTGAGTGACATGTTTTTCTTTTCTTTTCCTTTTTCCTTTTTTGGGTGGTGGATTTTGAAATAGACTTGGTTTCTTTAATAAGAGATAAAAACAAAGAAAATAATTTGCCCAATTGGTCAATCATTCATTGTGCTTGGTTTGCTTTTGCGTCTTCTTTCTGAGTTTTGAATCGCGCAAAACAATGCCGCAATGATGCCGTACATGGAGTTTTGATCTGTGACCTTTTTCTTGCAACCATCAGAGAAAAGTGTCTGAGTTTTTGCGAGTACTTTCAGCTTTAAGCAAAGTGTAGTCCTCCTATATAAGCACTAACCACAATTATTTTTGGGCTTCTTCCAAATTTTTATAGATAATGAATAGGGAAGAAAGATAGGGGCAGTGAGAAATTGTTGGTGATAGGTCTTGGTTTGAAGATGAAGAGTGAGCAAGCAGGGAGCAATGGAAAGAACACTTTCATTCAGGCACATAGGGCATGGCTTCCCAAGCTTTTGATGCTGTGGATCCTTCTCATGGCTCTAATTGGTTGGTGCATCTATACTAAAATGGATGCTGACACTAAAGTCAGAAGAAAAGAGGTGCTCGGTAGCCTCTGTGATCAAAGGGCAAGAATGCTGCAAGATCAATTCAGTGTTAGTGTCAACCACGTCCATGCCCTTGCCATCCTTGTTTCAACCTTCCACTACTACAGAACACCTTCTGCAATTGATCAGGTTTGTGTTTGATCTTCCATTGTGCTTTGTGCTTGGAACTAGTTATGACATGGTGGGTTTGTTTTTTTCTCATTTCTGATTTCTTCACAATGTTCTTCTAATGCTATCTTGTGGTTTTTCTACTCAGATTTTTGCATATCTTGACTATTGTTTGTTGCTCACCAGGAAACCTTTGCAGAGTATACAGCCAGGACAGCATTTGAAAGGCCATTGCTCAGTGGAGTGGCCTATGCACAAAGAGTGGTTAACTCCGAGAGAGAATCATTTGAGAAGCAACATGGATGGGTTATAAAGACAATGGAAAGAAAGCCTTCTCAGGTTAGAGATGAGTATGCACCGGTGATATTTGCACAAGAAACTGTTTCTTACCTCGAATCTCTCGATATGATGTCCGGGGAGGTAAATTACAAACCTTTTCAACATTATTTTTGCTTATATTATCAGTCTATAACTTTCTGACTTTAGTTTGTCTGATGTGTGATGCAGGAGGACCGAGAGAATATTTTGAGGGCTAGGGCCACTGGGAAAGCTGTTCTCACTAGCCCTTTTAAGCTGTTGGGTTCTCATCATCTTGGTGTGGTTTTGACATTTCCTGTTTATAAATCTAAGCTCCCTTCAAAGCCAACAATGGAAGAGCGCATTAAAGCAACAGCAGGGTATGTCCTTGTGAATTCTTTTATGGCTTGTGCCAAGTTTGTTTTCACAACATTTTGGTGTTTGTCTTGTGGCTCATATGAGTGGTAAGAGAATGAGGGATGGTTAAAATCATAGGCTCATGTGAGTAAGTGATGCATTTTAAAGTGCGTTAGAGGGTAAGTAGGTACGTTTCTTTTTATATAGTCCAAAATAATGGTAAATATAATAATAATTATAATTCTACTGAAGACTTCACCTATTCTCAAGTTCAAGACTCAGTTTGTAACCCTGTTGATTCCTCTAAATGTCAATACATGATGATAAAGGATAGGTTTACTCTGGCTACTGTGTCCATTACTATTGCATTTACCTGTACTGAAGACCTAAGACATTTATGATAGCCACCTCTGTTTCATATCCATTGTAAGAGTTAGTTTTGTGCTACTAGTCCTTTTTTCTTTTCCTTTCTGGGTTGTGGTTGGAATTTCATAATTCCTCTATAGAAAACCTGTAGAATAAGTTTGTTAGCTTTGGTTCAATCTGATGGCTTTATGTTATCCGTAACCTTGTATTCTTTTAAATTCCGTGTTGTCGCTGAAATTTTTAATTTGAAGCAGATATGTTGGAGGATCCTTTGATGTTGAGTCCCTCGTGGAGAATTTACTTGGTCAACTTGCTGGTAACCAAGCAATTTTGGTGAACGTATATGACATCACAAACTTTACTGATCCCTTAATCATGTATGGCAAGCAAGATGAAGAAGGTGACATGTCTCTTGTCCATGAAAGTAAGCTTGATTTTGGAGATCCATACAGGAAACATAAAATGATATGTAGGTAGGTGCCTCTTGCTGTTGTACCTTCTGTGAAATGTTTAGTCAGCAGATGCTTATCATCAAGTTTTTTAACAGGTATCACCAGAAGGCACCAACGAACTGGATAGCACTTACCACGGCATTCTTATTTTTTGTGATTCTTTTATTAGTGGGTTATATTTTGTATAGTGCTGGAAATCGTATTGTCAAAGTAGAGGATGATTTTCATAAAATGGCAGAATTAAAAGTCCGTGCAGAATCAGCTGATATTGCTAAGTCACAGGTTCTTTTCCTGGCTTATCGTTAGCACAGTTAATTAGTTCCTTTTATGGCTCCATGATCACTAAAACTGCTTTTTTTTCTTTCTATAATATCAGTTTCTAGCTACTGTCTCTCATGAAATCAGAACACCCATGAATGGCATTTTAGGTAACATCCGAAATTTCTCTACCCCTAAAAAGTAACATTCTTTCTTGCCTACTTTCTCATTACTATTAGTGATGCTATCTTCAAACCCCATGTTACTGTAGGAATGCTCGGTCTGCTTCTAGGCACAGAATTGAGTTCCACTCAACTAGATTATGCTCAGACTGCTCAAGCATGTGGGATGGCTCTGATAGCATTGATAAATGAAGTGCTTGACCGAGCCAAAATTGAAGCTGGCAAGTTAGAGCTGGAAACAGTTCCATTTGACATTCGATCCATACTTGATGATGTCCTTTCTCTTTTTTCTGAGAAGTCTCGGCACAAAGGTTTAGAGGTATGTCTAGTTGCTAAATTCTTGTGAAGGTCTGAAGATCATTTAGCTTTATGAGTTGCAGAATTTCATAATTCTGTTTTGTATTTCTTGAACTAATTATCTCATTTCATTTTGATCTGTTTCACCTTTCTGGATTCGTATGTCTTTCGTGACAATGTGGCTACTGGGGTTCCTATTCACAATTCTTCTGGCTTGGACTTAATATGGTTTTGGGAACTATAGCTGGCAGTGTTTGTTTCTGATAAAGTTCCAGATATTGTCATGGGAGATCATGGAAGATTCAGACAAATAGTAACAAACCTTGTTGGCAATTCTGTTAAAGTAAGTGAAATTTTCAAAGTTAACTTGTCTAATGTTATGTGCATATTTGCATTACTAGCATGTCTTTCTGGTATAACTTTGTTCAATTTTCTAACTATTAAGAGGATGTTTGAATCCTTATTAGCTAGGTAATTCGTGGTAACATTACTGATTATAATCTTGCAGTTCACTGAGCGAGGACATATATTGGTGAAAGTCCATCTAGCAGAAAATAGGATTTCCACAATGAATGGGAAAGTGGAGACTTATCTCAATGGACGATCAGATGAAGTTGTGCATGTGTCTAGCGGTGGTTATAATTTCAAAACTTTAAGTGGACATGAAGCAGCTGATGAACGGAACAGCTGGGACAATTTCAAGCATCTGATCGCCGATGAAGAATTTTTCTTCGATGATTCAGTTAAAAAGGTGGCCAGTGAATCCTATGAGCAAGTGACCTTGATGGTGAGTGTGGAGGACACTGGGAATGGAATTCCTTTCATAGCCCAAGATAAGATTTTCATGCCTTTTGTACAGGCAGATAGCTCAACCTCAAGACATTATGGTGGTACTGGGATTGGCTTGAGTATAAGCAAGTGCCTGGTTGAACTGATGGGTGGTGAGATCAGTTTTATAAGCCGGCCCCAGATTGGGAGCACGTTTTCATTCACTGCAGATTTTGGAACAATCAAGAAAAATTCAATCACTGACATGAAGAAACATAACTTGGAAGACCTGCGTTCCAGTTTTAGAGGGTTTAAAGCCATTGTGGTTGATGGAAAACCTGTTAGAGCAGCTGTTACTAGATACCATCTGAAGAGATTAGGGATTCAGGCCAAAGTAGCAAATAGCATCAACAAGGCTGTTTCTTTATGTGGGAAAAATTGGTCTTTGACCTCAGGGTAAGATTTTAGTTTCTCTTATATAGTTGTCAATTATGAAGAAACTGAATTTGATACGCATGTGCTTATGAATAGTGAGTTTTCGAATGTTGTTGTGATGTGGTTTTCTATAGTTAATAAATTTTGTTCTCGCTAGATACTAGTTTTTGTTTGAGATATTGCTGTTGTTCAGTTCATTGACTGTGTAAACTGGTTGGATATGGCAGAATATTTCAGCCTGATATGATTTTTGTTGAGAAAGACTCGTGGATTTGTGGAGAGGATGGGATCTTCAACGTGTGGCAACTGGACTGGAAACAGAACGGGCACATGTTTAAGATACCTCAAATGATCCTTCTTGCAACCAACATTACTAATACTGAATTTGATAAAGCTAAAGCAGCAGGTTTCAGTGATACTGTGATCATGAAGCCTCTGAGAGCCAGCATGGTGGCTGCATGTCTTCAACAAGTTCTGGGAACAGGGAAGAAGAGACAGCTAGGAAAGGACACGGGTTCATCTTTTGCACGAAGCCTTCTTTGTGGGAAAAAAATACTAGTGGTTGATGACAATAGGGTAAATAGAAGGGTCGCTGCAGGTGCATTACAAAATTTTGGAGCTCATGTGACATGTGCAGAAAGTGGCAAAATTGCTCTTGAAATGCTTCAATTGCCTCACAATTTTGATGCTTGCTTCATGGATATTCAAATGCCAGAAATGGACGGGTACGTTTCTTATCATTTCCCTTCTTAATATGATATTAAAAATCAAATCTTTTATAGATGAAGCATCTAAATATGTATATGATGAAACTATTTGCAGGTTTCAAGCAACTGGGAAAATTCGGGAAATGGAGAGAAAGGCAAATGGTGAATGTGGTGAAGGAAATGGGTGGAAAAAGGAGTACCATTTACCTATATTGGCCATGACAGCAGATGTAATTCAAGCAACATACGAGAAGTGTGTGGAATGTGGAATGGATGGTTACGTAACAAAGCCTTTTGAGGAAGAAAATCTGTATCAAGCAGTTGCAAAGTTTTTCAACCCAAAACCTACCTCAGACAACAACAACAACAACAACTCATTACAGAATGGCAACAGAACTTAATTGAATTGGACACACTCTCACTACTGGCATTTTTCATAGTTTGCTAGTCATCTGAATGTGCTTCAACATACACAACAACAGCTTCAGTTGGTTTCAACATATCTTAGATTATGCAGTGATCATTCATTTCTAACCACCAGCTGAACATGATTTCAATTTCAACCCGAAAAGATGTATACCACTACTACCCCAACTAGTGTACAGATCTCCCAAGGGATGAGGAAAATCATGTAAATTCAATATTTTTCTTTGGCATCTCGATACTCCCTATCAGAAGGGTATCACTATAGTCTATTTTTTTTAGTTTTGAAATCCTTTTTGCTGTAAAATTGTCTTGTACAAGATTTGGTTAGTTACTACTATTATTGTTCATCAGAAGGAAAAGGCTTCCATATGCTTTTTTCTACATTTCCAATTTCTTTCCATGGCTTTTAAATAACTCACTTCATTTTCATTCACACAATAGAACATTATATTACTGTCAAATGAAATTATCCATCTCCTATATCATACTAGTAACTTCGAGAAACATACTTAAGAGAGTTTATATGTATTGTTTTGTGAGGAAAGAGAAGGAATAACGTACACGTGTCAAGAGTTGGTAGCAACATAATGAGGTGGCAGATTCTGGAAATGACATGACATGCATATAGAAAGAATGAGTTTAATGTCCGTAGCAAGTGCATGCATATAAATTTTGTTGGTGGGTGTGAAAGTGGTAGAAGTTGGAAGAAAGAAAGAAAAAGAAAATGAATATGGAACAGTATCAGAATCAGTACGGTGCTGCTACTATCAGTAAGGATCCTGTTCAGCAGGAAATGGAGACCACCGGAGACACCACCGGAGTTGGGTTTGGTGGCGGCGGTGGCGGTGGAAGTACACAAGTCATAGCTGAAGATTATGATACCAGAAATAGCAATTATGATAACAGCAACAGCAACAACAGTGGAGAGAAGCAGAAGAAAGGAATCATAGAGAAAATAAAAGAGAAGCTTCCTGGGACTGGAACACATCAACACAAGTAGTTAACATCAATCATCAACACAGTGTAAAATCATGTCATGTTATGAGATAAATGCTACGCATGTTTCCTTCTCTCACCAAATTAATAAAACTACTTCTGTTTTATGTTATGTTCTCTTCTGGTTCATTGATCTTTATTAACCTCCTATTATATCAACATATTTTATTTTATTAATTTGATTGATGACTTTTTTATAATCTATTTGAATCAATAAATTCAATTAAGATAGATAACAACATAACATTTTTCTACAGAAACCGTTGAGTATGTTGTTTGAGGTTGAGACTTTCGTTTGCTCTCACTATATCTGAATTTGTTTGACCAAAAAGTTTAAGGTATTTTGTTTAGATGTAACTAGGGAACACACATGCCCCCATCTTTTAATTTTCAATAAGATCAATAACAAATTGTTGTTTTAATTTTTAAAATAGTTATTAAATATAAAATTTTAAAAAAAATAAGATAAAAGATAAAAAGAGATTTATAAAAAAATATTAAAAAAAAAGGTTTTTTAGTAAATGATTAAAAATATTAGAAAATTTAAATAATAATTTAAGATAAAAGAGATTTGTAAAAAAATATTAAAAATAAGATAAAAGATAAAAGAGATTTGTAGAAAAATAATTAAAAATAAATTATTTATAAAATAACTAAGAGTAAAATCAGTATTATGAAATGTGGACAAAAAAGAAAAATCTTTCTTTATTATTTGTTTATTTGTTTATTATCGTTATAGATAGATAATAATGACATACAAACGAGAAGGAATGAATATATTATTTAGATTAATATTGGAATAAAAATATGTTTATAAAAAAAATTGATTAAAAATAATTAAATAACACATTTCTAAAATTAAATCATGACCCTTAATAGTTTAATGAGTATATTTAATCCTTAATAGTTTAATGAGTATGAGTATTCAATGAATTATTTTTATAGTTTAGTATTCAATGAATTATTGTATAATTTACTGAGTATTCAATAAATTATTTTTATGTATAATTTACTCAATAAATTACTTTTATAGTTTACTGAACATCTAATAAATTAATTTTATAATTTACTGTGTATCCAATAAATTACTTTTAAAGTTTACTGAGTATCAATAAACTATTTTTACCCAATAAATTATTTTTATTATTGAATAAATTACTTTTGTTACTTTTATAATTTATTAAGTATTGATAAATTATTTTTTGATTTACTATGTACTTAATAAATTTATTTGTTATATTTGGTTTTTGTCATTTAGTTATAATTTTATAATTTTGTAATATTATAATTTTAAAATAGTAAAATAGTATATAACAATTATGTTAATCGCTTAATAATGATATCATAATGGATATAATTATTAGAAAATTAAACAGTGGGATAAGATAAATTTATTGAATACTAAATAATTCAAAATCTTATCATATAATTAATAGAAATTTTAAATTAAACAGTGGAATAAGATAAGTTTAGTGAGTACTTAATAAATTTAAATTGATTTATCAGATACTTAAAATTTAATTAAACCAAACCTGTTATTTACTGGAACTTTGATGGAGAGTAGATTTTTAAAATTAAACTTAATAAAATGTTTAGTTTTAAAAAAGAAGAGGATTACACAATTCTCACATAGTAGATTCTAAGTTTAGAAGACGGGAAGTTGAAATGTATACATAACATTAAAGGACTGTTTTTTCTTTTGGAAAATGATGAAATTGTATATAAGACTTTGATTTTTTTTAAAACAAACAAAAAATTGAGTTTTTTGACGTGTTCAATATTGTATTATCATTAAATATTTTCAATTCATTGATTTTTTTAAGAAAAGAATGGGAGTAAACTTCCCATAAATATGATGTTTGCTATTACAATTACCAAAATTTAAACACCAATGATACTAAGTGAGTGCTAAAATCATTTTAATGTTATGTTAAACTGTTATATCATTTGCGATTTCAAACACAGTAAAAAAAATGTTGCTTTTCTATTTAGAAGCCAGAAGCACTCGTAGAAGAGGAAATCCTTTAAATATCTAAAGTTTAAATGTTAGATAAAACTGATAAATTTTATTATAAATAATATACTTTATTATATAAATGAATAACACATTTAAATTAATATTTATTAAAATTGTTATTTTTATATTATTTTTTATCAATTATTCTTTTTTAGCTTAACAGTTGAAATATCTCAATTAAACTTTATTGAGTTAACATGAATGGCATATCTTTTATAATGTTAATTTATTTGAAATATTAATTTTATGTATATATAAGTCATTGTTATCTGCCATTAACAATTTTTTTTTATCTTAAAAAGTTTATACATTTTTGTTCTTTATGAATATAATAACCTTTCATTTATTCATACTTTTCTTTTTTTATTAAGTACTCTAAATCTTTTATGATCAATTTTGTCTTAGTTAATGTGTTACAATGAATAAAGAATGACACTTTCTATGAATATTCCATGAGATACTCTGCGACGAAGATTGTCTTACAAAACCTGCTATTCGAATAGGCTTGCAATACCTGCTATTCTAATTAATCCTAATTTATTCTCTAATCTCACGACTATGGAGTACAATTAAGAAGCGATATGAAAACTTAAATCCATTTTCAGAAATTCGTAATCTCGTGTTCTTGATAGTAAATATTAAAGATCAAGAGAAAAAAAACAGTGCCACTACTCTAGAATTGGAGTTCGTCAAAAACAAATCGGAGACTATAAAAAAACAAATTAACACATGAGGTTGGCCGCACGCTGCTTCTGCGCCCCAATTTAGTATGAACTGGTTCAGATATTAACTACATAATGGAGCAAAAACCACAGTATAGTGCATTCAGGAAAAATGAAATTTATAGCCCCAGAAATCGACTTAAAATAGGCAACAGTGCAGTTGAGCTGAACCATTTCTCGGAAGAACCAATTTATCACAAGGACCATGATGAATGAACTTTGCGAATGAGGACCAAACTCATGAGCTGTATTCAAATGGTTGAGGAGGTTGGGGTTCCTCGTCCACAGCCATGGCTGATGAAGAACTCTGCAATCCAGTTGCTGACCCACCAGCAGCTGAAGTTGTGGTTGATGAGGGCGTATCAGTGAGAGCAAGCACTTCTGGCTCAGTAGGACGCAAGTCTTTGAGAAGCACAAATCCTGAAGGTGCCAACTTCACTGGAACATATCTGCTGTCCTGCAAAAATTTAATAACCTTCTCCTGCGCAGGAACCACCCTTGCAGGATTAGTCAGAATCTCAAAAGATGATTCAGGTTCTGATTTCTTCTCCGTCGATGGGCTATCAACCTACAGAAAAGTGAAATTTTAAAAGGTCATCAAGCAAACATATACATGTTGATAAGTCATGGATCTAACAATTTCAAATATAGATTTTAAGTCATATTTGTAAGACTTGTAAGGTCGTATTTTATATTATAAATTAGTTATATATCTTATTGATGTGAGATGTCCAACAAGTACAATATCAACTTTGCAATGAAGGAAATGTTTATGCTAAACTCTGCCTACACACAAAAAAAAAAAAAGATCCAGCAAAGAGCTTTCAGGGACCATTGGATCTCCAGGATCAATCATTTTCTAACAGCAATTTAGCTACATTCCCCCTCCTTACATACCAAGTCTTAGACCTATTTCATAACCACCAAATAAATAGATGCAGTTTCAAAACTGCAATCCACAATCCGTATTCCCTTTACTTAAAAGCTATGTAACACGGAAAATGACACAGATAACACAAATACCGGACAAGGACACTTCAACACGTGTAATCTCCAAAATGTAGAACAGGTGACACGGATCTATATATTAAATTACTATGAATTATTTAAATCGACAATCAATATTTAAGTATTCAAAATCACCTATAAACAAGATTAGTTAAATAAAATTATCTAAACACTTTGTCACCTAATTAAAAAATGAATTTAATTCATTTATATATCATCCAAAAAGAGAAAGGAAGATGTAGATCATTCAAGACATTTCACCCCTTCTTGGTCATCATTATTAAAAAAAAGAAAACAGTTTAGTCAGGATTCATTTAAAGACAAATTAGCAACTTTAAAAAATTTCACATCATATGAACATATGATAGGAGATTAATAAAAACATTCTCAATAATACATATATAATCTAAATACTCATGATCATATAGCATTTGTTCCTTATTTGTATAATCATAATAGAGACGTATATAGTAAGTTTGAGTTTTAAGAAAATCTTTGTATTAAATATCTTTATTAACATTGAGTTCAAACCATGTCAAAATTATGTCAGAGACAACAAATATTTTTTGAATTCGACATTTCACCAATAGTTGTCATACACGTGTCAGTGTTCAATGTGTGTCAGTGTCCGCACACAAGGACATGCTATTTGAGAGGCATATACGAGCTTCATAGGTCAAAAGTGTTAACTTAAAGCTAGTAAAGAAAATTTCTCCCGAGCCCGCACACAATAAAAGATAGTAACTAATAGTCGAATAATGCTTTGAATTCAGGAACATGAAAGGAAAGCCTTCAATAATTAATTAAAAAATGCAATACCTGCATTGAATCTCCATCCTTTTCACCAGATGACTTCCCTTTCCCACCACTTGGTGCAGATGAAGAGTCAGGAGCAGATGAAATTTCAGCATTTGCCTTCTGCTCTTCAGCTTTCTTAGCCCTAGCTTTAGCCTTAGCTGATGTTGACAGAACAGCAGTGGGAAGCTTCACAGTTGAAGTAGTGGTAGGAACGGTAGTAGGTTTAGGATATTCAAAAAGTGAAGGCTTTGCATGTGACAAGAACTCAAATTTAGGAGATTTCAGGTCATAGTTCAGACCAATAAAAGCTGTGGGGGAAAAAGCCAGGCTTACAAAATAGATAAGAGGGTACCAATACCAAAATTGGCTGAAAACTGCAAGACCAACCACTGCAGTAATTTTATCATGTTTTGTCTTAGAAAGTAGCCTTATGGTCACATTTCTGCCACCAGCATCAAGGATTCCTGAGGCCAAAATTGCTCCCATCTTGCTCATGGTATCCTCGTGCTTGTCAAGGATAATTTTCTCCAACTGTCGCCTACAGTGCAGGGTATGTCAGAAAACAACAAAATTATTGCCTTGATGTGCAAAATAAATAGGGTGGACTTACCTAAATGTTCCAACACGTGAGTCACTAGCTTCACTGATCTGAACCATGACCATAGCCATTGCTATAAGAGCACCTTGACGAACAAAATCAACAACATCCGAAGTCAAAGGCTCCAATAAAGAGATAGCCTCACTGAGACCTGTACCAGCACAGGAAATACCAACAGCAAGTGCTGCCCCATATCGAACATGTGGATTGTAAGACTCTGATAGGAGGGAAACAATCCGTGGAGTCTGAAGTAGATAAACGTTGCAAATATCAAAAAATATCCAAAACAAAAAATAAAGCCACGAAAAGGCAATTCAGAACTAGGGAAAATCCAAAGATATAGAACTAACCTGCTCCGGATCAGAGTACAACACAAAACCTAAGGCTAGAACCGCAGTCCTCCTAACGTCATCACTCACATCAGATACAGCAAAGTGCAGTAACTGGCGAATTGCCTTATTGTTTGCCGTTCCCCTGTATGCCAAGGCCAATGCATACATGCCACCATAACGCAATATTGGATCCTGATCACGAGTCATCTGCTCAATCAAAGTGTCTGCTTCCTCTTCTCTCCCATAAACAGTAAGTGCTATTCCCAAAGCCAGCCCCCTGAAATTATTGAACAGTCATAAGCAAGAGAAGTCCCAATTTCACAACTTGTCAAGTAAAAAACATTTACCTAATAATTTTTTCATGTTGGGTCTCATGTGCATAAGTGAGCATCTCATTTGCCTTGTCACTACCAGTTCCAACCATGAGTAAACCCATACTGATACCAGCAGCCTCACCAGCAACAGCACTATCAGTGTAGAGAACGTTCTTTATTTCTTCATAGATATCCTCATCAGCAGTTCCCAATGATGCCAATCCAAGACCTAGACATGCACCATGTTGAATAACCTGCCCATGAAGCTTGTGTTAAATATAACCACAGGTTATTTCTTATTCTACCAAAAGAACATCATAAGCTTTATTTATGAGCACCTCAACAGTGGTACTGCGCAGGCTATCACGAAGGAATTGTTTGATGCCCTCTCCATGGTTAGCATGAATAAGACCAAGGGCATAGAGAGCACCGCCTTCTGAATATGGACTACCACCACCTCCAGTCCCACCCTGAGGTAAGTAGGGTGCCATCAGTGACCTTCCCTGCTGCAAATGGCCTCTGTGGATAACACCAAGACCAGCAGTTGCACTAAATTTGGCCCAGTTAGTAGCTCTGCTCAACCAATCCTAAGATTTTCAAGAGACAATATTTTTAAGGATGGGAAGTAATCAAAATATATGGGAAACACAAGGAGAGGGGATAAGGAGAAAAATAGCCATAATAACCAACCAGATTCTCCCTGAGAAAAGTATCCACAGTTGTTCCAGCATGCATAATTGCATTGGCATAAATTGTGGCACTGTGACAGACACTATTCCTCATCTCCACAGACTGCTTTATTGTCTAAAAAAAAAACAGGTAAAACCTAAATGCAGATTACAAAAAAAAAAAAACAGAATAAGAACAAAGAACAATAATTCAGTGAGGCTAAAACCAACCACAAAATTGAAGATATGACCATACAAACTGCCTCACTTGTTATGACTGTAAAGGAACTGCAGAGTCAACTGTATTGAAGTTTCCCCAGACAAAATTCCCTTTATTTTGTTTAACCTCTCAGCATACAGGGTTTCAATTGGGTCCTCCGGAACATCAACTGTAGGTGCAGAATCACCATCCGTCATTTGGACATCATCCTGTCCATTCGCACTAGCATTTTGAGTAGAATCTGCGTCACTGGGTTTTGGTTGTGCAGCCTCCGAAGGCTGAGACTTAGGTGGTGATAGGCGATCTCTAACATTTAGAAGAAAAGCTTGGTGCTCGTTCTCTACCAAATCAAAAGCAATTTGAAATGCCAAAAGAGCATCATCTTTGTTTTCAGAACGTAAAAGTTTCTCTAGTATGCTTGCAACACCCTCTGGCTCATCCAAGAACATAAGACACTGACAAATACTCAGATAATCTGGTGAAGGAAGCTTTTGAAACACTTTAACAAGAAGACGAAGAACCTAGACAACAAGAACAAGGATCAATATCACCCTTCTGTCGTAAAGACTATGATTAAAAAGTATTATTCACATTTTTATAAATTGGAGGTCATGCCACAAACCAACTAGTTGTTAAAGAATAAATTTGATCCACTCAACAACTTTTCAGTTCAATTTCAAGTACTATTCAGCTGATCTTCCTCTTACTTGACCATATAAATTCATGCAGGAGCAAAATATTCACATCCCATATGAGTACACAATTAATAAAGATGTAAAATTCAAATTATGAAACATAGCCCAGAGAGATATTTCAAAGATAACTAAAACCATAACCCATCTCAATGAAATACAACCCTCCAACTTCACTAGACACATACAGTACTTAGGACTTAACACAAGCAGAAAACTTTCAATTCCCTTACCTCCTGTCTGTATTCCCTAAGGTTAACAAAGGAATGAGAGACATAAATGCAATATGATAGAGTTCCTTGAACATTGTCACTCCTTGTAATTGCCTCCTCTAGTTTATCCAATCTCCTGCATTCAATAGCAGTTCCCATAGCTTGCTGGTATTTTCCATCCACGATACACCTAAATTAGATAAAGCAACAAAAAGTGAGGGATTCGCAAGGATTAAGATACATTTGGTTTACAGAAACCAGAAGAATGATTATGGCTCACATACTTATCCAACAGCCTCTCCACAATGGCTTCCAACCTTGGGTCCACTTTGACAGATTCATCACTTGACTCTGCTGCCTTCGACTTTAGACTAGCATATTCATCTATGGCCTTAGCTGAAGATAGACAAAAATAAACAAAATATACATTGGACCTTAGGATGGAATGATTAATCATCGTTAGTTATATTCACAGACAACACTTTATATGTTGCCTGCCGAGGGCCATACAGTTGTCTTATAAAAACAAAGATTATAACTCTCACCAAGAAGTGTGTGAACGTAATCAGAATCCTCTGAAACATCAAAAAGAGGACCAGCCCCGAGGGCATACGATAGCGAGTCATTAAGTTCGCCCAAGTAATAAAAAACCTGAAGAATATAGAGTGATGCATACTTAGATCACTAAGATAGGCAATGAAACCGACTTCATCTAGGGATGAAATTTTCCAGATAGGAGAAAACATATCCTTTGGTGACTGCTTTAAAAATTGAGAAAGATAAAAAAGAGATGAAAGCCAATACTTTTTTTTACATCTCAAATATTGTGAAAAATTATCCATTTCAAAGAAAACGATTTTGCAAGAAAAATTGGTGTCACGATAATTTTCCATTAGAAGTTGGTTCAAGATATTAACAGATCACACATACCTTTGACACCAAAAGAGCAGCAAGTTGCCTTTGATGTTGATCAAACTCCTCATCTTCATGTAAACTCTCTCTGTTCGACACGCATAACAAACAAACGGTTAAATCCTCTACATTCCCACTTCTAAGTTCTAACCACGCACACCAAATATTCAATTCAAGCAAACAGCAAACCAAACAATTAGATAATCGAGAAAAATAAAGACCATAAGCATCAATAACAAAGTCTACAAGTTGCAGCACTAAGAAGATGCAGCTAAAAACATTCCCCTTCCTAGAGAAGCCACGCTTTCAGGACCACGTTGACTCATGGATTTTATCACTATATATGGAAAGGGTGACCAAAAAAAATACCCCTTTGGCTACTAAACCGCAATTAAATATAATACAATTGAATTACTACAATTAAACAGTTCTTTATTCTTCTTTATTGACCAATACACTCAGAGAAACTAAAAGCGCACAGCAATTGGAACCATATTACTTCCGTGTAAACAAAAAGCACACTCAAAACCCAAATCCAAATTCGAAAAAAAGCAGAGATCGAAGGAGGAAAAGAGAATGCTCACATCTTAGGCAGACTAGTGGAGATCTCGGGCCAGAAGGTGTCGACCAAGTTGTTAAGGTTGGAGAGCGCGTGAAGCTTTAGCGAGAGATGGGGCTCGTTGAGCATCGCCAGCATCCCACCTGCGGAACTCACCAAAGTCGTAGCCATGGTTGCGCGAAGAGGAACTGAATTGACGAATAATTGCAACAGCTAGGGTTAGGGTTAGGGTTTGAGAATGGTACTTAACGGAACGAGCGATCTGAAAGGGTTGCAGAAGCAATTGCGAGAGGGTTTGGGTTTGGGTAGTTTTGTGAGTGAAATTGAAATGTGTACTTTGCTTTGTTATATTGGGAGCATCTTCAATTCTTATTCAACACGAAATGGATCAATTAGTCAATTTCTGTAAAATTTCAATTCTTTTTTATCTTTTTATTCGAAAACACCTAATTATTTAATTTCAGTAGATGAGACGAAAATTTGAAAAAGTGGGTTATGCCGTTATACACATTTATCATAAGGTGATTATCATGATTTAATTTAATAACGAATATTTTAGTTTAAAAATACATTTATTTGAAAAATAATAATAAAAAATAAATCAAAAAAAAAAAAAAAAAAAATCCTTTGAATATATAAAGATTATAGATTATAAATATCTTAACATCTTAAAACATAAATAATGAATGGGAAAAAAAAGTTGAGAAATAAGATATGTTATAAAGTGTAAACTAGTTTATAAAAAATATTG
>Ga0099822_1001769_pt1 | contig 25936 bp, 19 predicted proteins | sample CowpeawhiteBW_FD_76839 | JGI IMG/M metagenome (GOLD analysis project Ga0099822, IMG submission 76839) | Root nodule microbial communities of legume samples collected from California USA - Cow pea white BW | ecosystem: Host-associated > Plants > Roots > Nodule | place: USA: California | collected... | reverse complement strand
TATATTATTTTTAAAAAAAGTATTGTGTATTTTTATTAAATTGAATTTCTTTGAAAAATTGATATTTTTTTTTTCCTGTGTTTTTTTTTTTTTTTTTTTTTCTTTTTTTTTTTTTTTTTTTTTTTTTTTTTTTTTTTGTGTAGGGAAGGGATGTTTACATTCTGGTAAGTCTACGAATTGGAAGTTTAATATTCTTAAGCAGGTGATGATTGACACATGAGCTCATGTTCCTACACTTGCGCCTTTATTGAATTCTCAATGGAATTTCTGTGCTTGTGATATCTCTGGTTTATCTCATGCATAAATTGAATGATTCAAGGGTTAAATTTCACTTGGTTCTTATTTGTTTTTCCTAATGTAAAACGTTTACCATTCTAAATTTCAGTTCAAAGTTTTGGAAGATGGTTGGTTTTATTGTTTCATTGATAATACAAATCTTAAATTTTCCTGATTCTGTGTGTTTTTGTGTAAAATTCTTTCTCCTTTGGTCATTAAGCTCCTAAATTCATCACTTTGACCTACACATCAATCAATTACAACATTTATTTTACAGGGTTCAGCTAATGTTGGAAAATCCGCCTTCATCAATGCTTTACTAAGTAAGTTATATGTCCACCCAAACCTAAATAGTAGGATTTGGTCTGTTCATTTTCAGTGATTGGAAAATTGATGTGAGTGTTAAATATATATTGCTTTAATTATGTTGAATTCCTGTGTTGCCCTACAGAGTTTGGTATTATTTTTTGCCTATATGGTCGTAGTGCTTTAACACTTCGATCCCTTGGATGCTGAACCATGCAAGCATTAGTTGTGTTAAAGTAGTACTAGTACCCAACAGGTTAAAACCATGCAGACTATACAAAACAATGTAGACTTGTACATATAATTTACACTATATTTCAGCTACTTTATGAATTATTTTTTCCTTTGGCTTGGTTTTTACACTGCTCAAATGACTCTGTTTAAATACAGTGTATGTTTTATAAAATTACCTCCCTTAATTATCTCTTGTTTTGTCTATAATTTAGGCAAATCAAATATTTACGTTTTTTCAGTTTTGACTTTTTAATATTTGGTGTCAGAAACAATGGCTATAAATGATCCGGTGGCCGCATCTGCACAAAGATACAAACCAATACAATCTGCAGTTCCGGGAACTACCTTAGGGCCAATTCAAATTAATGCTTTTCTAGGAGGAGGGGTATGTCATTCTGATAAATATATGGTTAAACTATTCAGCTGGTCCCTAAGGTATTTGAAATTTTTTAATTAACAACCATTGATTAGGTCCCCTTTATCTTGTAAATTTTGTGTAATTGGGTCTGTAGGGTTGTAAATCTGCCTTAAGTTTTCATTTTACGGTCTTTTTAAGTTGCTATACTAACTTAAGGGACCTCATTCCAAAATTTCTACAACATCAAAGACCCAATTATATATTTTTTAGTTTAGAAACCTAATTAAAAATTCTTAAATAGTTTAGGGACCTATTTATTCATTTATCCTCCAATATATAGGCAGTTATTTAATCTTATGATTATTTATTTATTAATTTGTTTATTTTTACAAAACTCATGCAGAAATTGTATGACACTCCTGGAGTTCATCTCCACCATAGGCAAACTGCAGTTGTTCAATCTGAAGATCTACCTTCCCTTGCTCCTCGGAGCCGACTGAGGGGAATTTCTTTCCCAGTATGTTATGTTCACAACTAGACATTCTACCATCATGGCTACTACTTACTTCATTCTTCTTGTTATTGGTAGAGGACTCCTGTGTCTGCGGACAATGTAGAGCAAGTAGCTTCCATAGAGAATGGCTTGAATGCATTTTCAGTTTTCTGGGGAGGTCTTGTTAGAATTGATTTGATGAAGGTTTTGATTATACACTTACAACTTTTGCATCTTGTCATACAACTATTTAATTTGCAATTGATTCCCTTTCCTTTTCTAAATAATTTCATCAGTCCTCATAATTTCAGGTTCTCCCAGAAACTTGTTTGACATTTTATGGGCCCAAGGGACTACAAATTCATATGGTACCCACAGAGCAAGCAGATGAGTTTTATCAGGTATTGTGATTCAATGTGTTTCGAGAAACCATTAGAGATTTAACTCAACACTGTTGCTTACATCTGGACATATAATTCGTGAAACGCATGACCTGTTTGTGGTTGCAAATTTGGTCAATTAAGTGTATGTTCAATCCTAAGAATCATCGGAAAAATAGTGTTGCTTCAGTTTTTCTATTGTAGTAAAAAAATTGAGAATGCGATTGCCACCAGTTTGTAGCTTTTCTGCTTCTGTTTACTTGAACATTATTCCTGAACAAAAGAACAGTTTTTGGTGCTAGCCGCTATAGTTTCATGTGTTTTGTCTAATTATTAGAGTAATTAGAAGTGAATAAGCTATATCAATTCTATAATGTTATATAGACCGCGTCAACATACTTAGGTGGAATTTATAACTACAACCAGTTGTGTATATGTAGAGTTGCAGTAGACTATGGAATTTTCTGCTGAATTATAAGGTTATGCATATTACCACACCTCTGACCTGGATGAGGGTTTTTCTTTATTGTCTCAGAAAGAACTTGGTGTTCTCTTGACTCCGCCAAGTGGAGGAGAAAATGTTGAGAGCTGGAAAGGACTTGAATCAGAACGTAAATTGCAAATAAAATTCGAAGATGTGGAAAGGTATGATCCCATGTTAGTTATGTAATTAGCAGCAGCTTTTAGAGGTAAAGTAAAAAAGGCTTTAATTTGGTATTCGAATTTTTAAACCTTGTTTATCTCATTCTTTCAATTGATTTATGTAATTTAAGCAACAAATGCTTTTATTTATGAATAGTTGTTAAATATGAATTCCTGGTTTTTGTTGTTGGGCAGACCAGCTTGTGATATAGCTATATCAGGTCTAGGGTGGTTTACTGTGGAGCCATTTGGTAGGTCACACAAAATCTCTCAATCAAAACCTGTTGAGACTACTGGGGAATTGATTTTGGTCGTGCGAGTCCCCAAACCTGTTGAGATTTTTGTGAGGCCACCGATACCGGTAGGCAAGGCTGGAGCAGAGTGGTACCAGTATGTAGAATTAACAGAGAAAGAAGAGGAAATGAGACCGAAATGGTACTTTTGAACTGAGTTGTTCTGTGTATTATTATTCTTTTTGAGGGAGCTGGGTAAATCCTCTTCGGATTTGATTCTTTCACCATTACCCAAATCTTCCGGCAACCCATTTTCCATGTGTCATTAACGTGATTAGTTTCTGAGTTGTACAACGAGGCCACCATCTCAGGGAATTTTAGCATAGCAGAGTTACGATATAGCAATGGATGGGTTTCAATCGAATTAAGATAGTGCCAATGAGATTGGTCATGATCTAGTAAAATTGATGGTTACAAAATTCAATCGATTACTTAAAAATAAAGATAAATATGTTTATATTTTTTAAATTTCAAAGCAAAATCAAAAATTGATATAGATCGGTTCTAAAATTAAGAATAGATAGATATATTAATTTATTAATGTTAAATTTTTTAAATTTTTTATTAATATTTAAACTAGAAAATATTAAATGATGTAAACAATTTAAATTTAAATTTTAAACCATTTAAATTTTAGTTTTAAACCATTTGACACTCTAAAAGTTATATGCTAAATAGAAACAAGATTGTTTTATCTATAACTGTGCTTATTTGGTATGAGTTCTTGTCTATATAATATTTACATTTCTCAAATGTTAAAATAGATGTACGTCTATGTATTTAATAAAGTAATACTCATCTTTTTATTTGAAATAAATGTTGACCTCCTTTTTTGGTATCTAAATAAATATATCGTTGGTCACTCTTATTTTTTAATACAAGTGATTTACTTCCCTTATTGTTGTAAGATAACATAATTTACTGAAACAAATTATGAAAATTAAAAATTAAAATTTTAAAATGTAAAAGTTAAGTAGTTTTTATAACAAAAGTTTAATATATATAATAATTAGACTATTCAAATTTTTTATATTTTAAAACTATAATTTTTGTAAACTTTATTTAAATTATTTGTAAATAAAATAAGGAAGCTATTAAAATATAAAGGGGCAAGTTATATTTATTATAGAGAAAAATGTTTATATAAAATTTAGACGAAAAGTGAATATTTTTTATTAAAAAAAAATTGACATCAAAGTGGGCAAGATTGTGGTTATGAAAAAGTAAGTATATTTTTTTCTAAAAAATATTAGAATATAATTTGAAATATACATGATACTTTCTTATATAAGAATGATTAATTTAATTCAGATAAAAAAACTGAGATATAACGAGAGCTCTAACTTTTACACGAAAAATGTGTAATGATTAAACTCAATTTTAAATACTTTAAACGATATTTTAAGGAGCTACACATAATTATGACACAATTATAAGATATTAATTAATTATATAGTAATTTCATCGTCAACCAATGTTAAACTATTTTAGGAACATCTTTTTAAGTAGTTATTATTTTTAATTGAATGATAATCTTTAAAACACTTGAAACATTATAACAAAGTTTTTATTCGAAGTATTAATTAAGACACGTTTAGTTTTTTTAAATATAAAACAGTTTTAAACTTCAATAACTTCAAATCTTAAAAAGACATCTGAAAATTCTAAAATGTTTACTTTTACATGCACCTTGATTCAATTCAAATCAAGATTCTATTCTTTTAGGATGACTAAAAAGTCTTTAAAAAAAAAATTTGCACAAATAAGACGTAACAGTTGATAACACGAACAAAAGGTAGGCGCTACATCGGTGGCAGTTATAGACGGTTAGTTTTTAATTTCAAATGCATACCTTGTTTGGGAAACTGCGTGTCTTTTTCTTAATAAGCATTACCAACTGCATGCTTATTTATGTAACATGTAACGTAACTTGTTCATTTCTCTGCATCAGTTTCTCTCTTGATACCGTTTCCTCAGTGTATCTGCTACTACGATCACAAATGGCTCCATCTTCTGCCATCGTCACTTCCCGTTTTCATGAATCCATCACTCGCCATGCACTCCGCTCTTATCTCTCTGAGTTCATCTCCACTTTCTTCTACGTCTTTCTTGTTGTTGGCTCCGGAATGTCCTCACGTCAGTACCCTTTTCACCTTTCCTTCACATGCATATTTGTATGTTTCTGTTCAAAGGATTTTCAGAAAAAGAAGATAAAAATGGAACTGGGTCAATTTCTAAAGCCATTATGGTGGTTTTTTTCTTGGCATATGTTACGCATGAAAAGGATTCAGGTTGCGAGTTTTATAATTTAGACAGCAATACACGTTTCTGCATTGAGCATTTTGCAGGGTAGTCAACATTGAACAGTTCAAGAGAGTAGTTCTCTTTTTAGTGCTAATCAATTTTTTCTTAAGTTAACATGTCCTTATTCTCGTGTTTTTCCATTTAACAGTGATGATTGTAATAAAAAAACATGCTTATGTTTTTTTTTTTGGTTTTCAAGAGGAATTGGTTTTGTCTGATACAGTTACCTTCTTAAAGGATGAACAGTTTCCTGCATAGAATATGTCTCTGAAATTGGTTACTGTACTTGAATTTCCGCATTTTGTATGCATGGTTTTTTAGTGTTCATGCAATAAAATAAAACATCTTCACAACTTAATCCCATGAATCCTTTTATAATGCCCCTCTTCATCTGAGATTTTTCTTTCTTTTTTTAACTTTTTGTGATTTGATTAAACGGTGTTGGAAATGACAGGGAAGTTGATGCCTGATGCTTCACTGAACCCTACAAGTCTGGTTGTGGTTTCCATTGCAAGTGCTTTTGCTTTGTCTTGTGTTCTGTATAATGCATGGGAGATCTCAGGTGGACACGTTAATCCAGCAGTGACATTCGCAATGGCAGTGGGAGGTCACGTTAGTGTTCCTACTGCACTCTTTTACTGGGTCGCTCAACTTATAGCCTCTGTCATGGCTTGCCTTGTTCTTAGAGGCATTGTTGTTGGAATGGTATATATATATATATATTTCTCAACCTTCACTCACCTAACATAATAACAATCCACATTTCAATTTTCATGTTCCTTTACTTAAACCTGTAAATTTTTTCAAATCAGGAGATTGAACATAATGATTACCAAAATGGTATCTGTTTGAGTTTTATTAGTAGATTTTAATATATGTAGACATCTCTGTGTCTTATATATGTGTCTGTGTCGTGTGTGTCTCCGTATCTGTATCCGTATCTGTGTTCTAATTCTTCATAAGTTTTCATAACCATGTGAAGTTAACATAATGATTTCCAACTTATAAATAATATAGAGGTTAAAACTTAACATATTTCTGTTAAGTTTATCAGTATAAGAAAGGGAAATTGTACTAAGAATTGAGTTACCAAAATTAGTATCACCTTTATGGATGACTTGGGATTGAATAAGTCTGTAAAACTGTTCTACATTACATTGAACAACCTATTTTCTTTATGTATATTATGGCTTGAACACATGTAAATGTAAGTCTTGTTTACTCATTTTTCTCTTCTGTTTATGTATTTTCAGCATGTTCCAACCTACACGATTGCAGAAGAGATGACAGGGTTTGGAGCATCAGTGTTAGAGGGTATTCTGACTTTTGTTTTGGTGTACACAGTGTATGCAGCCAGGGACCCTAGGCGTGTTCAACTGGGTTCCATTGGCATACTTGTAGTTGGCTTTGTGGCTGGTGCAGGTGTCTTAGCCGCAGGTCCATTCTCTGGTGGCTCAATGAACCCTGCATGTGCTTTTGGCTCTGCAACCATTGCAGGCTCTTTCAGGAACCAAGCAGTGTATTGGGTTGGACCCTTGATTGGTGCCACCATAGCTGGTCTTCTTTATGACAATGTGCTGTTTCGTTCTTTGCCTCCAGCAGCGCTTTCAGAAGGAATTGGTGTGTGAACTTTAGTTTTTATGCAATAAGATGTAGTGTTCAACTTTTTGTAGTTCTTATTACTAGCTTTGATTGAAGACTTCCTATGTAACTTATCCCATGTTATGTTATAAGTGTTTGTGAAAAATCTGTCATTGGCTTGTTTGTATCAGTAAAGGATACATAATTTTCACCTATATTTATGCAGTCTGTTCTTTTTCTTTCATTAAATCATAAAAGTTCTTACGAATTTTTTCTCTAGTCATTGAAACCAGATGCAGCCACTTGTTTACAGGATTGTGCTCTACATGTGAGCCTAAGAAGATTGTGTAGGCATTGTTTAGATGAATTGAAACATTGTTTAATGACTTTGTAGACAAGCATGATATTATTCTAAGGAACTACTTGAGACTTACCCAACCTATTTCCAAGGAAGAAGAAACTGTTTCAAAGTTGAAATAGTAGTCTAACATTGGAAACTGGTTGAAGTTAGTTAAGGTAGTTGAAAACAAAAATGAAATCTCAAAAAGGTAGTTGATATGATTATAACATTGAACATTGATTCCATCTTTATTGTATACATATAGTTACATTCTTTATCCCTTTTGCCCCATTTCCCCCTCTATTCATTGCCAAACTATCGTTAATAGTAGTAGCTGCCAAAAAAGTCAGCTGAGCTAGTCGTCAATTACACCAACCTATAATAACCACACTTGAAATATTTGAACCACTAGCTTTTTCAGTTGTTGAATTTGTTTTCATGGAGTGCATTGAGGAAAAAACTTTCCTCTGTTGACATATCTAACATTTTCACATGTTGCAATGGTGCCACCTCTGCCTTGTGGCTCCAAAATCACATCCTGCAGGTAGATTTGTCTGCATGGGACTGCTCTGCTGCAGTCAAATTTGATAGCCACTTCTGAGGCACTCGTTCCTCTTATGTTTTGGTATAAAACATTGCTTAATTGCACAGCTGAGTTCTGCATGAAATTTCAACAAACATGTTATGAGCACCATAGATTTAAGAAAGAGAGAGAGTTGCTCTCTATGAATTTTGATGCAGATTGAGAAATTGTTACCTGCTCTTGACATGGCTTGGTTTGGTCACAGTAGTATTGATCTATTATAATGGGATTTGTCACATTTTGCATCATTATGTTCAAAAATTTGATGTTTCTTGCATAACCAGAGCCTCCCTGTGTGGAGATAGAATAAAAATTAACATGCAATAAACAAAAAGTTTCCTACATAATTATGGGTGGTTTAAATGAATGGCATTTTAAGCTTTTAGTGCATATTGCGCTCAATGTAAACGAGAATGAAGAATCTCACGTGAAATATGGAAAATTATTAAAAGACTTTGACATTATTGAAAAAAAGATTATGTATGACCTATGTTGTGCTCAAAGCATTCTTTTTGTCATGCAATTCAATCAAAAGCAATTGAAAAATTGTGTGTGAAACAAAAAAAAATGTCAAGTTCATAATAAAGCATGATTAAGGTTAAATTCGAGCCAATTAGAAGAAAAACTACTTTGAAAAAACATGTTCAATGGTTTGTTAGTTCAAACCAAAGGGTGGTCAAGAAGACTATAACTAACAAAGTGGAAATTTGTCAACCTTGGATGCACTATTTGTCAATATTCTTGTATCATTTGTCAACTTCCTTGTGTTTAGCCACCTTATTCCATAAGTTTAGATTCCTCTTTTCAAAACTTATATTCTATTTTTTAACCTCAATTAATCTATTCTTTCAACCGTCTTACAAGTTAAAAAGTGGACTCTAAGACACCGAGAGATTAACGGTAATTCGACATTGGTCCGAACATCATAGATCCAATAAATAATAAATTTTGTTAAGATAGGTTTTAGATGATTTTGATTTTATGTTTAAGAACTGAGCTTTAAACCTAATTCAATCTTTCAAAAATCGACTTATAAGATGAGATTTACAATTACTTATGTACCATAAATCCTCTGGTCAATTTGGTATCACCAACAACAGTTGTGAAGTGCATGGTAAGTAACAAACTAAATTTCAAATCACAAAATCAACTTTCACCTGCCAAGTCTTTATTCTCACTCCATTTGTGGTTCCTGTCAAAGTTGCTCTGTTCACTACCACATTGGACACTTCAGCTTCTGATTTATCTGCTCCCAAGCTACCAATGCTACAAAACAAAAATTCCATTTCATATAAAATTCATTAAAATTGATCCAACCAACTTGTATGTGCTATAACATATTCATGAATCTTAAAATTAACCTTATTCCATGTCCAGGCCCGCAGATGATATCTGTTGCTCGAACGTTTTGTGACCCACTTATTATCGAAATACAATCATCACCTTCAACAAAACAAAGTTGCAAAATTTAAACATTTAACTATAGCCATTTTTTGTTCATTTTTCACACACACATGTTGCGGTTCCTACCTGTCCCAATATGACTATTGCTTATCACAATATTTTGTGTGTCTGCGACATGAATTCCATCAGTGTTGGGGCTGTCCCCTGGAGCTCTGATGATCAGATTCGAAGCAATAACATTGAAGCATCCATCAAAGACTAAGTGCATTTGCTGTGAATCTTTGAACATCAAGTTTCTCACTTCCAAATTTTTGCATTGAAAGAAAGTCACAGCCTATGTAACAAAAATTTTCCATGAAAGAGTAAAAGAGTTAGGAATTGCGTTTCTTTGTAAAACTTTGTAGTATTAAGAATAATATTTTACCTTTGGTCTTGGTTCGTCGTTGCATGGCTGTGAATCAAAGAAAAAAGAGGAAACAAATCAGTATCAGTGTTCATGATTACAACAACAAAAGCAATATAATGAAAAATTATTGGATTCAGTGGTGACTAACAAGGTTAGTGGTTGCTTTGCAAGAGTTTTGCCACCACGTTTTTCCTTTGCCATTGAATGTGCCACCACCACCAACTCTGAAATTTGAAACACTGTCAAACATAATCCAGTGCTGTCTATCTTGGTATGCTGACATTTGAGTCCATGCCTCGATTGTTCCATAGAGCTTACATGTTGAATTTAGAAAATAGAAAAATTGGTTAATCTTTCACTATCTGTGTTATCTGTTGCACGTCAGCTAGAGATCAAGTCAATTTATGGTATATAAGTGGATGCAAATCTCACTTTACAAATTAGTTTTGGAAAATTGACTTAGACTTAAAGTCCGGTTCTTAATACTATCAATTAGTACTTGAAGAAAGAAAATGTTTCTCACCATAAATGCAGTGTTGGGTCGACATGGACCAGAAAATGTGATTGGCTTAAGACGATAGATCCTATTTTCAGGTACCACAAGGATAGCCCCTCTTGAACATGCTTCTCTCCATGCCTTTCCAAATGCCTGAAGAGGAAGAAGAAAAGTTGACATAAAGATGAAAGAGATTGTGATTGAACTAAACTTATGCATGAAAATATGAATTTGAATTCTTTACTGCATTTGTCAGTATTGTTAAATGCCAATATCGGTGTATTTTTAATGTTCAACACAGGACTGTAAAAAAACACAGAAGAGAATTTGGATTGTGAAAATGGTTTTCTCTTTTTATTGATAACATGATATGTTACCTCGGTATTATCTCTTCCATCTGCTTTGGCTCCGAAGTCATCAACATTAACTGTTCCACGAGGGCTAGAAGAAAGAGGAGCAACTCTATTGGCCCTTGTTATAAAACCAAAATGTTCATGTTTTCTCCTGATGAATCTGCCATGATGCATAGGGTAGTGTTTGTAGTTTGTTTTGTAAAGTGGCTCCTCTATGTAGCCATTACATAAGATTAGAGAAGAGAGCACAATGAAAAATGAGATAGTTGGTGTTTGTGGAAACATTTTGATGTTTCAGTTTGTGTTGTGAGAAAAGAACAAACTGAAAAAGAAGAGAAAAAGTTTGGAAACTGATAGAGAGATTTTGTTTGAGTGCCAAATGACGAGCTAATGGTGTATACTTATAGACAAAATTAGACCTACTTTTTCTATAGTTGGAAGCAAATTGCACTATTAAATAAATTAGAGAATGTTTTTCATTTATTGGAGATTAATGGATAATTCTATTAACTACTTGGTACAGTTTATTCAAAGTTTTGCAGTTTGAAACTTCAACAACTACATAAACTATAGCAATAGGTATATTTTGTATTTTTATACAAGAAACATTTTTTTGGTCATAAATATTTGTTATATGCATGTGTGAAATGGAAAATTTGCAGAGAAAATTGTAATCAGAATGAGTTAGTTAATTGATGTAATTTTGCCATGATGCAGCACATGCAGTCTCTTGTGTAGTTTAGAGAACATATGGAACTGGTAACTGTCAACTCAGAGTAAGTTGAATGCTTCTACTTATAAGGAACAAAGACCTTTAATCCAATTTTGATTGGGGTCTTTGACTTTTTATAGCCGTAATAATCTCTCTACTCTCTGTATCATTAAAAAGTAATATTCTTGACCCAATATTAAGCAATACTAAATAATTTGAAGCAGATGAGTTTCTGAAATGGGAAGAGTAGGTGCCATTGTGGCTATGTGAGAATGGGTTGCATGTGATTTTTTGACTGAAAACTTGCCATAATGTGTTGTGGAAAACACATGATGGGTTCTTTGTTTTCAGAGGTTCATTAAGATCGTGACATAAGTGTTAAGAATTCAAGTATGAGTTATTTAGGGTTCTAACAATGGTATCAGTCACAGATAAAGGGATACTCGGTAGTTAGCTCGAGAGGAAAGTACCAATGAGAAGTTTAAGTTTCACATTGAGTAAAAATGAGAAAGTTGAGTATCATATAAGAATTAAGGTCCATAAACTCATCGCCTTAAAGATTTTGGGTTAACTTTGTTATTTATGTCCAACGTGAAAAAGTATATCAAAAGAGTATACCATTAGTGGTAATGTGAATTACGTAATAACTTGTGAGGTTATGTTTCTTGTATCTTGCACCTGCCCTTGTTGTTAGTTCATGAGTTAGGTTGGTTTGGTTCCAAATTTGGTATACCCCATAACACAACACAATAAATAAATAAATAATGCAGTGGTTCACCCTGAAAGATTTATACTTGCAATTGAAACAGGGAAAACATGAACAGGGGATAGGGATTTAGAAGAAAAATATATGAATGAAGTTTGGAATAAAAGTCGTGTATGTTCGTTGGTGGGTATATGAGTAAGGTATATGGCACAATCTGTTGCGGGAAAACCAAAGAAAATGTTGACAAAAAGTATTGTTTGGCTTTGGAAAATTGACTTGGATGAGAAAACATACACATACTTCATGTTTTAATAATAACCTACTAAACTGATTAGTGGCGTGACATGAGATTGTTCTCTTACTCATGTAATAGTAGCCAATAGGATGGAACTAACTTTCTCCTATTAAAATTGTAAAATTTCCAGAAATTATAAACTCAATTTTCCTATTATATTGGTAGAATGTATTTTTAGATCCAAAATTATTTTAAGTTTTTTTAAAAAAATATTGAGGGCAAAATGGTCTTTTCCTCACTTTTATGGAGTATAAGAAGAAAACGTGGTGGTGCAGAAAGAAAAGCCCATATTAGGCAATTCTTTGGTGAATCTTCTTTGCAATGATGAAAAATAAGAACACCTGATTTACTTTTCTTGAACACATTTTACATTAAGGGATACATTTGATACCAATCGAGTTAAATAAAGAGTAAGCTTTGAGATATTAAATTAGACTTCCACAATATTTTTCCAACAAAAGAATTATTTCCATACATCCGCATCATTAAATATGACCAATAACACTATAACTATCATTTTTTTTCCTCTCATTCTTTATTTTTTGAGGTAGTGGGTAATTGATTCTTTTAAAAGAAAAGATAGTGGTATATTAATCAATGACTCACACTAAGTCACGTCAAAAAATGAGAGTAAAAATATAATTATCCTTCAAATATTTTAACAAATAAAATAAAAAATACAATTATATATTTAACACATTATCATCGACTAATAACCACAAAGATTGTGTTAAATAATGTGTTTGATAGAATGAATTGGAAAAACACTTCCTGAATAAACTAAACTAAGGCTACACAGTAAGGTATATACAGTGAGAATATACCTTCTAAAACTTCCATGCAGAAATCGAAAAGAGAGGAATTTTCTCCCAACAGATAAACAAGAACTTGTTCTTCTGATGGATGTGGTAACCTGGCACATAGCTCTGCAACAACTTTGTTGCAAGCCAAATTCCATTGGAACTAACAGGTGCAGTTCCAAATCCAGCCAATTCAAGCCTTGGAATCCATGTTTCTAGTTTCTCATGCCTCTCCTTTCTCTCAACCCCTTCACATGCAACAATGTTCTTGATCTCTTCACCAAGAAGCATCTTCTCCAACAAGCTTCTCCCCAGTAATGTTCTTGAAGCTGAAGCATCCAAGCAATCAAACAGTGTGCCGTAAAAGCTCAAAGCTTTGCACACCCTCTCTCTCAAACTAGCTCCATTAACATTCGATTCTTGCTCGGTGATCACCATCACTCTGGGTTGGAGCCTCCACAGACCATTCAGAAAACTCTCCATTTTCTGTGATGGACATGGCGAAAAAGGTGACAGTGCTGAATCAGGACTTCGATTCACCTTCTTGTTCTTCTGGTTTATAAGCATCTCAGCAAAATCCCTCTGAACCCTAATTTTCACCATCTCATCATCGTTTGCAGCGAGAAGAGAGTGAAGCTGAAGCACACAGCTTATTGCAAGAGGCTCACCTTTCTTGATGGGCAATGTCTCAGGGTCAAGACTCTCCAAAGTGCTTACAACAGGGTTGAATTTGAAATGAAAGTTCAACCTTTCAGCTTCAACTTTCAGATGCAACTCCATTTGTTCCAACACTTCCCTTTTCTCGTGTATGGCTGTGAGAGTAATCTTCAGATATGGTGTGTTTGTTAAACGCTCTCTCAAACCCTGCATGAGGCTAATCCACTGTTCTGCGTTGGATGATGGACTTAGATCAAGTACGTTGATCGCTGTTTCCCCTTGCATGGCTTCTATAATGGTCTGGTTTGTGATCGTGTGCGAGATTTTTAAGAAGGGGTAGAAATCAAAGAATAGTTTCTTCACAAGTTGTTGTTCAGGAGTTGATAATGCTCTCACCAAGCGAAGAACTTTGGGCACACCGCGCATGTTTTTGGCCAATTGGCAATGTGCTAGTGCCTCGGTGAAATAAGTGGCAACGCGTTGCATTGAATCACCATGTGGGGAAGCAAGGTGAGAGAGATGGTACAGTGCAGTGTCTGCATCAATGAAGTTTCCTGATTCAGTAAAAGTTGCACACTCGTTAAGATGATCGATGATTTTTAGACCCTCTTCTTCATCACACATCCCTTTTGATCCTTGCAAGTGGTACTGTGAACCTAACATACACCAGGCAAATTTCATATGATGATTTTCTTAGACTAGTTTATAAAAACTTCGTCTTTCTAATGAAAATAGATAAGTCAGCAAATAATTACGGATCATAGATGAGTCGTGTGGACTTGTACAACTTAATCGTCATGAGTCTACACGACTTAATCTATGACCGATAATTATTTATTGTCTATTTTCATAATTTTAAAAAAAATATGACCGTGAGAAAACTGAAAAACCAAATTTGTAATGGAGTGATCGTGTGCTACCTGGCTGCATAGCTTGGATTGCATGCATAACCCTAGCAACGTTGATCTGTCAATTTTTTTCACTGTTTTCTTCAATCCATCTGAGGACGTAGATGAACAATTCTTAGAGTTTTGGTTTGGAGTAATGATCCTAAGAGGTCTGAATAAAGATTATAACGTTAAGCTTTATAGAGATGAATCTTTGTCATGTTCGGTTTTCTGCATGAAGATGGAGACAAACGAAAAAGATTGGTTTTGTCTTTGTAATTTGTTCACACCTTTGTCTGCCACCGTAGATTCTGAGATTTCTAACCAGAATTTATTATTTTAAACTCTTTCCACGAAATTTGAACTATTATTATTATTATTGTAAATTATTGCCGGCTAAACTGAGAATATCTTGATTCCAGGTTGAAGAACAATTCATCAACGTGTGCATAAAACAAATGCTTAGTACATAGTGCATCGTGATGAGGGAACACCAATCGCCATAAACATTCTTAAATGCTTCCAAAAACGTTAATGTCGAACTGTGCTCTCGGACACGAAGCGAACGGAACAAAGATTTGTTTGCAAACGAGGATTTTGTCTCACTCCTCCGTATTCGGAGAAAGAACGCGCTCCCGCCAAACAAATGGGAATCAAATCTTTATTTATCATAAAATGGTTCACTCCTCGTTGAATAATATTTCCCGATTAGATAATTGGAGAGAATTATAATTGTTGCACAATAATTTTTCACTACTAAATTTTGGTAATTTTTTTTTACAATCTTTAGATGATATTTTCTAAATGGTTCTTCATTTTCTCATTCTCAATATTTTAAAATCACTTAGAAGATGATAAATCTTGTTGTAAGAAAAAGTTGTCAAAATTTAATAGTCATTATCTATATATTATTTAAGTACACGATTATATAAATATTTTTTAGGCTATAAATTGTGATGACAGATTAGAAACCGTCTTTATTTTATATTTTGATATATTTTAATTTCAAATTGTAATAACAAATAAAAATAGTTCTTATGTGATCAAGTGGAATTAAATTAGTGGATTAAATATGATTTTGGTACATTAATATTGAAGATAGAAATTAGTCTCTCTATGAAATTTTAAATTAATGTAGTCTCAAAATTTTAGATATGCATGAATTTTGTCTTTTTAATCACATTTTGTTATTAAATTTTGTATTTGACGTTTAAAATGTGTTTTGTAATTACATTTCAACTGACATTGAGGTGAAAATGTATCAAAAGGTGTAAACAATTCAAATGCTATCCTGAAACACGTTAGAAACATTAAATCAACTTAACAAAATTCAGTTAAAATGATTAAATCCACAAATTTCTACAGATAAAAGACTAAATGTGATGAGAATTTTAATAATTAACTAATTTTAATTTTCACTAAAAATTAAAGAATTAAAAATATATTTAACTCTAAAATTTTGTAACGTATTAAACCGTATATCAGGATAACATTTGTGTAATTTTAAATGCAAACTTGAAATACCATTTGACATTTGAAAATAATTAAGCTAGGAGAATTATTCATTCTTTTTTAAAGTCTAAAGATTAAACTGTTATTAAAATTTAAGACTATAAACATATTAAAAGTATGATTCACATAGTTAAAATCTAATTTCAAAATGTTAATAGTTTACCTCGTATGATATATTTATCTCAGACAACATAAAATTGTAATATTTATATAAAATGTAAAATATTTAAAATTTAATTAGATCTAACACTCGGTTATGTGTGAGAAGGATATACTTTTCATCTTGTTTAAGAAGCATAGGTTTCATAATCTATTGCCAAATTTTCGTGGTGTATGACTTTCCTTATAGGCTTCCACTATGTTTGGTTAAACTTCATACTTTAGATTGTGTGTGATTCTTATATCATATTAGTAAATAAGATATCATATTATATTTATCAAAAACACACGAGCAAAATTTGTAGACAATAACTCCCACAAATAAATAACTAAAAATCTTTGAAAATCATAATTATTGTTTATACGACATCCTTTCTTTCTACTTTTTTTAACAACTTAAAATCATTAATAATTATGAAATAAATAACTTATATGAAATCTTATTAGTGCCAACTAAAAAATATAAAATAATTTCTAACTATTTACATCGTATATATAAGTTTTCTAAAAAATATTATACGTGTAAAATTTCTTTTCTAAATTTGTTTCATTGGGAGATCAAAGATCATTTTTTTTTTCTTTTTTGTAAATTTTTTACATCTTCCAGTGTCAATTTATCTTTGGGGAAGCTTCATCTTAAACATTCCACTTTTTCTTTATTTCCATAACCATGACAAAATGAAACTCAATTAGTGTAATTTTTCTTAAAGATAAGTTTTTTTTTTCTTTACCTTAACTGCAATACCTATGTGTTGGAGCAATGCAATGCTAAAGTGTGGGAGATTCCAAGGGTGTGGAGATTGTTGTTTTTTCTGTTTATACGTCAAAACTTGCCTCAAAAATATAAATATATTATACGTAGAAAACAAAAAACATGAAGAACCCACTTAAATTCCTTTTTCAAACATTACCAAACAAAAAAATATCAACATTTTAATAGAGACTATGCACATTGCACAGTTATCTTTGGTTAAACGTAGAAATCAAGCTGTTTTATAGGAAATAGCAAAAAAAAAAAAAGTAGTGTTGGACATCAATGGCATGTAATTCGAGAATCTTCAATGCAAACAATATTTAGTCAAACAATAAATGGCAATATCATATTTTAATCTACTTGAAGTTTTGATTTCTCTAATTTTAATAGCTAATACTTATCTTTTTACTTAAATATATTTTTGTCCCTCATATTTTTACCAATAGTTTTAGACTTGATTGTTTACGTGTTATAATATATATTATTAAACTTTTAATTTTTTAAAATAATTTATTGAAGAACAAAACGGATAAAATATTTCGAACAGCTCCTCAATTATAGATTTTTTTAAAAATTTAACTTTAAAATGCCATCTTTGGTTGTCTTTAATTATTTTCAAAATAAAAATTAAAGGCAATATTTTTTATTTTACATTTTTCATTTATTATTTTCACTTTAGCAATCGTTCATAATATGACAAATGAATATGTATTAATTCAAACACATTTAATTGTAAAAAAATATATTATTTTCTTTTGAATTTAACTATTTTCATAATTTAAAATATAAATATTAAAAAAAATACAAGAAATAAGTGCTCAAGTTCTAACACTTTTTCTTATGAATATATTATTTTATTTTAGATTTAATTATAATTAAGATACAAAAACAGTGAAAAAAAAATTGCATTTAATTCTCTTAAATATGATATTTTAAAAAACAAAATGTATAATTATAATAAATGAATATGTGAATTCAAATAGCTTTACTTATTAAAATTTTATCTGACTTCGACTTTACCCTCTTTTAAAAACTTTTACGTTTCAACATTAAAATTTTCACATGACTTAATGATATGTAAAATAGAAAATTTGTGTACAATCGTTGACAAAGGTTAAAAGTTGTATTCCCATATTTGCATACACAAATTAAAAATACTTTATTCTAAAAAGGTTTAAACCATTTTTTTTATAAAATAAATACATTATTTTTCATTTTCTAAACAATTAAAATATTATTACATCTACATTTATATTTACCTGTTTTGAAATTTTAATTTCTATAAATAAGTAAAATCTTACTAATACAGTAGGCATGAAAACAAAAGGAAAAATTATTTTTGTTCTTATTTAAACTAAAAGGGCGAAGATTTTTCGAGAAAAATGATAGAAGGAAATGCAGTTTACTTTTGTAAATTTTATATTTAAAACAATCAAATAATCAAAGACAATTAACATTAAATAAACATAATAAACAGTTATTGTTTTATTCTGAGATGATAAATAATTTAAATATATAAATATAAGCAATAATTAAATAATAAATTAAATCAAATTAAATTAACCAGTTCAAAGTTTAATATTTTTAATATATTTTATTTCAAAGACTTTTTATAAATTATATTCTATCAATAATACATTTTACTATATTTTTTTTAATCCAAAGAACATCATTTTTATTTTACTTTATTTTTCTTTCATTTCTTTTCTACTCCTCCTAGGTCCAACACATCATCACAACACAAGTTACAATCATTACAAATTTATTTTATTTGCTTTCATTTCTTTTTCTTTTCTACTCTTCAAATTCTAACACACATCACAACTCAAGTTACCATCATCAAAACCCATTAATAATAGCAAACAACTAAGATTTTCATTATAAAAAGCAACCATTTCTCACTTGGCTACAAAATCCAAAGACTGAAAAGTGATAACATTGTTGAATGCCAAAAAATCCAAATCCATGTCTTCTCATTCTCTTTCTTCTTCCATGGAATCTTGTAATTGGGTTCTCAAATATGTATCAATTTTGCTGATTTTTTTCCCCAGCCTTCATTTTTCAACCTCTGAAACTCTCACTCCCTCACTTGTGGACCGTGTGATTACTGACACCAAAGTCCTGCACCGAAATTTCACTGCTATATCAGAATTCAGAACGATAAACAGAAAATTTTTGGGTAATTGTTCTTCTTCAAATCCGTTTTTCAGTGTGAAAATCACCCCAAATTCTAGCCTATCGGACGACGGGTTCGTGACCGTCACAGTCACCGGAGTTTCCAAACCTTCAGACAGTGATTGGGTTGCTATGATCTCACCTTCCAATTCTGAGTAAGAATTTAGTAATTTAGATTCTCTATTGCATTTTTTTCGTATTGTTTCTCTACTGTATTTTTATAATACACTAATTATCACAAATTTTAACGTTTTAAAATATATTAAAAGGATATTTAAAATCTCAACACAATGTAATGTTCAGCAGAGAACAACACCACAAAATCAACAAAGAATTTGGACTCAGATTTTAGTCACACGTGACTTCTGAACTTTTGAGAGTCATTTTTATTATTTGTGGTCTAAATCAAAGAAAATAATATTTTAACTTACGAGTTATTGTTCTCATATGGTTTGGTTTGGTTCTAGTAATCGGTGAGAATTTTGGTTTTAGATATGTATGTCATTAGTTTCATATATATAAATTATTTGTCTATACTTTTAACTCCAAAACTTTAAAATAAGGTAATGATGAATTTTTCCTTTTATTTAGTGTTTAATTTTATTTTTTTTATTCAATGTGAAATTTTAACTCACACCTATTCATAACATTAACAATTAAATTTTGATAATTTTTTTTTTTTATCAAAAGTGACATTGTTATAAGAAAAATTTATCAAAATTCAGTTATTAAAATGTTAATATTTTTTAAATTAATTCTGGCACTAACAAGCTTTTCTTTACGTATGCACAGTGTTGGCACTTGTATTCTAAAAGAGTTTTTGTATCTGCAAACTGGTGATACAGCCAAACTTCCTTTGCTTTGCCACTACCCTATCAAGGTATACAGTATTTTGCTTTTCCTTTGAATTATTTTAACCCTCTATATCACTCATATTCGTTTGAGAGAAACTACTAATTTCTATTTTTAATATTATCTTTTGTTAAGCTTTTAAAATATAATTAAAAAAGTTTTTAATATATTTTAAAACATTAAAATTAATCAATATATTTTGAAAGGTTAGTAAAAGATAACATTCAAAAAATTATTAAAAAATTTGCACTGTTAAGCCATTAATTTAATTGTTGATTTTTTTTAAAGATTAAACCATCTTAAAATATATATATATATTTAAAAAAAAAATATCCATGTTTAAAAACTCTCGTCCAATTATTGTGGTCTTTTATTAATCTTTTCTTTAACCACCTTAAATTATTATTTTTCCTTAAAATATTGTTTAATTAATACTTTACTCTTTATATTTAATACTTTCATTCAATTGTTGTGGCCCTTCCATTAATTGGTATTTACTTGCAAGATGCTTTGGAAACTTTATCTTTCACATCTAGAACCTTTTGTTAAACAAAAAAAAAGAATGTTAATATATTCTTCATTTACCTTATTTATTATTTTACAAATGAATACGATCTTATATATTTGTGAAACTTCGGAAAAAGGTAATATTTGTATATAATGAAACTTTATCCTTCCCGAGGTTGATCAATTAAAGATTAAAACGTCCAAAAGGAAAGACAAAAAAGAGAGAGTTGAAAATGGTTTTCATAAATTAAACATTTATGAACAAAAAGTCAACTTCGACGTTTCATTAATGGCAGAAAGTTGGTTGTTGTTGCCACATACCACAAATCATGCATAGAGATGCTCTTTTTTTCTCGAGCATAGAGTTCATGTAAATATCAGATACATTGTTCTAAAAACAAATGATTTAACGAAAACGCAGGCACAGTACATGAAAAATGATCCAAACTACCTTAGCTGCAAAAACAAAGAATGCAAGAAATATCAAAATGGGACTTGCGTTACCTCAACGTGCAGTGGTTCAATACAGTTTCATGTTGTGAATATCAGAAGTGACATTGAGTTTGTGTTCTTCTCTGATGGATTCCTGAAACCATGCATTGTGGGAAGGTCCACCCTTCTGAAGTTTGCTAATCCCAAGAGTCCCCTCTATGGACACCTCTCAAGCATAGATTCATCTGCAACATCTGTAAGTTACACATTACTTTTTCTGATTTTTAGATATAAGATCAATTTACTGTATAAATAGGTAAAATTTTTCGTATGTAAGTAAGTTTTGTAGAGTTGAGTTAGTCTGTTTCAAATATTATCCTTTCATTTATTCTCAAATGTGATTTGGTGTTGCAGATGAGATTGACATGGGTTAGTGGAGGCAAAGAACCTCAGCAAATCCAATATGCAAATGGAAAAACAGTTACTTCAACAGTTAGTACATTTTCACAAGCTGATATGTGCAGTGAGTGATAGATTTACTTTAGTTTTGCTTTATATATGCTTCTCCGTACAGTTTAATTTGAAATATAAAAGATCACCAAAAAGAGTATATTTTTTTGAGAATCTAAATGTGTGTCTAAGTTTATACCAAATAAAAATGATAGAGTTGATAACTGTGTAGAGACGAAGACGCATAAATTTAATATCTTGAGATTTTGAGTTGAAGTAGTGTCAATTATAGATTGAAATTATATTTTATCGGTGTTGTATCTCTCTGGATTCTTCTCGAAAGAACTATCTTATTTTACATTACATATTAAAAAGCAACTTTTTTAATAGTTTTACCAATATTTTTCGTTTGCATTTGAAATTAATAGGTTCAGTGTTGCCTAGTCCTGCTAAGGATTTCGGATGGCATGATCCAGGGTACATTCATTCAGCAGTTATGACTGGCCTTGCCCCTTCAAGCAAGTTCTCATACAGATATGGAAGGTACGAACTTTATGGGATAAATTGATTGAGGTTATGGTTTGAGAAAGTCTATAATCTGCATTTTAGATGGATTAATAGTCTGAATGATTAAAAAATGTTTGTGTTTGTAAGTATTTCAAGAAATGAGATTTAGCTTTTTAGATAAGTTGTTTTTTCTTCTGCTTATTATGGTGCAGTAACTCTGTTGGTTGGAGTAAACAAATAATGTTTAAAACTCCACCAGTTGGAGGATCAAATGAGGTCAGATTCATTGCATTTGGTGATATGGGAAAGACTCCTCTTGATGCCTCAGAAGAACACTACATTCAGGTACATTGCTACTTCAAATATATTAGCATTTATATTTTAGATTCATATTGAAAGGTTAAGGTATTTTGCATTGACCAGATCTTGTCATGTTTTTCAAACAGCCAGGAGCACTTTCTGTGATTAAAGCCATAGCCAATGATGTAGATTCCAAATATATAAATTCAATCTTTCACATTGGAGATATAAGCTATGCAACAGGTTTTCTTGCAGAATGGGAATTCTTCTTTCAACTTATCAACCCAGTAGCTTCCAGAATTCCTTATATGACCGCAATAGGGAACCATGAGAGGTATGCCCTCCACATGGATGATAAAAGTTCCCTTAAAATCATTACTTAATTTCCTGTAAAATTATTGATTGCTTAGCACTTAAAGTTTACTAACTGAATAACAAGCATGGTAGATTTATGGAAAAGAAGAAAAAAAGGTTATGGTATCATTTCTGAACTCCCTTTTTGTACTCAGGGATTATGTAGGTTCAGGTTCATTATATATCACTCCTGACTCTGGTGGTGAATGTGGTGTACCTTATGAAACATACTTTCCAATGCCAACTTCAGCAAAGGATAAACCTTGGTACTCTATTGAGCAGGGAAGTGTTCATTTCACAGTAATATCAACTGAGCATGACTGGTCAAAGAAGTCTGAGCAGGTAGAGTGAGTGAAGTCATTGTTCTGTTTCTCATATTTATACTTCAACTTATCAGTTACAGACACGGGTGACTCAAGAGTTTAGAAAATGTGAAACAAACTTAAAAATGAAATCTTTTTGAAAATCTTCTTTTCTTGGAGGCCTAAAGCAATTAGTCTTAAAAGAATTTTGAAGTCTAAAATAAGGGTTTTACCTGCTTGAACCTTCGGCTGAACCTGGTTACAGCATAATATGTTTAACTTCACCTTTTGCAGTATCAGTGGATGCAAAAGGACATGGCATCAGTTAATCGACAGAAAACTCCTTGGCTAATCTTCACAGGGTAAGTTGTGCACATTTTTACTGAACTGGTTGTGTTGTTCCAGCTTCATGACATTGTTGGATCTGTCTATTAAGCATATATGCATAACATGTTCATGTGCAGACATAGATCGATGTACACCTCTAGCCACACATTTTTGTATTCTGGTGACAAGTTTATTGACACTGTGGAGCCATTGCTATTTCAAAATAAGGTCAGCAAATCAAGCTCCTTAGATTTTGTATACAGTTCATTGACATTGACATTGACATTGTTGTAACAATTCACCATATTCTGCAAATGAAACAGGTTGACTTGGCTCTCTTCGGCCACACGCATAATTACGAGAGAACTTGTTCTGTACTTCAACATGAATGTAAAGCTTTGCCTAAAAAAGATAAAAATGGAGTAGACACATATGATGGCAGAAATTACAGTGCCCCTGTGCAACTTGTTATTGGCATGGCTGGCTTTACTTTAGACACCTTTTCAACTAATGTGATTATTTCTTCAACATATTCTTTCCTTCTCAATCCTCTATACACATGTATATCTTCAGGATTGTGCTTCTTAGTTTTAACAAAGCAATCCAAATTTATGTTTTCTTGCATCCACAGGATAAGAGTTGGAGCCTCAAAAGGATTTCAGAATTTGGTTATTTAAGAGTATATGCTACAAGGAATGTTTTAAACGCGGAGGTTAGTATTTTACATGGAAAATTATGGTCCCTCATAGAACAATTGAATGGTCTTTCAAAAGAGGATTAATCAGAAATGTTAAAATTGAAACCTGAATTCAACTCAAAATCTTAAGCAATTCACGGAAAATACTAATATTATTTTCAAATCAAAATCTTTTAAGACGATGAGTTTCGGTAAACGGTGAAAAAATTCTCATTTCACCTGTTCCATTTCTCGGAACTTGCCTTTGGTGTCTGTAGAACAATTTTGTTTAATGATTTGTTGGTTCTGAGATATCAACACTGCTTAAGGCTCATTTTATTTTTATGCAAATTATCAAACTTCAAATTAATTCAACCCCTGTATGTTCCTTCATCTGTCAACTTCAAAATTTTTACTCTTTCCAAGCATATTCGAGGTCAAGAACAAAAAGCAACCTGATATTTAGGCATATTTTGTTCCTCTAATGATGTTTTTAATTTTGAGTATTTGGAAGAAGCATATTAAATTCAAACTATATTGACTATTATCTACTTTATTGTAGTTTGTCGTCGCAAATACAACACAAGTTAAGGATAGTTTCCGAATTACAAAGTGAAAGCTCTCTCAAGAAAGACAACATATTACAGACAAAGCATACAAAAAACAGAAGCAGGTGCTATTGAAAGGTAACTAGATCTAAACATAGGAACAACTTTTCGCTCTTTACAGTGTATATGATCGTAATTTTATACAACTCATATACAAGATGAAGTGTAATAGAAAGTTCTATTGATCATTCTAAGAATTACAAAATATCATATAATTATAATAAACAATGCAAGCATGTATGTTCAAAAGAACTTTGATTAATTTGTTGTTGCTTATAATGTGTATTCAACATTGCTTGAGTACTCTTACCACATGCCTCCTTAAGGTACTCATCATCCATGTTCAAGGCTTTATAGGAAGGACATTGGTATTTTGACATTACATTTTTTTTATTACCATTTGACCTCTCGTTATTATTTACTTCCTCTTTTTTCTAAAAATATAAAATTTAATTTTTCTTAAGATTATTTTACCTTTACAAGAATTGTCAAATGGTCGTTAAATAGTGTCAAATATAATAAAAGGAAGTGTTTTATCATAGGAAAGTATAATATAGATACCAAAATTTTGATTGAGGAAACATATTTGAAACATAATAACCTTTACAAAATAAATAAGTGTTTTGTAGCCTTCATAATTTTTATTCAATTTAAATTGACTTTTTTTTCTTATATTAACAATTTGAAATGACTTGATCCATCATACATAATCTAATGGTTTTGTTTACATTATTAGAATATATTTGGTCTAACTTTTCTTTTCATTTAAAAGTTAATTTTAAATTATTTAAAAAAAATTAGAAATAAAAATTTAGAAACTGTTTCGTATGATTTATTTTTAGCTTAGAAACCCATTTTAAACTAAACATTCTTTGATAATTTTAACAAGTTAATTTTGTTTATCTTGTTTTGTAAAAAAAATATTACATATATAAAAACAAAAACATTAGTAACAAATGTAATTAAAAAAAAAAACTATTTTAATGATAATAAAAATAAATAAAAAATATTAAAGTCACTTTTTTAAAACTTCTAACTTTTAAAAACGTAAATATTGATTTGATAGTAAAATATTTTAGACTTATAAAGAAAGTATTGATTAAATACATTTAATATTGATTATAAACGATAAAAATATTAAAATTATTGTTTAATTATATTTTGAAAGATAAAACCTTTAATACAATAAGTCCTTAGGAAAAGAAAAATAATAAATAAAGTAATATTGAGATCATGTTGAAGACGATAAAAAATATATAATAATAATTGTATATATCCATCATAACATAATTAAAATATAAGAATAAAACAAAAAAAAATTAAATATGCGTCAACTGAAGTGAAGTTTGACTTAAAAATAAACCTTTTATAAGTAGAGATGACAAATAAATTCGTCCCCGTGGGTATTGCCCGAACCCGTCCCCGTTTTGACGGGAAATCCCCGCATTGACTGGGTATGGGTATGGGTATGGGGAATCCCCGACTTTTTCAGTTGGGTATGGGGATGGGTATGGG
>Ga0099822_1001765_pt1 | contig 25946 bp, 12 predicted proteins | sample CowpeawhiteBW_FD_76839 | JGI IMG/M metagenome (GOLD analysis project Ga0099822, IMG submission 76839) | Root nodule microbial communities of legume samples collected from California USA - Cow pea white BW | ecosystem: Host-associated > Plants > Roots > Nodule | place: USA: California | collected... | reverse complement strand
ATATATATATATATATATATATATATATATATATATATATATTCAAATGCCAATTAAAAAAATCTAACGATTTTTTATCAACATTAACTAAGATCAATGCAAATATAATTAGTTTTAAAATTTTTGAGTTTTTAATAATCATTTAATATTTAAATATTTTTATATTTTATGGTAAGCAAACTATTTTATAAAAAAAAATCACCAAATTTAACCTATGTCATCTAAACAAAACATTATAAAAATAAAACAAATTTGGATCGATTTAAAATTAATATATTTAAATATCATGAAAAGTATAATTTTTGTATCAAACAAGATAAGCTAATTTAAAAATTAAAGAAATTATTTAGGATTATTAATTACATAGAAATCACAATAAATAATATAAATATAATTATTTAGCAAAGATAATTATATAAAATTTATAAATAGGAATTATTTATAATTATTAGCAGTAAAAATATAATTATTCAAATTGTAACCATGTTTTTAAAAAACAAAACACAATTGAGTAATTAAAGTCCTGTGTGGTAGGGATGTCATGTAAAATTAGTAAGTGTTTGAACTTCATGAAATAAAATTGATAGAATTAATGTCTTATCTGAACTTTTATTTTTTACTTGGAAATTTATCATAATTTTATTCTTAAAAAAAAGATTTCTTTAGATTATTTTTAATAAAAAGGTTTCTTTAAATTATTTTTAATTTTTTTAAGTGATATAAAATTAATGGATATACAAGAAAATTAGTTGGCTTCACACTGTGTTGGTTGGTGAGTAAGTTGGATGAAGAGTGGTGCAAAGTCCAATCTCACACTATCTTCGTATCATCACAAAAAAGAGAAAATACTTAGCGGAGAAGATAAAGGACTGAGTCAGCAATTGTATCGCGAAGAATCTAGAAGGGCTTGCATATTTAATCATTTATTTTCAAGTTCTTTTTTATGTTGTTCTGTCAAATGCTTCTATTTAGAAACAAAAATTTGCATTACTAATGGATATAACTTCATAAGTTAGAGAACAATTAGGAAAAATATCATAATGGGTAATTCTAAAAAAGGGAAAATTGGATGAATTATGTTTGAGTAAGAAGACTTTTGTTTTTATTTGAACAAGTGATGTGCAATAACCGCAATTTTAATTTTTTATCTATTATAAGTTATAACACATGATATATACAATTTTGTTTAATTTTTTTATTTAAAAAAAAAAACGAGCATAGACATCTAATAAAAAAATTAAAAGTTGTGCTTCTGAAAAGAAAAAAAATTATATATATTAAACGAAATATATATTGTATGTGTATCTATTAAATATGATTTTTATATGATTAAAAATGAAAATTTGATTTTTTTCCAAAACAAAATTATATATTTTAAAGTCAATTTGCCTAATTTTACAATTTATCCATTTTTTTTAATATTTTCCACGATTCTAACTCACAATTAAATTTCTAACATCACAAAGTTTAAATGTTATGGTATAGATTTACGTTAAATAATTTTGAAAAATATTTTAAACTAGATGCTCAGTTGTGTCATTTTTCCACAAGTAATAATTCCAAAGTAAGTAGTTTTGTTTTTAAATGGTTATATTTACGATTTGTACATGGAATAAAATTATTACAACAAAATATTTTAAAATAAGTTAATGTGAGACATCATTGTTATTATATAAAAAATTATTTAAAAAATAATAAAATATTATATCAAATTCATAATAAAGTTATATTTGAAAAAAATACAATTTTCTTTCCTAAAATCATTCCATTAATAAAAGAAACAAAATTCTTCATTATATTAAAAAAATATTATTTCTCTCATATTAAAAAAGAAAAAAACTTTACTTTCTATAAGTTTTTCTTTCCATTTAACAAACAATGAAAATTCCACTTTTATCGTTCACTATAATTTTATGTTCAAACTTAATGAATCCTCGAATTAAAAAAAAAATAGTTGTTCAAATAAAAATTGATAATATAAATAATTAATTGTATAAAAAACACGAAAACACATTTTTTTTATTGGATTATATTTATAAGAGGATATGCTTTATCTTGTACATATACATGTTTTACTTTAATTTTTTATTTTGGATATTTTGAAGTCTGTTTATTGTAATTGAATTACAATTTTTAGATAGAAAATATTTTTTAAGAACAATTCAAAGAGAACTATACATAATGTTTTCTTCTTTGGATTTTTAAAAAACCCACACAGACCTATTGGTCAAAACCTTCTAGAAGATGTTTTTTTAGTTATTTTTTAATTTAAAAAATATTTTTCTCCTCTTTTAATTCTTAAAACAGTTTACAAAAAACAAACTATCTACTAATATGTTCACCTCGAAAGGCAAAATTGAGATATTCAAAGTAACTTTTGTATGAATTATAAATTTTATTTTATTTTATAAAACAATTAATGACAAAAGCAGATGAATTTAAACCAGATGAATAAATTAATTATACATAATGTGATCGAAAAGGTTAACCATTCATCACAATTATATGAAAAATCCTGTAAATAAATTTATTTGAAAAATAGTATAATTGTTTGTGATAAAATAGTAACTGTTGGGATATTTAATGACTAAAATGTGTCTAATACACTATGTATGTAAAAATTAAAAGATTGTCAGATTATGCATTGAATCTACTTTTAAAATCACCGTACAAAGATGGAGAATCAACTAAATAAGACTAATCACAAGTATCTTTGAAAAGGAAAAATAGATTAAATCCCAAACATAAAAGGAAAAGAATCTTTTGCAACATGAAGTCACTTGCTAAAAGATATTTGATTGAAAAAACTTTAGAAAAAAAAGGTTTATTGACCTTGAATAAAAAAAAATTTAGAAAACACTTAATTTTTGTTTTACCATTTTGACACGATAATGACATACTTATTTAATGGTTTAATATTCTTGTTGAATTAGTGGTTTACTACCGAATAGAATATAATAGAAATAAAATGTAACTTTTTATTTATTTATTTAGCAGTATCACAATTCAAATATATTTTAACTCGCTTTTTATTATTCAACATAGGAAAGTGATTAATGTAAAATATAATGAGAATGACTATTATCCGACTTTAAACTACATATGAATTATTTAATATTTTTAATAGAGTTTTATTTTAAGAAAAATAAAAAAAAATGATTTAATTATTGCACACAAAGTTATTCATCGTATATATGAAAATAAAGTTGATGATTATTACGATGGACATTGAAAAAACTTATAGCAAAGTGAATTGATAACCAATAAAATGAACATTGGCTCTATTTAATTTTTACCTAAATGCAATGCCACCATAAATATTTATTATTTTTTAACTATTTCTAATCTTATTGAAGCACAGTTCCTTAAACAACTAGAGCATACAACTCTTATACCACTTAATTTTAATTAAACTGAATATCACCGTTATTTTATTTTTATATAGTTACCCAATTAAATGGCAAAAGTCAAGGAATTTTTGTAAGAAATATATATATATATATATATATATATATATAATTATGTTTTTTCTGGAATTTAGTGACTAGTCTAGTAGAATAAAAAAAAATGAATTTGAGATTTTCACAATTAATTCCTAATTGGGTTTGGTTTGGGCCTATTGCCGAAACACAACTCTTTACTAAGATGACTCTTCAATATACCCTCACTTCGAAAAAAATAAAATGTTCCACTTATAAAGATCTACAACTGAAAAGATATGTAACACTTGAATATCTACCACTTTTTGGTGTAAGAAAATGAAAAGAAAAATAAACTTTTAATTGAATAAAAAATATAAGGCGAAATATTTTTTATTTTAATTATTTTATTTGTACTTTAATTAAACAAAGTTTTATTTTTATTTCACTCACCCATAACATAGATTAACAAGAAAATTCAGTTTAATAAAGTGACATTAATTTAATCAATCTATATTTTGTGTCCATAAGATCCCTGTCAATTTCAATTGGTATCAACCATTAAATAGTAAATTAAGACAAGTCAAATTTTTTAAATGGACCTAGTAAAATAGGCAGAAAAGAATATAGGAAGATAGGTCTGAAATTATGCACACATTACTGTTGTCAAGTACATATATCAGTAACAAATTAACAATGAATGCTTTTGAATTTTAGGAGTTAAGAAAATCACAAGAACTTTACAAAATCATTGGAAAATAATAAGGAATTGTGTTTCTGTTCTTACTTGCACTTGCAAAAGGGAACCATCAAAATAATAAACACCACTATAAACACAACTTGCAAAAGGAATTGTGTTTCTGTTCTAGGCCTAGTTTTTAGTAATTAACATAAAAAAATACTAAATAACAAGTCAAGCTATTTTCACCTAACTCTGTAGCTTTACTCTGTGCAAAAGGTGGTGTCGAAAAAACACAATCAAAAGTTCTTTTCGAAATAACACTGTACAACATCATCGTCGCTGTTATTTTTGTTAGTAAAACCGCGTCTGACACAAAACTGCAAATTAAATCGAGGGGCAAAACTTGAAAAAAAAAATGAAAAATGGCCAACAAACAAAGAAACAGTAATTAATAGATAACAGTTTTCGTTAATTTTCTGTGATAAATTTCACAGCATATAGATACAAGAAAAAACACATAAGATAAGAGACAGAGTAGAATAGCGGCTATATTTCTGTCTGTCATAAACATTACTAGCAGAGTTTAAGGAAAGGCCTTGGTCAACCACCAAAAATCATTGGTTAACCCACGTGGTCGTAGAAGTCACATGATGATGTTAGATTCTAGGAAACATCAGAGTTATTGGTCTCAGAATTGTAGCCACTTTGGGGAGGGGTTGAGGCAGAAGACGCAGAAGCTGAACCTGAATCGCCACCACTTTTTCCAAAAACGTTTCGAATAGATTCCCCTGTTTTAGAGATAGTGGAAGACACAGAATTCGCAAGGCTGCTAAAAATTTGAGCCTTTATCTGTCCTCTTTTCGGGGGAAGACTCGATTTTTTCCTTTGGGGTGATTCCGACATTCTCCTTATATAGTTTGGACCCGATCTGTGAAAATAAAGAGAAAGAAGAAAAGGAACAAGAAACAGAACAACCTCTGTTATTGTAACAGAGTATACAAAACTTCAAGAAAATTCTACTTCAAAATACAGAAATCCAGGACTACCTCAGTAATATAGAAGCAGAAGAAGAAGAAGAAAAAGCAGAGAAAGAAGAAAAGCAGAAACAAAAGAAGAAGAAAGAAGAAGAAAGAGGAGAAGTTTGAGACCAGTGACATAGAAGGTGAAAGAAGAACATAATTTATAAATAATGGGTGGGGAAGGGAAGAACCAGGGCGAGATTACTCCAATGTAAATACTAGTTTAATAACCTAGTTCTTCTTTAATTGTTATTGTAATTTTTTTTATAATTTTATTCCATTGTTTTTTTATGTTTTAAATTTGGTTAATTTTTCAGAAAAACATTCTGTAAGTTTTTTATTATAGTTATAACTGGATATTGTTATAGATGTCATTAAGAAATAAATTATTTTTAATTAATTGTATCATTATTGATTTATGCTGGATGCCTTTGTCAGGATGTTGTCATCAATTGATATATATAATTATATTAACTTACTTTTAAAAAAATTAACTTATAAGATTTAAAACAGTGAGACAAATTTATAATGACCTTAATAATAATTTAAAGAAATCATTAAACTTTATTTTTTCTAATAAGAGAAAAACTACTTTCTTCCCCGTTACAAGATTACTTTTACTAAAAGTTATTATTTGTGATAACTGAACTAATAGACTTTAGTGTCACTTTATAATATCGTTTAATACGAAAAAAATATTAACACTAATATTATATTCATTTGTTTTTTTTTAACTTAATAACGAATTATTTTTAAAGTTTAGAAGGGATATAAAACTCAATTTCACATTAAAGTTTACAACTAAAATAATATTTAAATCTTTAAAAAAATATACTTTCCCAATAAGCACATTTTACTTTTTTAAATAACCCATTGAACATATATACAAATTTACTAGAATTTGTAAGAAATAATATCGAAAGTAATGGATGTGAAGTGTGTGAGTTTGCAACCTACATATCCACTTGTGAGAGGAAGCCAATTCCAAAGTTCCACGTCTATATAGTGACATAAACGTATGCATAAGAAAAAAGATATTTTCATCTTTCACTTTTTGCATTTACAATATTTTAATTTATTTGACTTGTTCTCACTTTCCCTTCATTTTGTTTTGCTACTATCCATTGCGATGGATGAATATATTTCGGATACATTTATAAGTAATATCAAATAAGTTTATGTTAAATTTTCTTCTGTATTTCGTTTCTAACTTATTTTTATTTATCGTTTTTGTTTTTAAAATTATTTAGATTTATTACATTATTATTATTTAGTATTTATATAATTATAATTTTTTAAATATATGACATTGTAAAAAATAAAAATATATATCTTTTTGACATTGGATAATGATTTTTATTTTTTATAAAAAAATGTCTAATCAAGAAAATTATAAATATATCTACAAATTAAAAAAAGAACAAAAATTACTTATCCATTAAATACGATAATAGAGAAAAAAATTATTATAGAAATAAATGTGAAATAATTAAACTCCTGTCTGCTCGGTTATAGAAATTGAATGATAAGGTGATTTAATGTTTACTTGGAAGAGAAATGAAGAAATGATCGTGTGTTCGATTTCTCTACTAATCATTTAGAAAAAATAAGATAGATTTGACAAATTTAGGAATTAAAAAAAAAAGTAAAAAAGTCATGCATTATATTTATTTATTTTAATAATTATTAAAAAGTGTTGTGTGAATTATGATTGGTCAATAACTTTTCTAATCACTATTCATTTTAGTTATATAAAATATCCCATTATAAATGATATAAAAACATGATTTACGTTTTTCTTTCTTCTGGATCTATATTTGAGAATGTTTGGTCAATTATATTTCTTGATAGTCATTTTAGTGTAGTGTATATATTTTTTTTCTCATGATCGTAGTGGTATGTATATTAGTATTTGTTTTTAGTTAAACTATATTATTATTTGTTTCATCTGAATAAGAAAATAGATTATTACAGTTTATTACGAATAAAACACTATTTGTGGAGTACTAGAACTGAAAAAAGTAATTAAGGCATTATGGTTGACACAGAATTAATAGAAAAAAAAATAATTTAACAGTTTTTTACCAAGTCACACTCCTCTCTCTCCTACTATTCATTAAATCACTCAGAAAAACACGAAAATATAATTGCAATTAAAAAGCAAATTTCGATGATAAACTTTGTTTGCATAAAAATAAAATACTTGAAATATTTTGAGACCCATTTAGTATTATAACTTTTACTTACCAATTCCTAAGTGTGAATCCAAATGGAAAAGATTACGTTCTTCTTTTTCTTCAATGTTATTCACCATTTTCATCTATTGGTGTGAACACTTCACACATGTATTCCTAGCTTGGCCACATATACTTCTAGATCCATTTGACTTTATACTCCAGAGGATAAAGAGATAAGAAGATGTTTAAGCCAGACATTTAAATATAAATTATTCACGAAAAGTGAAGAGAGACCAGCCAGCAACTAATCCATGTTATTCTAGTATTTGTTCCAACATCGTTGATCCAAACAAAGTTTTAGAAACCGTAATGAAAACATTTGGTCATTCCTAAATCCATGTTATATATAAGTGAATGAAATTATATATACAGTTATTATTACTCGTCTCAGACGTGTGCATATCAGTGTGACCAAGTGACGAACATGATACGAAATTCCCAATAAGTTTGTTTTCGTCAGTGATGATGGAATATTTGACTTGATTTCGTAAAGGATTATGGCGGCTACGTTGGGAAGTGACATGATAATTTATAATTTGGATGATTTATTATTTTTTTCTATTTTTTTATTGTATTTTCATAATATACTATTTTTTTATTGTATTTTCATAATATACTGATTATTATTAATTTTAATATTTAAAAATATATTTAAAATATTAATATAGCATAATTTTAATATTCAACAGAAAATAACATAAAAAATCTAATAAAAAATCTGGAATGGATAATTTGTTTGTCTTTTGGTGACTGAGGAGACCGAAGGCACAGTCAACTTTCTTTATTCAAAACCCAACAAGCTGTGATTTGTGGTTGTCTCCTAATATCACAGCTAAGTAACTTAATGATCACAGCTAAGCAGATGATTTACCTAAATAATCTCTTAAAACAGTAACTTTATTTCATTTTCAATCTTTTTAAGTTGTCTTTTTACGTCTGGTCGGTGTTTCGAGGAATCTACTTTGAAGATTTAACAATAGGATACCGGTTAAAGTAATACGAGATTTATATTTTTCTAACAACATTTTTTATTTATTCTTTTATATTACAAGAATTTCATTTAAGAAAATACATGTACAGAGTAAATTTTAAATATTGTATAATATTTAAAAATTATGGATTTTTTTTATTTTCATTAAAATCATATCTTAGTTTTTCCAACTTATAATATTTCAACCATGTAATAGTTTATGGTATAAAATATAGTTGTTATTATCACATTTTGACAAGGACTTTTTAAGTTTTTTCTATGTCCATTAGTCTTATATCATCAAAAAGATGAAATTATGAAAAATTTAAATATATTTTTCTCTTCTACCCTTCCAAAACATTTTTTAGGATGTGTTTAATTCAGTACTATATACACCAATATTTGAAGGTGATTGCAGACGACGATTTCCAAGAGGAGATGAAATTTTCATCTTTCATCTACGCATATTGAGGAGATACGAAGTGATTTAGTGTTCATAACATTGCCCTCACATTAAATGTATGGATTGTGGAAAGAAGAAAAAAAAGAGGGGAAATCGATTATGTCCCTCATGGAACCGATTATGCTGGAAGAGGAAGACCTAAATCGATTTTGTCGCATATCAAAAAATAAAGAGTAAAATATATTTTTGTCCCTCAAATTGAAAAATTTGGAATTAGTACATTTTTTAAATTTTTGACTAATTTAGTTTTTCATATTTAAAAATACATGAATTTAGTATTTTTAACCAAATTTTGTTAAGTTTATTCGACGTTTCAAGCACATTTCGTGATAGTATTTGAATTGTTTACACCATATGACATATTTTTGCTTTAATATTAACTCAAATATTATTATAAAATATGTTTAAAATGTTAAATAAGTTTAACAAAATTTGATAAGAAAGATTAAATTCACGTATATTTCTAAAGATAATGATTAAATTGATATAAAATTTTGAAAAGGAACTAATTTCAAATTTGAGAAAAAAAATATATATTTAATCCAAAAATAAAGAATCAATTTTGTTGAATTGTGAATAATATGGAATTGAGTACGCACTATATTGAAACCTCTATTGAATTCATCAGAGCAACAACACCACGACAATAGCAACACGTGAGATCACGAGCCGTATCATGCATCATTATAGATAAATCCAACCCGGTTAATTATAAAATATTTTATTTTAACACGAACTTAAAACTTTAATTTACATTATTAAAAGAATAAAAAAAATATTAGTTGACACAGATAAAAAATAATTTTATTAATATTAATAAAAAATTTATAATTGTATGTTAATTGAGAAATTATTCTGATATAAGTTAAAAAAATCTAAATGAAATAAACTAAAATGTATCTATAACAATATATAAAAGAAATTCTATTTTTTTTCAATTTCATGAAATCAGTTTATTTTTAATTATTTTAAAAATTAATTATTTTATAAATAATTTATTTTTAACTGTTATTCTAAATACCACTTTTATCTTAAATCGTCATTTTAAATTTTTTTACATATTTTATTTTTTTTAATTTTATATTTAACAACTATTTTAAAAATTAACTATATATTTAATATTGATCTTAATTTAAATCTCTTGAAAATAAATGTGAACGTAGTACAATAATACAATAACATGTGTGTATTCGCCAACAATAATATATGTAGATGTTGATTTAAAAAATTGTATTTGACATCATTTAATCAATATTGTTGTTAATATTGACCCAAAAGAAATTCTAGACAATATCGATTGATATTTGTGTTTACAAATTATCTTCACGATGATAATCAAAGAAAAAGAAGAAAAGAATTTACTAACATAAAAATAAAAATGTTTAACCAGTGACGTCTTGATCTTTATCGTGATTTTGGTTAGAGTGAAATTTATCGCAATATTAAAAAAATGAATTTTTGTAAAAAAATATTTTTTAATTCTTACTAAAAAAATCTGAAATTACCTAATTATAAAAAATATGAAAATTCGTTTTTTTTTTTAAATATCTTATCGTAAAAAGAAATCAAACTCATGAAAATCTATGTTGGAGCAAATATAGTGTCTAGTTTTGGCGGGAAGGATGGGAGAACTGGAGAAAGAGGAAAGGAGCGAAAATGGCGAACAAGCTCATCAACCAGATGGGATTGCCCAAATCCATAGCCAATATCTTCACTGCTCGCAACATCATCACCGCCAAGGTATCCATTTCCACCTTCTTTCGAAATCTCATTTTCGTTTTTCCTCACTAACATTGCTATTATTCACATCTCACACTGCCATTTTCCATTTCCTATCATACCAAACCCTAATCGCTTGCCGCATTCTGTTTCTCACGAATTCAACTTAATCTATCGTTCAAAATGCCTTTTGTCTTATCACCTATCGTTTATATGCATAACCTAAATAGCTTGGATCTTCGTTTGTCACTTGAACCATCGATTAGAACTTCATTTTTTTTTTCTCCGAACGTCGCTTCAATTGAAAGTAACAATTATTATTGTTTTTATTTGTTTCCTTGAAATTGCAGGATGCATTGTCTCACACTGAATTTGAGTTGATGGAACTGTTGGACGTTGGGAAGGAAGAAGTAACATCCGCAATGGCGCATGTTAGCGAAGTCGTGTGTCCACCGTGTCAAACTGTACATATTCTACACACTTTCCTCTTTGATTTTTCTGTTATTTTTGCCAATCTGTTGAGGAATTACTAAATGTTTTGGAGATACTGTAATAGGCGTTACTACTGCTGGAGCAGCGAGTACGCAACGAGACTTTGGCCGGTCATCTTCCCACTCGTTTGAAAGGTTTGGATGAAGCGTTGTGCGGCGGTTTACCTTTTGGTGTTTTGACAGAGTTGGTTGGTCCAGCAGGAATTGGCAAAACACAGGTATATGATTGGTTTTGCAACATTTAACATTTTAAACTCATACCAGGATGCATTTCAGATTTGGATTGTGGTGAAAAGGGGGAATATTTTCCGTAACCATTAACCATGCTAGATGGATTTTATGTCACAGTTTTGCTTGAAGCTGTCACTGCTGGCTTCGCTGCCAGCTAGTTGTGGAGGCTTAGATGGTCGTGTTATATATATTGATATTGAATCCAAGTTTAGGTCAAAAAGGTAGTTGAAGCTTGCATTGCAAGCAATGTACTGTTTTCAATTGTATGATTTTATTTACTGCTATGTGTATTGATGGAAGAAAAAAAATTATGGTATATTATCTTCCGTGTTGAATTTACTTTTTTTTTATCCAGATTGATAGAGATTGGAATAAACAGTTTTCCTGAAATATTTCTTAAGAAGGGAATGGCACAGGAGGTATGCAGGTTGTTTCACTTGTTTCATTTCTTGTGCGGGTTAATGGGTTTTCTATGTAATTCGAACTTGATGAGTATCTTTTTTACTTGACACATAGCAGATGGCTGGCAGAATCCTGATTTTGCGTCCTACATCACTTTCTGAATTTGCTGAGAGGTGCGGATCTCTTCTATTTATTTTTAGTTAGTCTCTCCAACAGCAAGGACGGTCAACAGAATACAGATTGATACATAAGAACTATAAGAGAATTATCTACTTTATTAATAGGTTCAAAAGATGAAAACTTACTGAAGTTTATTCTTGTACAAGAAAACCTGCGCAGTCTTCAAAAGTTCTTGCAATAGTTTAGAGAAAATTATGAATACTAGAGAATGGACATTAAAAGTATCGAGGCTTTAATTTAGAAAGGCAAAGCAAAACGGATAATTAATGGTTTTGCTCTTTGTAAAAAAGTGAAGAAAGACCGGGTTGTTTTGATATAATCAAAAGGATGCAATCATTGTTAATTACTATAGGTTACATATGTATGAGGTATTACATTATGCTCCATCCATATCATTTAAATGGAAATGGTGTATCGTGATTAGATTAGCCTTCAGAATTGACAGGAGTGCTACTAGACGGTTTTAGTCAATGTCTTTGATTTTGTTCATAAATATGATTTTATCCTCTCTGCAGTTGCATTGGATGGGTTACTAATACATCAGACCTACTCTATCAGGAGGACTGTCTTTTTGCCCCTCGTTTGACAAAATGCCTGTTTTTTAGGGACTTACTATTTGTAGAATCTTTGATTTTAAAAACTCTTCAGTAAACTTATCAAGGAGCAAAGCTCTCACTAATTTATTGGTAGACTAGAACTAGACATGACAATTGCATTTATGCTCTTCTTTAGGCTGTGTCTGATTCATGATGCTCTTTACCAAACTCTACAAATTTTCACTGTCAAACTCGCTACATATAACATGCTGCAGATTTTGATAGAAGATATGTCGTTGGCTTGTAGCTCCTTTTTATTTCTTTCTAGGTTTCTATCAGACAACTCAAACTGTTAATATATTAAATGACGTGTTAACACTGCCAGTTTGTACCAGATCAAAGTATCACTCCTCCAGCAACAAGTGAAATTGCTCATCATTGATAGCATGGCTGCTCTAGTATTAGGGTGAGCTTAACTATTTTTGTCATTGATTGTGGATCATATGTCGAGGATGCTCACTTTGAAGGTTCAGCAAAATTGTAGTTATTTTTATAATATCCTTTCGGTCATTAATGTCTCATGCGTTAGAATTCTTCAATTTTCTTGTTCAGTGAGCATGAGTGTGGGACCTCTAGACAACAAGCATTGGGTTGGCATGTTTCTTTTATCAAGTATGAACCATACCAGCTTGTCGACTGTCACTTGTGATAATTTTTCAATTAGGAAGTGCATGCTTTTTCGTTGAGGTACTGATTTAGAAGGTATTCAGGTCACTTGCAGAATTTTCACGAATTCCAGTTGTATTGACAAATCAAGTAAGATCTCAATCTGGTGATGAATCTCGCATATATTCCTTTCAAGGTATGATAAAATAAATTATATTTCGGATCAGATGATTTTGAGAACCTAAAAGAGATATGTTTTTTATTGGGAAAGAAGATATTAATTTCTTTTCCAATAAAATCTTGCTTTTTTAGTTGCTTAAATTAGCCATCAGGGCCTAGGTAGCTTTGAACTATTAGATTTACGTTTCATTGTACTTTTAAACAGCACAAAGCCGCTCTATAATAAAAGATAACCCTGCTACATATGATTCTCATCTGGTTGCTGCATTGGGAATTAACTGGGCTCATGCTGTGACCATCCGTCTTGTACTTGAAGCCAGATCAGGTTGGTTAATTTGCAATGATTTGAGTCCTCTTGATTTTATTATGTATTTTTTTTGTAAGTGATTATCTAGATACCACCTCGACTTAAATTGTTGGAGTGGGTGGGGATTTCAGTGGAGGTTGGAAATTCGAGTCACGGGAATGACTTCCAAGACACCTAGTACGCATTACTTGATAACAAGTTCAGTTGTACTTGGAGTCTTCTAAATCGTTATTGTTTGAATCTATATAAATTGGTGATTAATCATTTTTTAATCACCCGTCACTATGTATAATAGAATGTTATGCAGATGTGTTTTATTAAATGTGTCCATTCTTAGTTGAAATTCTGATAAGTTTTGGTTAAAAAATATTTAAGTGATAAAAGCTTCAGGAAAGCAAAATATAGCATTTAGAGGAAAAAGAGTTAGGGATGAAGCACGATATTAGAATTTACCATGGAGGGTCTGAGTAATTTTGACACAACATTGACGACCGTATACCCAAATTTATATTAATGATTTTGGTCGTTTATATCACCTTATTTTAGGTTCTAAACAACATATAAAGATATCTTGCAATAAAAAAGATGAAAACCAAATTTGTATGGGTGTCTAGGTCTGGTACTAGTATAATGCAATTTCTAAATGGTCAACAAAAACAATTGGGTCTAACCGACGCAATACACATAATTTTTTTTGGATTCTTACTTTCTAACAACTTTCACTAACCACCATATACTTATCCTAATATATGATTCTTGTCTGTGTTAAATATTTGATTTGAAAAGTTAAATCCTCGCAGGTCAAAGGTTTATTAAGTTAGCAAAATCTCCCATATCACCTCCTCTGGCTTTCCCTTTTAAGATAACTTCATCAGGTGTGGTTCTGCTGGATGATGATGGGATAGAAATGAAAGGGCCAGAAATAAACACTATTCAGTGCCAAGGTTTGTCATTGAGCTCTCTTGCAGTTAACTCTACGGAATATGTTTTGTGTACGAAAAATACTTAAAATAGTTAAAGCCAGACCTTATGTATTGAATGGCATCCACAACTCAGAGCCTCTTTTCTATATTCTTGGTCGTCATGGAAAAGAAGTTCTTTTTCAGGTGGAAACTTTGTAAGTATTAAATGTGCCAAACATAGGGTCTTGGTATACTTGCGTTGGTTAATAGACTTTTTTGTGTGTTAAATTTTGTCAATCTAATTGGGGGCTTAAAATTCTCATGCGTCTGATTTGTGATATAAATCAAGTTACGAATTTCATATAATTACAAAATTAATTGAAACGTCATTAGACAGTCTATTTGATTGTGTAATGTTATGATAAAAACATAAATAAATACGTACCTTTTGATGTCTAAATTATCTAGAATTTGGTATATATGGTAAAGATACTATCACCTAATTCAATGATTGCGTTAGTTAATTGTGCATGATAAGCTGAAAGCGCACTGCCTATCTTGTAATGTCGTCACTGTTTGTTGAAAAGTAATCAATGTTAAGTTCCATTTACCACCTAGGTTTTCATTTGTCCTCTGTTGGTTTAATGTATTACGGTTAAAGTCTTGCCTATTTCGAAGTGTATACTCAATTAGTATCAATTTTATAATTTAAAATCAATAAATTCATATTTAAATATTATCAAATTTTTTATTTAAATATTATATATAATTATACATAATGAAAATATTTAAATATAATAATGGTTATATTAATTTTGAAACAAATTAAAAACAAAAAAAAAACTTGTACATCAGCACGGGTGTGAGACTAGTTCTTGATTAAAATTTTGTACTTATAATTACACAAAAATTATAACAATTAAATATAATTTTATAAATAAATATTTATTTAAATATAAAAATAATTATATTAACTTTTAATACAAGTTTTAAAAAAGTACTATAATTAGTAATCAAGTAAAAATAATAACTTTTACACACGGTGTTAACTCTGCATAAAAATAATTATATCAACCTATTTTATTTATTGTTGATTATTTTATTTATCTTTATCATCGTTTTAACACTTTTTTTTATATAATAAGAATTAATTCATTAAGAATCGGTTTTGTATTTTTGGATTTCATTTTTTCGTATTTATAATAATAGTATTTTCAATTATATAATTCTTGATGAAAATATTACTTATTCTATCGAATCAATCTTTTTTATATGTATTGTAATTAGAATAAATCAATGTGTTTTTATTTGATTAAAATGGGAATATAAAACAATATTACTAATCTAATATCCAATACAAAGGAGGAATATTAACTTTATTAATACAGTTCTTTATTTTCAAACAAAAATTAGTCCGCTCTAAGATCAAAATTTTATTCATTAAAATATGGAGCTTTTATTGTAGTATTGTAGTTAGATCTAGAGGACAATTATAGTATCATGTTCATGCATTACTTTCATTCACACCAAGGATAACTCAATTAATAAGGAATTTATTACACAACCTTTACTATGGATCGAGCGAAATTAGAATCATTTAAGTTGAAAGTCATATTTGCTCTAAATTGTGAGATGACTTTAGTTATCTTTATCCTTTCTAATGTTTTGGCTATTTTTTTTTTAAGTATTGAAATTGTTGAGATAGGTATTATTAATTTGATGGCTTGAAGACATCCTTATCATTACGCCACATTGGAGTGATATAGTTGACTATTAAGACATTTTTTCTATAGATTCTTCTATCCATCATCATGTAACTGTGACTACCAAATTCATTGGGAGAATTATGCATTATTCAACTACCAGTCCAGATTGAACAATATTTTCTGAAACTCCATTAAAGCGACATTTTCATCAAAATTGGGTTAGAGTCAGACAGCTACTCACAAATGTCGATTTAATTAACATGCTTATATTTTATGTCAAAACTCTAATCGTATTGCTTGGATTACTCAATATAATTAAAAACAAATTAACTAGAAAAATAAAAGAAAAATTATTAAATGTTAGAAAAAGTAAAAGAAAATAAAAATGAGAGATGTACATAAAAGTTTTTCCTAAATCAAATTTTCAGTAAGATCTTAAGAAACCTATGGTATAAATATTATAGAAGATTCTAAAATTTACATGGAAATTAGAATATGTTTTACTTATTATGAAAACCTAACTTTGCTGCTTTTGGAGTTAGAAATTTTCTTCCACAATTATGTAACAATATATTGGAAAGTTAATCTTGTTCCTCTTATGTTTATACCTATTCATGTGTAGGGTCTTTTTGATTCTGTTTTTGGTTGTGTATTTTGGAGCAGCAGAATAAGTTTGCGGCTACTCCTTTAGTTCCATATGCATATTTTTTAGGGTCTTTTTAATCTTTGATGAATCTTTAGTTATTGGCTGTCATGTTTTGAAAGGTTTCGATGTTAAGCTTTTGCATCTTTTTGTACAGGTTATTAATCTTTTTGTAAAAGGGTTAAAGCGCCCCATAAGTGCTCTTCTTTCATTTATTCATTCTTTGCTGAAAAAAAAAATCTCGTTCCTCCCATTGTTGCTTTTAACTTATGTATTTATAAGAAGTAAGCCAAAGCAATATAAATTCTTCTTTACAAGATCAAACTCCAAAACCAAAATTCCCATAAATGAAAATCTGGATGCTGCTAAAGAAGCAACTCTTGATTTAGCGAGATGCTTCTCAATAAAAGAAGAAAATTCAAACACATATGAGAGAGATCCTTAAATGAAATTTAAAAATTTTCAGGATATATAATAAGGTATTTTAAACACAATCTTATACTCTCCCAAACTTCTGAAAATTTACCTTCACAGTCATGCACAAAGCGTCCAACCCAGTTGGGTTAAACAAATTTAGCACTATACTAACTTAGTTATCACACTTAATTGAAGAAAAGATGTGGAAAGAAACATTTCACAAACAACAACAACACAAAATGTTAACCCTAACCTAAACAACCCACACTTCAAACAAAAATTCATCCAGAACCTTTCTTTTTACAAAAGTAATCATCACAACCAATACGAAAAAATAAATAAAACTTACCACCACGAAGCTTTCATAAAAGTCAGTCCGATTACATTTCACGACAAAGACCAAAGTCAATGTCTAAAATCACTATTGTGACTACGCTCCTACACACTACAACAAAAATCTCTCCTTTCCACGCAAATGGATACGGAGACCGAACCAACGAACATTTCGTACAATGGAAAAAACCGCATCTTTGTGACGAAGAAGAACAGGAATACCAAGAAGAAGAAAGATTTTTACAATAATATGGATTGAAGAAGAAAAACAGAGTTCAAAGACGAACATAAGAAGTTGGAAATGAAGATCGAAGTTGAGAACCACGAAGAAGTTGCTCTCAACTTCAACCTTGTACACTTGCGTTTTCTGCCTCTTTGTCTTGCTTTCTTTAAAACAATGCAAATGTAGAAATGAAAAAAAAAAAATACCCAACTAAATGTCATGTAAGATTGCGAGAGAAGTTGTCAAATATGTTATATTAGTATTATCCTTATTTAAATGGAAGAAGGGTCAATCTAATAAAGGTGAAAGAGTGTAGAAAAGAAAAGAAAAAATATACTCCAAAAAAGAGGTGAAGTTTGTTTTCCAATGCTGCTTCAAAATCAGAGGAACTAAAACACACTATAACTGACAACAATAAGGCAACATAAGAGATCCCCAAAGAAATTATTTAATGGGTCCATACAACAATTATGTTTTTTTAATATACTTAAAATTGGTCTCTGATTCATTATTACCATCTACAGCCCTAAATAGATGATTATGGGCCAAAAGTGTTCTCAACAACAACCAAAAAGAAAGAAACACAACCAAAAAACTCATTAAATGAAACTCTTCAGGGTCTCTAATGCCATCATGTGGGTCTGTTAGTTGAATTGGGCTGTACGATGGAAATTTTTTCATGCGCTTCCATTTTTTCTTCTTACACCTCCACAAAATTCATAAAACAAAAATTACCCTATTAAAAAACATCAATTTCGAACTGTGAAATGTAATAAAAAATATACATTATGGATTGCACAATTTAAAATGCATTTGGAAATACATTTCGAATTATACAATCCTTAATCTAGAATATATTTTTAAATAAATAACTTCAATCTGGAATGTGTTTTCATGTGATTTGTGGGTTTGGGTGAATTTGGATTTGTATGGTCTGTTTGAGGGTGTGTTGGAAAACATGGTGAGGGAGAAGTAGAATGGAGTGTTGGGTATGAAGATGAAGATGTGGGTGCAAGAAGAGGATTGGAGAAGAAGATGAACATGGGGTGAAGAGGTATAATTGGTGCAGGGGTAAAAAGGGAATAAAAGTTTTATGGAGGTGCAGGAAGGAAAAAGTGAGGTGCAGGAAGAAGTCACTCAGACTGAGAGTTTGCCCTAATGGTGATAAAAAGTTAAAGTCCAGTAGAGATTTTATTAGTTATTAAAAAATATTTGTTTGAAAACAATATTCAGCTCATATTTATAAAAAAGCACATGAAATGTAAGAAAATATTTAAGAAAATATTGTTTAGTTTAATTTATATATAGTGTAAAAAAAATGATGACACTATTAATTAACCATAACTCGTTAAATGAAGAATTGACATGATAAAATTAGTAAACTTATTATGCCAAATTGTTTTTTTGACAGTATACAAATATTTCATCTTACAATGCATGAACTGTTATTAATAATAAAATGATAAAGTAACGATGAGAAAATTTAAGGAATGTTGATAGCTTTTGGGCCCTAGGCCCTCCTCGTTAAAAAAAAAAGAAGGAATGTAATATAAATTAGAAAACTAATTTCTCTTTCGATTTGATAACTAATAAAAAAGATTGAATTAATTTAACATAAAGCATCATAATGGTTATTTAATTTCAAAACAAAAAAAACTCATAATATCACCATAAATATTTTAGCCATGATACTAACATGAAGTTTATGTAATTCCACTGGGGTTATCTCTAGGGTTTTGTGCGAGATTGGTAGAGACGGATTTATCTTTGTGCCTCTGTCTCTTTCAAGATTTCTTTGGATTCTAATCTTATCCGATTACAAATCTAATGTTGTATGCAAAATATTAATCTTAATATTGTATGCAAAATTAAATCATAAAATTGAAAACAAAATATTAAATTTATACTTTGCAATACATTTGAATATACATTGTATTGTGTTTTAGAAAACACTATCTACTTTATAGTTGTTCATAACCCCCAAAATTTCCTTTTGAAGCCATTTTCCGCACTCTTATTCTTAAACTCATTTACACGAAACTTGGTTCACGAGTGGTTATAAAATAATTAAGATCACAGAACATGTTTGTTCTTGGTACATTTGATTGATGATTAGTGTTTACATGTGCATGAATCGATTGTGAAAAGTAAATGCCATCTGATTTAGGATTGATAGATATCGGATTCCTAAATACACAACCCTAGAACAGGACTATGACAATAAACTAACAGATGCACCATGTGATTCTCGATTAGATCAAAGGTCATATCCACCATATTGCAATTTCTTCTCCAATAATAATAACTCATCAATTGCATAAGCACCATCACAATCATAACTTTTTAATTCTCTCTTCGTGTCATTTTTATTAACAATAATATCTTTCCATCTTCTCCAACCAGATTCAATTCACAACCCTTTTTCTCCCTCTCTCGAATTTCTCAAAGATCCTAGGTAAGAAATCAAGCTTCTCAATCATACCACGCAATGATGGATTTTTTAAGGGTCGATACTCTTTCGACTTCAAGTTCATTGAGTGAAATCTTTGGGATCGATCATGTATTCGAAGTATTATTCTTTTTAGGATTGATTTGATACGATTTTGTCTTTAAAAGATATATAAGATGGTGAAAGAAAGAAGAAGTATTTAAAACGTCTTAAGAATCGACTTCTAAACAGTGTGAAATAATTGAGTGTGGTAAGAGCATATACATTAAGGATTCTACATCAAATATATATAAGACAAATTTATAATATACAAGTCGGTGTAAATTTTGTTAAAAATCCAATTGTGAGTCTAAGTCTCACATTGGCTAGAAATGAGAAAATAAAACACTGTATAAGAATAAAGACTCCTAAATTTATTGTCTTAAAATTTTGAGTTAAAAATAACATCAATATCTTATGTGATTGGACTAAAATCTTGTTGAAGTTGTACTTTAGAATCTTATTACGACAATAAACCCATAGTTGCACTTATGCAAGATATTAAGAACGATGAAAAATACTTGAGACATGCATTCTAACTTTGGTTTGTTAATCAAAATATAGTACTTGCAGCAGCGACAGCAAGATTCCACTGGATTTTACATCTCTCTCTGATTAGGCTTATAATATTGTGTCACATGATTTGAATAAACTAAGATTTATTTTATTTGTTGGTGCAAAAGGTGAATCATCATCCATGACGCCCCTCCAACGTTGTTCTTCTGACTTGGTCAGAATTTAAAAAACAAGCGAATGATTTTGTGAACCTTAACAAGTCTAATGTGTCTCTGAATCTTGTTTAAGTCGTAAGTACAGGTACAATCCACATTTCTTAATTGCGATTCATTAATTAATACTCCTAATCGACGTGGCTCTCTTCTCATCACTGCTCTCTTCTTTGTTTATGGATGTGGCATCTTAATCTCCCCGAAATCTTCATGCTTCCTCAATTCTTTATGCACATAGCAACGTTGTTCGGTTTTACTATAATATTCCCAGTGGCATCATATTCGGACCGCATCATCAACATTTTTATACTATTTTTGTCAAACTTGGTGATGCTTTTGGTGTGCGTACCTTTGCAATTTCGTACCTCTTCAACTATTTTCTTTCCCAACAATCTCGTTTCAGATAAAATAAACTAAAATTCCCACTTTTATATTCTTTTGCTTCCTGCATTTTCGCTGTACTAAACTTCTATAAGTACTGAAAGTTTTTATTTTAGAAAAATGTGACTTATTGTAGAATGGATTTATAGTTATTATTGTTGGATTGGCCATTTATTATTAGTTCAAAAATTACGGTTCATATATAGTTAGAATAATGCAATTTTTTTTTACTCAAAAGTATAATAGTTAAAATCAAATAATTTGACTCTAACTACTATTTAGTTTTTGACAATTAGAAGTAGGTTTTAAATTTAATTCAATATCACAAAATCAGTTTATAAGATGAAGTTTTCACTCTACTTATATATTATGAAATTGTTTTATCTCTAGTCGATATGAGACTTTCAACACATTTTCTTCAAACTGAGGCATATACCATTTTGTGCCTAGATCTAGAAATGGGTGATCCAATAGCAGTATGAGATAGCAAGTGAAACAGAATATCTAAGAAATATCACAAGAATAGACTTTTTTAAACCTGACTCTGATACCATATTAGAAAGTAGAGATGTGAGACTTCCGATAATAACAATTGTTGTTATATATAATAATTTTTTTCTTATTAAGAATTACATCTCTCGAGTGTAACTTAACCTACATGATTTCATGAGACAATTGTGCAATTCACTTTTTTTCTTAAAAATTGAACTCATGACTTTAGTTATGATAAAATTGCTAAATGAGTAAATCAAAAATAGAAAAATATGATTAACCTAAGAATAAATTCACATATGCTAAAAATGAGTAAAATAGACTATATATAAATAAAGAAGTATAAATAGTGAATATTTCATCTCTGAAACCGACGTAGGATGTGAATTTTTTATATAAATTTGTTCTTTATTTATTAATACCATATCTTTCCAATTACTCAACAAACTTTGTCTCCATCTATTTGTTTTCGATTGAATAATCTTTTTTAGTTTTTATGTAAACACTTTTCTTAGTTAACATATAATATAAACGATAAAGAGAAATCATGAATGACATGCATAGAGAAACTAAAGTAGATAACTTTAAAATATAAAGAGGAAAATCTATAGTTAAATAAGTAATTGAACCTGGACAGGTGTTAAGATCCTATAATTTGGTAGTCGTGAGATTTCTCAGGATCCACATATTAAAAAAATAAAAATGAAAGAGCTGTCTTTGGTGGACGAATATTTAATAATAGTGTCTTCAAATATGAATAAGATGTATAATATGATAATCTTTTTTTGTGATATTTGTATAAACTTAAAATCCCAATACTTGTGATTGTGTCAAACTTTGATATTTGTGTTTTATATAATCCTTAACTACCATTAATTATTACGTTAGCTCCATTTATTTAAAAAAAAAAGATATTAAAATAACAATTCTTTTTACAAAGCAGTGAAGTAATTTAGCTTTAACATTTTTGAAGATCACATCTTTGTACCTTTTTGAAGTGATTTTGCTTCATCGAAAATGAAAATATTCTGATGGCGTCACCAATCTTTATAAATAGTAGTAAGCATTTATTACTACTCACCACTCAATCTTCACACCACACCACCATGTCATCATTCATTGATTCATTGGAAAAAAATAATACAAAAAAATTGTTTGTGAATAAAATTTCATTGTTTTCTAATTTTATCATCAACTTGCCTATAGATTGGATTATATAATCTACACACATTCTTTTCAATTGCAATACATTTCAACAATTATAAATTCGAAACGTTTTTTAAATTTATTGAGAAAACTAGAAAGTGTTTTCCAAAAAAAAAATACTATGATGATTTTATCAAACCCTAGACTAGGAGAATACAAAATTATATATCATTTTAAAAGTTTATTTAGTTCGTGAATATTGTTATCCTTAGTTCAATAATACACTACATAAAAGTAATATTTTTGTCCAACTGAATAAAAATATCATTGTAAGAACTTATTTAAAGAAAAAAATAATCGACTTCTGAACAAAAAGCAATTATATATAATTGACTATTCTATAAATATATATATTTTCTCAAGTAATCTATTAACACACCACAAGTCAATTGAATTACTGTTCGTTTGTATTTCTAATATAGCTTATATCAATTTTTGTTTTCCAATTTTAACCCGTAAATGTAAAAAGCACACGTTTTACCCAATAAATAAGTGACATAAGATTATAATAAGTCTAAGTCCAGTTTTTTTTGTTGAGTTTTTTTTATTGTCATCTATTAAATATTAAAAACACATTATTTTAGTACTTTAAAAATAATTTTAATATATTTTAAAATTTTAAAATTAAGGATCATATTGCATTTTGAAGACACGACAAAAAAAATTAATAAAGAATTCAAACTCTAATAAGTCTTAAAATATTGTTCAAACATATTAGTTCGATTTTCTAATGTAGTTTAACTTAAGAATGATTTTTAACGTTCCGTATAAGTTGAAGAAAATATATGTGACCACTGCCTAATGATTTTAAATGTTAGCCAAACATCTTTGGGTCAAATTTACAATTAAAAATAGTAGGTGTTGTAACTCTAGGTTATAAAATGCAAAGACAAATTATTAAAATTCTTTATTTATTTCAAAGACTCTCCCCATTATCTATTAACACACCATTAATCAATTAATGTTACCATTTTCATTAACCCTTAAGTTTAATCAACCATTGATGTCATTAATGATGTCACCTCATATCAATTATTATAAATAAGACTACTATTTTTATTACCACTCATTATATAGTATTACTCTCGTTTTTTTCTAGTTGATCATGATTATTGTCAACTCTATTACTGGCATAACTATTGTGATTATTCACCAACACAAAAATTAATCGCAAAGGTTGAAACATAAACCTAAAACGTAGCTTTAGTTTTATAAACTCTCAAAATATACAAATCTATAAACAAATTCGAACACGCCGATGATAATAATAATAATAATAATAATAATAATAATAATAATAAATTTTAACTCTTGAAATATATTCATCCTGGCTCCATTTTTATTTTACTTGTACCACTCTATTGTTGGATATAATAAAAATAACATTTAAAGTGGTGGCAACTTGCATGTAGTTTGTTAGGTTGGTGCAAATAATGATATTTATGAAGGTCATCAGCTTAGTTGTGACGTGCAGAATAAAACAACAACAAAAAATATTCAGAAAAAGTGTCCATGGTTTTATGATAATTATGGAATTTTTTTAAAGAAATTTAACATGTAATAGTAACAAATTTTAGCATTACTCCTAATTCTCATTATCCATGTTAAGGATACAAAAAAAATTGGTTAATAAAAAAAATGCGTTTATGAAAAATATAAAAGTTAATAAAAAACAAAAATTTTTTTTTTTTTTTGCTGAAGCAAACCCACCCTTAATTGGAAGGTTGATACTGACTGGGCCTTATCTTGTTCTCCTCTTTGCACGGCACAAGGCACACAAAAATGGAAATCAATCAATCAAATATAATTAATTATTATTTAATAGTATTTATTAATATTATAAGCCACAGTGGAAAGCACATAAACAATATGATTCTTAAGCCAATAATTGGGTTACGTAAAGGGAATAAATTATTGGAGTAAAATATGTAAGGAAATGCCCTACCTGCATATTAAAGTGGAAAACGAGAATAAAATAATAGGAATAATTTGAAGTAAAATAATCCAAAAATGGAAAAGTTTGACAAAACGAGTTCATAAGATATTGAGAAATGGCTTTCCATGAATGGAGAAGAAGCCTCCACGTCTCCCTATGTTTAAACCTCGTACATCTTACCGACAACGTACCCATCCAAAACCTAATTCTCTTTTTATTATTACTCAATTCTCTCACTTTTTATTTATTTATTTCTTTATTTGTTTAATCCACACATCATTATGTTTTCACGTCATTTGTTAAATAAAATTTTTTTTGAAAGTGAAAGATATTATTAAATTGTTAGCATAATGATTTACAAATGGTTGTTTTGTTTTGTTATTGTGCATTATAAAAGTATTAATATTCCACTTTCTACAGCGAAAACATCGTGGTAGTATTTATGCATGGTAAACCCTTGCCATTTACGATACCAATTATAGTTGGTTAGATTAGTTTTAGTTTGGAATTATAGCGATATCTATATTGCAAATGTTATATTATAGGATTTTATTTTATTGAAGGTGAGTCTTGTTGTGATTTATTATATAGTATAACATTTGTTTTAATATAATAATTTATATTAAGAATTTGGTTCAAGATATCAAGTTCTTTACAAAATATGTTTATACTTCAAGATATCAAGATATCAAGTTCTTCATAAAATATATTTATACTCGGTATATCTAAGACCTTAAGTCAGTAAAGCAACTATAAAAAATAAATTTATATATATTTAACTACACACAAATTTATCATAAAAAAATAGTCAACAAATTCAGATACATAAAATTAGGAGACAAAATAAAAAAAAAATAGATACTTAATAATAATTTTAACAAAAAAGTGCATATATATATATATATATATATATATATATATATATATATATATATATATATATATATATATATATATATATATATATATTTATATTTATATATATTTTT
>Ga0099822_1001755_pt1 | contig 25999 bp, 16 predicted proteins | sample CowpeawhiteBW_FD_76839 | JGI IMG/M metagenome (GOLD analysis project Ga0099822, IMG submission 76839) | Root nodule microbial communities of legume samples collected from California USA - Cow pea white BW | ecosystem: Host-associated > Plants > Roots > Nodule | place: USA: California | collected... | reverse complement strand
GGCTTGTTTATTCTAACAGCACTGCTTATCTTTGAATCACCTATTCTCCACGAACAGCGCACATCCAATCAAATGAAGAATTGGCAAGAATGTTGGTTAAATGATTGGTCAACTATTACAATATGAAATTAGACGTAATCATGGAAGGAAACCAATTTCACGTGTCTGGGTTTGGTAAAAATGGAACTCGATGAACGACGATTTCCATTATCACCTCTACAAATAATTTAGAGTCAACCAATCATTTTATGCTCTTCACACAAACTATTTTCTTAATTATAATATATTTTTGCACAATTGTAATGCATTTATAAAATCCTGCCTTATAATTTCAATTAACCTATCAACCTAAATGGACTAACCAGTTTCTTTTTACAGTTCAGTTCTTTTACAAAATTAGAAACAATTTGGCAACCCAAAATACAATAAAAAGTTGGTTTCAGTTTTTCTAAACCACGTATCTAGAGCAACAAAGTTCGGTTCAGGGTTTCAAGCAAAATCATCCATGCCTAGTCCTAATCACTGCGGATTTTGCTGTCTCTGTTGAGAGAAATTGGGGTGATTCTGTTGTGTGTTTTGAAGTGTCACCATCCCAGATTGAAGATTCTGAGCATTCGATGCCATGCTACCAAATGCCTGTGAACCATGTTGTTGTTGTTGCTGCTGCATGGGCATCATACCACTGAGATTGCCACCTCCCATGTTAAACACTGCAAGGTAAACCTCACAGTTATGATTAAGTTAAAACTCGCACACAAATAGATGGAATAAATGACACACCAGGTTGCCTCACAACCGTTTCAAGGAGGACAGACTAGCGAACAAAGTTCCATAAATAACCAATGAAAAAAAAAAAAAAGATATAGGATAAAGTTCATACTCTGATCACTCAACATTTGAGAAGTATGACTTCGCTGAGGGTTGTTTCCAGATAATCCGAACTGAGGAAATAATAAATGTAGAGCAAGTTTGAATATTTTATCCTCATTATTTGAAGTCAGCCAAAAGCAAGTAGAGACAACTATTCATTCTATACAGATGATAAAAAATCAGTAAATGCATAATACAAACAATTTATTCAAGAAAGCTGCCAACTGAAAGTGAGTCACAAGGAAATGATAGGGTATATAAAGAGAAGCAGAAGTAGTTAGAATATTAATGAATTAGTTAGTTAATTGAGACGTTAGTTATATATAAGGGAAGGACAGAAGGAGGGAAATATGTTCATTGGTAAACTGAACATTAGATCTTTGTAAAAGGAGAAATCCTTTAACAACGGGAAAGAGCAATCTCTTATTTCTTGTTCCTTTCATCCTATTCAATAAAGATATTTATTTTCTTTCTCATTTTAATTCTTGGTTCCCGACAATTAACTTGCTGAATCTTTGAGGGAAAGCCAATGTTATAGATGGTGGGAGCACAAATTTTGACCAAGGGAGACCTGCCAGCCTTTGTGGGGGAAGATTCAATTGGGTGAAATGCTAGGGCCAAGGCACAATATGCATTCATGAGCATAGGGGGTGTAAAAATTGGAATTGTCAAAACAGGTTTAAATCCACGAGCTAAACCAGTCCACTACGTGCTCGAACAGGGCCATAATCTAAAATTTTACAGTTGGTAAAGATTTCAGGACCAGTAACCTATTAAAATGTCTAAAGAATCCAATGAATAAAGAAACATAACCCCTTTAAGAAAATGCACCAAAAACATAATTGTGCAAAGCAACCTATTAACTTCCATTTGTCCTAAAACTCTTGATGGATTAACTCAATTTTTTCAAATGTCCACCTGTCAAACATAATTGTGCAACCAATTAAATTCCATTTGTCCTAAAACTCATGATGGATTATGTTAGATATATTGTGTTTTATGTTAATTAGGGAAACATAGCGTTTGTTGTTTGTTAGGGAAACATAGACATTGTTTGATGTTGGTAGATATTGTTTGTATCAATATCTTCTATTTACCATATTTATGTTTGGTTATCATATATACTTGTATCACTCTTTATTATAAATATATTCATCCTATATGTATTTTAGACACAAGGGAGATTAATCCTATACGGTTTTTCTTGATATTGAACCGATTAAATCAATTTTTTTCCAATGCTTGATTTGTATGCAATGACCATTGGGTTCCCATTCCTACAGCAGGAAAACATTGCAATGCTCTGAGGAGGGCAGATGAAGATCATAATGATGAAGATGAGTCATGTGGTCCATCCAACTACCACAAATCCAACCTTGAGGACAAGGTTGCTTTTTAGGAGTGGTGTATTGTTAAGGTACTAGGAGAAGGAAATGTTAGATCAGATAGCTAAAATACTTCCGAGTTAGTGAGTTAGTTGAGGTGATAATTAGATATAATAGAGGAAGGATATGAAAGGGGGAAGATGTTCATTTGTAAATTGAGTATTAGCTCTTTGTGATGGAGAAATCATTTCTTTTCCTTTTCATTTCAATTATTGGTTCCTAACATAGACTAGCCAATCCTTATGTAAAATGAAAATCATGTTATAAAATTCCAAAAAGCTAAAAGAAATTAAAAGCTTCTAAAACCAATTTCATAAGTTTGCAAATCAGAACAGCCCCTAAAAGTCACCAATCACTTTTTATAATAGTTGCAATGATGTACTAATGGACTTGAATCATCATGAAGTATAACATCAATGGAGTGAGTCAAGCAAAACACTGACTAAATTTTTCTACGAATAAATAATATAGTTCAAAACATGCAAGAAAACCATATATAGATCACCATAATTTCTTGACTTCTTTCTTGTTTCATTCTAAAAACTAATATACCCCAAATGCCGAAGGCTCCTTACAATGCAGCAAAAGTATAGGGGAGGGTTATTGTAAGCAGGACCCACCAGACAACAAGACACAACTTTACAGTAGCACCAGTCACCCTCTTGTTTCATTTGAATCCAACAAAATTTTACTTCAATAAAACCAATGAGACATATTGGGCTTATCCACTAGGCGAAGAACATAGAAGACAAACCTGCATTCGAGGAAGAAGAGTCTGCGAAGGCAATGCGCCAGAAATGTTTGGAATCTGAGATATTTAAGAAAAAAATTGTCATAGAAGTAATTGTTGGAGGAAGGCACATTATCAGTAGGGGGAGGAGCACAAAGAAAAACAGCAACAGTAATCTTTTCAAATAGCAAGACAAGAAATCACTACTCAAAATACATAAATCATGTCCAGGAACACATTATTATATTTGATCCCAAAAGAACTTTACTATGTTCAGAAAGCTCCACTTCAATTAAAATAAGGAACTTTCACCAACACTTTTTGAAGCTAATGTTTCTAGCTGAATAGAAATGCTCTTTTCTGTGGCATTTCAGGCCAAAAATTCTGTACCATTAAATGTAACTACATCATCAACAAAATTCTTGCTCACATCTCATTTTCCCCACCCAAGAAGCCAATAAAAATCTTTGTGCCCAAGGGAAGCTCTAGCACTAAAGGAATTATCAGAAATTACCCATAACATACTGTAATAGGGAAAAAGAATAAGGTTATCTGTTTAACATGAAACACGCCATTTCATTTATACACATGACACATGTTCAATAAAAAGAAAAGAGATGAGTGAGGTTTTCATCAAATAACGCATCCCCTATTTATCATTTCAGCATCTCTCTCATCCATCCTCTCTTTCGTTTTCTTTTCATCACATTGTCCCACTTTTTTAGAATCTATCCTTTGAGTTGTTGTACCTTAGAACCCTACCCACATTGCTTTTCTCTCCAGAAACTAAGCTGTGGCAAATTTTGGGTACAGGGATGGTGCTATGAGGAAGGAGGAGAGTTCCCACACCAAAAAGATTGCTCATTTTGACTCTCTAAGGGACACCCACAACTCGTAAATTTAAAGAATAGGCTATTGCCATGTTTTAGCTTTGGTAGGATTAATATTTGTGAGTTGTGAGCTCCAGTTTTAGGGATTTTATTAACCATGGTGCACAAAGCTTCAAACAAATTTCTAAAACTTCTGATATTTTTGTTGGTGCTCGGATGTGTTAATTTCTACCTGGCTACGAAGCAGTTTTGACAGTCAATATAGCCTACTTTAATATTTTTATAAATTCTATTTTAAAGTATATTGTTGTATTTCAAGGATGGTAATAAAATAAAAATTTGGAATAAATATTAAAAATTGAGATTATATTACTAGGATCTATGTTAGAACCTGTATGTCATTAGCGGATGATAATAACCCAGGCTTGCATGACTCCAGGAGGAGAGGGCTATCCGTTACATGGAGCTGCCACAAGGGAGATATCACCCATCGAGGAGAGGGCTATCAACAAGATGTACCAGCCCCAGGTAATACTGAGACAATGATATATTTTAGTGGAGAAGACAATCCATTAATTTCACATCATTTACATTTTTTTCTCTTGATAAATTTTATTTTAAATTTTCTTATTAAACTTATGAATGATAAATCTGTTACTACTTTGGATATAATAAATTTGAACTCTTGAATATTGGATATATTGTGGGATTATTGAACTCACATGTTTTATAAGTTTTATTTGAGGATTAAGTGTTATATTGAAGTTGTTTTACTGAACAACTCGTGTGTTGCTGTGTTTTCCTTCTGGTTCATAGTGGTTGTTAGCGCCATAGTAAGTATTCTTGTCAGTAGATTTGGTTCTTTAGTTTCACTGTTATTGGTTTATGTAGGCCTCCTTTGTGTTGGTGGCCATTTGATGTTATTTTGGGATAATATGTATATTCTGCAGCTATAAGGAGTTTAGTCATGGTTTTATGTTGAGATTGTTATTTTTTTTTTGTGTTGATTGGATAGATATCATGGTTTTATGCAGCTATATGTTCATTTTTTTGGGAAAATCATTTTTCAAGTAATGCTTCACTGTCTTAGATTGTTTTAGACTTGCCAGGCGAAGGGTATTGGCCAATGCCCAATCACAGTTTGTTGGTTTGGGTCGTGACATAACAATAACACCATATATTGGTCAAACCACAATCATGGAAGACATAGCTTTGTTTTATAATAAATAACTAAAACATTTTGAAACATAAAGCATTTGAAAGCCATACCTACTCTATACTGGAAGCAATGCACAATTCAAATAATTACAAGCCCAGAACAGGATCAATACAAGCATGTGATGAATCACCCCTATCCCTCTTAAGAGATTTCCAAGAAACAAAAAACAAATAATATTAACACACAAACACAAAGGGCAAAAAAATGGAGTCATGGCGAAATTTACTGCAAAAGGGTAAAAAAGCACACAACTAAAACAGTAAGTTCACATCTGTGTTAGATGTAGACCACAAAAAGTTGCCCTCCTTCAAAGAAGTCCGTGCCTCCTTTTAATTTATTTAATTATTTATGGTGTTGGCTTTCCCTTCAAATAAATACCAATAGACAATCAAAGAAATTTCAATAAATTAGCTTTAACTTCCTTCTGCAATTAATAGTTCATGATGTAAATAATAGCATAGTAAAATACCCGCTACTTAAATAAATCAGATTGCATAAATAGCATACCATTTGAGTATTAGGTGTTGTTTGAGCAGCACTGAATAGTGCACTGTTAGCAGGACCAGAAAACTGGCTTAATCGAGTCATTTGATTTCCTTGATTGAGTTGGCTTTGACCAATGCCATGCTGAACATGTCCTGAAGGCAGCTGTCTACCCTGGAATTGCTGATGCCCAAGTGGTTGAGAAAATTGCATCTGGTGTTGTCCATGCAACTGATGGCAAAAGCACGCTCGTTACCACCAAAAAAAGGAGAAAGATACAAAAAAATAACACTGATTTAATTTCTTCTTGGCCATTAATGAGTCCATGCGTGTATTCGTGGTGTTTAGACTACCCAAACAGTACGTACTCAAGCTTTTCTTCTTTATATTTTATATTGATCACTCAAAATTTACTAGTGTCCTGAAGCATGCAAGCAAGCACACAGATAGACACAAAACAGGGAACAATTTACTAGCCAAAGGACTGGTTTGTGGTTAAACTGGTATAGGTTTCAAAACTATATTTTTCCCTTTAAATAGGACAAAATTTGGTACCGAAAGCAGAGTTTAACACGTGGCAAACTGAGAAGCTAGAGCACAAAAAGATTACACAACCATATGTATAACGTACTCGAACCGATGTTTAAGGTTAAATGAAGGATGTATTGAGTCAGTGCAAAATACATAACCTGAAAACTTACCTGTCCCATTCCTTGCATTGCCGATTGCCTGAGCTGTTGATGCTGAGCAAGCATTTGGTGCTGCTGTTGTTGAGGTAACTGCTGCAGAAGTTTCTGGCGTTGCTGCTGCTGCTGCTGTTGCTGTTGCTGCTGTTGCTGCTGCTGCACTGGGGGTTGCTGTTGTTGGGTTTGCTGTTGAGGGGATGGTGTGTTCATGATATTTGTAGAAGACCTAGGTGAATTGGCATATGGCATGGGTGAAGGTGTTGTGTTGTCAAAAGAAGTGGCGGAGGTTGGGGCGGAAGGAGATGCTGCTGATCTTCCCAAAAGTTGTGACGCCGAGGTCTGTAACAAGGGGTTCTGTGGAGGCATGGTATTGGAGGAGAGAGGGGTATTCTTGATGTACATAGCTGGAAGTAGTAGTTAAAAAAGGAAGTTAGTGGGAGGAGAGAAAGAGAATGATAATAAGTAATAGCACATAAAGTATTAACTGTTAGGAGCAGAAGAAGCATCGTGAGCAGGAGGGTCAATGAGTCCTGGAAGTGCATCTGCCAAATGAATGGGAGGAGCGGTAGTGATCTGCCTCTGGTCAAGGGGAATGCGTAATCCCTCACCAGCATTCACAGCAGCGCGGAGTAGATTTTCTTGTTCTTGGATTTTGGCAGCCTGACCCTTGTCGAGAGTGGGGGCAATGGGGCCCTGACGAGTTCCGAAGCAATAGGCTTTGCGGGTGTCGGCCAAGACCTTTTCAGCGCCTTCGCAGGCGGCGGCGATCATGTCGAGTCTGGCCTTGAGCTTCTCAATCTGAGTGGGAATTGGGAGGTTTTGGTTTTGCATGCCCTCCAGCAATTGCTCTCTCTTGGAGTTCTCCTCCGCCTCCATTTCGGGGAGAAGTTTGGAGGAAAGCATGACCGGGAGTATGCTGGCGTTCTCTGCATTCACGTTCTTGGGGTGGACCACGAAGGCCTTCGAAACCTTCTTCATGTCGTCGACGATGTTGAAAAGCTCGAGGTTCACCATGGAATACTGACCCAGGATGTCTTGCCATTTGGGCGTGGTGTTGGTGCGGCCGTATGCCTCGAAATCTTCCAGAATACGAGAGATGGCTTTGAAGAGGCTAATGGCGCGGGTCTTCACCTGCTTCAGATTCAGCTGCTGCTGCACTGCCTGGTTCAGCCGATCTTCACCTTCTCCGCCTGCACCTGTTGCTGCTGCTCCTCCTCCTCCTGCGCCCTCCATTCCTTTCTCTCTCTTTCTCTCCAATTATTTACATGTTGTATTTAAATTTATATTACTCTTTTAAGCTAAACCATATTTTTAATCAAAATCCATCTCCTTTTCTTTATCATATTTATCGATAAAGATTAAAAAAAGGTTAATTATTTATCTGGTTTCTGATTTAACAAAAAGAATGTGAAGTTGATTTTCCTGTTTATCTTAATCTAATTTTAGTTTATGAAAAATTAATGTAATTTAATCTTTATTTTTTTTTAAATTATACAAAAATTGATATAATTTTGTAATTTTTATAAATTTATTAAAATAAATTAATAAATTTTCATTAAAATTAACATCAAAATTATGATTATGTTGTTTATATAAATAAAAAAATCGTTCTTATTAATTTGATAAATCTTTAAAAATTATTTTGGATGTTAAAATAGATATATATTTTTTTAAGGCGTCAAATATACTAGATGAGTTAAAATATTTTTAATCTCTTAATTTATATAAAATTGAAATTATTTTTGTCTTAAACTTTTATATAATTTGATCATTAAAATTAAAGAATGAATAAATATAAATGTTTTTTAACCTAGATGTATTGAATTATTTTATGTATCGAATGATATTTTAGATTAGTTTTAAAATATTCTCATGAATTAACATTTTTTTCAACTCGTTTAATATGTTAAATAAATTTAATGTTATTAGATTAAAAGTATCAGAAATCATGATGTATCCAAGTTTTAAATATAAATAAATTACAATTTCACTTTTAAATATATTAAAACTATAAAAAAAATTATTTATTTGAAAAAATCTGGGAGACAATGGTGCCTCCAACTATACTAAGGGTTTATTACCAACTTCAAATTTTGAAAATTATATTTAATGGCAAATAACGAGATAAAATAATATTTTTTTATTAATTAAAAAAATAATTAAATGGTAAGAACTTAATTAAAAATATTTTTTTAATATTTAATATTTAATTGTTTTTAAAATTTATCTTATATTTAAAACTTAATTAAGTTGAATATAATAAATAAAATATGACTTGGGCTTATTATGACATTTGCTGAATTGGGCTCCGTCGGTCCAAACTTCAAAATAGGAAAGCAAGGAGAGAAGGGAAGGGATTGGGGTTGGTTGGTTGATTGGTCGTTTTGTTTGTTTTGTAATGTTGATATCGGTTCGTGCTTTCGTTAAAGTTAAAAGTTGAATTCATCTGATTCTGATTCGGATCTAATCAATGAGATCAAAATTGGGGTTTGATTGCGATTGCAATTGCACTTGCAGGGATTTCTCTTTGGTGCTTATTACTATTAAGGTAAGGTAAGTCTTGCCTTTCTTTCTGCAATCAATCAATCAATTAATTCAGCTCCAGTTACAGTTTCAGCCATGTCCTTTTATTTATGCAATGATTGAAGCATTGTTATGATCCACAATCTTCTACTTATTAGATCTTGTTGTTATGAATATGGCTGCCTATTATTATAATATAATATAAAATAATCTACACTTTGTTTTTCATGTAGACATGGCATCAATTGATATATATAATATGATCTTATTGAACGTTGTCCAATTAGGTTTAGAAGAACTTACCCTAACTATCTATCTTTCGCCATTGCAAAATTCTAATTCTGTTGCTATTTCCTCTCCATTTCTTTCTCATCAATTTGCAGGTTTCTTTCTTCTGTTGAAATGATATGTAGTAATTATACTTCTGCCAATGAATCTCATTGCTTAATCCTGATTATACGTTTCCCGAAATGCAATTAGCGTCGAATGGCGACAACGAAGCATGTTCAGAAAGCGAACCCATCTTGAATCACCTCCATCTTCATTTGCAACCTCCTGGAGAATCCTCCTTTTCCTGTGAAATTATTCCTATTGCTCCCAACCATGATGTCGACCATGATTTACAAAATGTTCGGGTTGATGAGACTTCTCATCTCGTAAATGCAGATCAGCCACAATGCCGAATATGCCTCGACATTGGAGGTCTCTCTCTCTCACATATATGTCTGCTTGTGTATCTTCTCACCATACTTCCATTACATCATATTCTTTCCCTGAATCTTCTGGATGATTTCACAACTTGAGATATTCCCAGGCTAACCAACTTGCATCCCGTATTACTTATCTTCCAAATAATTTTTCAGGAGAAGATTTAATTGCTCCGTGCCATTGCAAAGGTACGCAAAAGTACGTTCACAGATCATGTCTGGATAATTGGAGATCCACCAAGGTAAGTTCTTTTTCCTTCTTGGTTCTCTTTTTGATCAAAATAATAGTATTTTCTGATTCAAATGCAGTAGAATTATCTATTTTCTATATAAATCTAGTGTTGATCTATTCTATGTTCCTTCTATTATCCTGTGAAGATGTCCGGGTATACTTATGATCCTGCAATACTTACTGACTTTTCATTTCTGTTCTACTAGGAGGGCTTCGCCTTTTCTCACTGTACAGAGTGCAGAGCTGTCTTCATATTACGTGCAAATGTCCCACCCGACCGTTGGTGGTTGAGATTAAAATTCCAGTTCCTTGTTGCTAGGGATCATGCGTTCATTTTCATAATTGTTCAGCTGGTACGCATATTTATATATTGCAAAATTGGTACTCAGCTCTTGCTGATGCCATACTATTTGTAGTTATGACTTGTTTCATTTTCTGATCTGCAAATACTAGCAATGATGTTATGAAGAAGTCCTAGCTAACAATTTCCCTCTCGGATGGTACAAATCATTTTATGAAAACTCAATTCAATTTGTTTACTTGATTCATGATAGCACTGTAACTAAGGAAACACCCATAAGTAATTAAATGTTTTTAGCATCTCTAATTTCTTCAAGAAACATAACCGTTAAATCTAGCATAATTCAAGCATTTTATTTTGGTTGAATGTAAATAATTTTTTGTTGGGATAGCCAAAGAGACAGAACATGATTGAAAGGATTATGTTCAAAAAAAATTTGAAAAAATTGCATGCAAATTTTTTTTGGATCAATTGCATTTTTACACCCCCAATATTTTAAATTGTGCAATTTTTGTCTTTTAGGTTTCAATTGTGTGAAGAATCCTTCAAGTTTTTTATCATCTACAATTTGTCCCTGAACCTTTATTTTATCTGACATTTTCAAGCTATGTTTTAAATATTGAATTTTAGTGCATAGCAGCCGACAACAAAAACGTTGCAGTGGGATGCAGCTATTTTGAAATTTTTTATGTAGTTTTTATAATGTATACTGTATACTACATATACATATCAATTCTCAAAATGATACAAAATATTGAGATGTAATGACATTCATAATTAACTATGCAAAATCATAGGTGTCTTAAACCAAACATACAAGTAAATATCAACAAAAGTCAAATACAAATTTTCTAGATAGGAACCAGTCATCATCATCCTCAAAATCCACACCTTATTTATCATCTTTTCGATTATTACAGTTGTAGTAGATTTCATTTATGTAAACTGAAATCCCAATAATAAATCCTCAAAAAAGCCGTTGTGTCCAGTCTGAGGGCTAATTTGGAATTTACACTTAATGTCATTATAGCACCGCTTTTTGAAGTAGCAATTTGGTGCGCCATAACCACTCCACTATGTGAGTTGAGGCTGCTTCATACTGCTCCTCTGCTAGAGTGGCATTATAGCATGTTATTCAAAGCCTTCTTTTGAAGTCATTAAATTTCCCACAATGGAAAGACTTTTCATTTATTGTTCATTCTTATTGTAAAATTAATAAAATAATTTACCTACAAGCATTGTCAACCTGACAATTAAATCAATACACTCAATGTGCCCTTTTGGTCATGTAGTTCAAATATTCTGTTTTTTAGCTGGCATATTGTATTTATTTACTGTAATGTCATGTCCAATTTACAGCTTTAGTTAATTTCGTTAAATATTGAATGAAATCAAGATGAAGAGACTTGATTGTCTATGGGGAAAACTTGAAGGATTCCGTGCAATTGAAATTTAGAGGTCCAAAATCTAAAAAAAGTGGTACATGAGAGACTAAGTTTTAATTATGTTATTAGTGTGATGTATAGCCATCAGGTGGGCAGGGACGCTCAACAGAAGAACCTCTGTCCTTGCTCCCTATTTTTAAGTAACGGCAAATTAACATCCTTAGTCATTATCATACAGTGTTATCAATGGTGGGTTGTTCAAATTCCACTAAATAATTTATAAACACACCATTGCGGCCAATGGTGCCATCATAGCAGTCCTCCCTTCATAAATTGTATATGGTGGTTGGTGAAAAGCTGCCACGCCATTTCGTCATGGTTGCCCCATTTAAATACAGGAATCCATACTGTGTCTGTGCATGGCACATTATTAAAATTTGTAACCTAAGGAGCCCGACGTTGATTTCCGAAGGCATAACAGTTTTTATATTACATGAGTGATTCCTATTTCTGGAAACTGAATCCTGGTTGGTTACTCTGCGTGAAGTGTCACTGTAGAAGGCATGCCTTTGTAGATTCTAATATTAAATACTCAACCTAACCCAACTCAAATCTGCAGTCTGTGGAATTGTAAAAGGAAGTAATGGTGCAGGAATTTGTCTTAAGAGTTTTATGGCAGTTGATTTGATAGACTTTGAATATTCATGCCCATCATCCAAAGAGACTATATGATGAGATACTGCTAATGTGTATTTTAAATTTATTAAAATATAAACTTGAAAGATTATCTGTTGCTTTACCTTCTCTAACTTTAACAGGTTGTTGCTTTCTTGGGAGTGCTTGTGTACAAATTTTATGGAGATGAACTGAGGGAAATGTTTGGTTATGAAGAACATCCATATGGATTTTATACAATGGCTGGTATATACCCATTGCTTACCCTCAAGAAATTTCATGGGCAATATAAATAGCTTTTTTCTTTCACTTGTGACTATTTCATGCTAGGATGTTTAGTTTGTCACTAAGTTGGTAAACTTAATGGTATATATGAACGGTGTTGGTAACTATCTTAACCTAAACACATTATAGTATGATATGGGAAACTCATTGTATTTCTCTATTTTGCAGTTCTAGCCATTGTTTTGGTGGGATTGCTCTATGGCTTCTTCATAGCGATAATATGTGGCCAAAGAATCAATGAACGCCACTATCATGTTCTTGCCAAACAAGAATTGACTAAGGTATACTTCCAGAAAACCGAAGTTTGTCATGTAAAACTAGTAATACGACTGCATCTAAACAAGTCTTTTGGTCCAAAGATATTTATTTTCAGGGAAATGCATCATTTAAATTTTTGTTCCTGATTACAATTGACTTTTACAATATAAGGAATATCCTTTATCTTTTACGAAATTTTGTGGACATTCAACTCTTCACTTTGTTTTTTATCTCTTCAATTTCAGGAATATGTGGTAGAAGATCGAGAGCATGTAAAGAATGTGCCTGAACTTGATCCTAGTCACGTGACAGAGCTAAGGATGTTGGGCCTTTACTAGTTGGTATATGCATATCTCATTCTTTCTCTTTAAAATTTTAATTCTTCATTTTGTAAATGTTAGGTTTGAAATTGTCTGGTTTCATCTTTACCCATATCATACTTGTACGTACTTAGAAAGTAAATGTTGCAAGCTTTCTGTTACTATTTTCAATTTCTAATCTAACCTAAAAGGCCGATGTTAGCCGTCTAAATCATCCTTCACAAAAATTCTTGTGCATTATTATGTGTACATCCCCATTGTTCGAACCAATATTCTTTGTTCTTTGCTTACATTATTCTCTAGAATTACTTTCATTGCATCATTCTGCAGAGTAACGTTGTTGAATTTGTTGTTATACAGGCTTGTCTCCATGGTTCCTTTCACATCTGTAGATCACATTGGTCCGTTTAGAGTGAGCACCCACTAATATGGCTGTTTGGACAGTGCGCAGCCACGTGGGTGTCGTTTGTCTCCAATACCGTGTACTCTATTTTGATTCTTTATTTTTAATATATGCTTTTACAGCAAACTTATGAAAGAAATATGCTATACTTCAGCTAGAAAATTTGTGAATCAGTGTTGTTTGGTGGAATGGAAAAGAAAAAACCTGCAGATCCTGTAAACCTGTAGCTGTTGCATGGCTGTGTTTGTACTTGTAACTTATAAGTCCCTGATGTAACCCGCAGTTCACCCTTATTTTGCAATGTTTTTTCTCATTTTTATACAAAATATTATAATCCAATTTAGATATTTCCTTTCCAGGTTCTTAAACCTAATATTGTTCCGGGTATGTTTGGTTATCGTATTGTATTATGTCATAGAAAACTGTTAATTGTGACAAACTATATGGTCGATTCATTTACTTACTCCAAAATCTAAAGGAAAAATGCGTAATCCAGTTTTTGGGAAGAAAGAAGACTGAAAAAAAGAAGATAAAATTACTTTATCCTTGAATCATATAATAAATTGTTACGGGTGGAATGAATACATTTTCTTTTCATAATATGAAGCTGCTAGTAATTCCCATCAAATATCCTCTTATAAGCTTACATTTAGACTCTCGCTAGAAACATTTTTAGGCTAGAAAATTAAAGAAATGAAGTGCTTTTTTATAAGATAAAATTAACTTAAGTATAAATTAATTTTGTAAAACTATTTTCATACAACTTGTATTGATTTTTCATTTGTATAAATAATGATTTTAATTTATAAAGAATTTTATTTTATTCTATTTTTTCTGAAAATATTTATGAAGAATTTAGGGGTTGATGAGGTTACAAAAGAAACGAAAATGATATTTTATTAGCAAAATTTGACTCACTTTTGAACTAGTAATGTAGTATTTTCAGAATCAAATTTAACTTCTATCTGGTCCATTTTTTTTTATCTACTGTGACGAAAAAATTGAAATACTTTCGAAGTATTTTATCCACTTTAAGAATTTATAAATTCTTTCTAATTTAAAGATTAATTACATAAGAAAATGTATAACTAAAGTGGGACACCAATTTATAAAATGATAAAACAAATCTATCATTGAAGAACTCAGGACAAATAAAACTAGGAACATTATTCTTCGAAGTTACCAAGTGTAATCCTTAGATCTAGTCAACAAGTTTAATAAAGCATTGATTTTTCCTCTATACAAAAATGAGAAAAAAGGAATACGCATACTATAGTATTGTTTACAAAGAAATTCAACCATCTATTACAACACTCATAAGGAATAATAGAACTGTTTAATTAGATTTAAACAAAAAAATTGAGGATGACACCTAATTCATAAATTAGGTCAACTTTTAGAAGTAGTAATAGCTTCAATAAAAAGAGCGACATCCACCACCTTAACATTGATGATCTCTCTCTAAAACTCCTCCCACAACCAGGTCTACAGAAGAACCTTTAGATGCACTATTAATATTGCCTTTAAACCAAAGACATGGAAGATGTCAATAAATAAAAACACATGATGAAACTTCCCTAGGATATATCTACTCAAAATTTTGAGAATGAGTGATTATTGTACATTGAACTTTATGCACATAGTACAACAGTTTCAGCTTTATTAACATTGACTTATTGAAGAACCAACTTAACCCATAAACAAAGTTGAAGAAAAAATTCATACTTTTGCAACTTGAAGGAGGAAGTCCCACCTCAAGGTATCAAAAGCTTCTTTAATAGTCACTTTAATAACAAGGTTCTAGAATAACATATTTTGTTCATAAAATCTTCATAAAGAACACCAATGCAATATGAGATGCTTCACCTTTAAGAAACGCAAAAGGGAATTAGTTGATCATGATTTGTGAGGGGAAATTGATTACTCGTATTAGTATCTATCCTCGTTTTCATTTTAAATTACTAAAACATCTACAATTTATCATATAACATCTTTAATTTATCATAATATGAAAAAAAAATAATAAACTTTTCTTTAATCCAGTTTCTTGATTCTATAAATTATTTTTAATACACATTTGATATATTTTACTTTTTTATATAATTATTTATTTATCCAATTACTACTTATACAATTATTATAATTATTAACATTTATCTAATTACTCTTATTTAATATTTAAACAATACATTAGAATATATTGACTAGAATATATCATTTTGATATTGAATACTTTATAATATCTTACTTTTTATAAATAATTATTTAATTAATATTTAAAACAGTAAATAAATGTGTACGAACCAATATCAGACAAAAAATTTATATTCATCATATATAAGTGTAGAGAAAAACTTTTACTTAGCGAATGAAAAATGAGATATCAAAACTAGTTTCGCTTGATATAATTTAACTAGATAAATGGGACTTATATTTTACTTTTCAATAAGATAAAATTTTCATAATGTTAAAGATACTAACATGGTGCAAACTTCAATGACTACTCGAATTCACTGAAAAAAAAATCAATTGAGAAATATTAAACCATGTATATCATTTGCTCTTTGTAATGTCATTCGGCTCCTTGTCAGGCATGGATCTGAGAACGGTGGACAGAAGATGCAGAAGTAATTTAATCAGACTTTCTTCCTGCACCCATCAATTTTTTTTCTTGCACCCTACGGCGAAATTTGACAGGTGCAGGAAGATACAACCTTTAATAATCCTCTTCCAAAACCAGTAAACAGCTAAAATATATACCATGCATGATATCTTCGAAATCTAAAAGAAACTGACCCTACCGACAAACTCACCTGGTAAAACCACACCCATTAAAAAGAATAAACTCCTTAGGAATAATAAACGAATACGAATTTTGATTAGCTATACAACAAAGTAGGAGTTGAGAGTAGGAAAAAGAGAATGATTGATGTGCGTTGCAGACCCATCACGCTTACCAATAACACTTACAAGAATACATAGTTTTAAGCTGTGGTAAGAAAATACTTGTTGAAAGAAGAATACGATGGAGAGCGCAACTACACCGGAATGACATCAATCTTTGATGTGTCTTCACATCTCAAAATAATACCCTCAAGGCTAACTGGAAATATACATTTAGCCCATTGGCACCCGGTCGTCAAAGGTTCAGGAGGAGGGACAATCATAAGTACATTCTCATTTCTTTGAACAACTCCCATTACGCTAACTGTGCTACCTTCTTTGATGTACCTACAAAAGGAACAATGGAAGTCTCATAAGAATATCTTACCTACCTACCCAGGGTCACCATTAGTACCAAATTATGAATTATGTACCAATACGCAGATACGTCACACAAAGCAACACGCTATGAAAAATAGCTGTTTTTGCCTCTGCTCAACAACTATTGGAAAGGATTTAACCTTAACAGCTTCCCTTTACACAAATACATAACCTGGAGATTTAAACTCTTACTCAAAGGAAGAACTTTACCCTTCTTTTAATTGCATCATCCGATCATCACTTGAAATACTTCTGTCTCTCAACCACCGAAGGAACTCTGGGGACATGTCTTTATTGTCAGGGCTGACATCAATTACAATAGAATCGTCAACATAAGGAGTCACTCTTGCACCATAGCCTGTTTTAACCAATGATCTCAGTCCAGATTGGAAATCAGAAATGTAGAAGTCCACCACATGCCTCTGCATCATATAAATCTCAAGGTAAATATTAAAATACTTGAGATATAATAATTAGAAAGCAAAAAGAATTCCAAATGCAGGTCTGGTACACACAAGAAAACAGTTAAAATGGTCACAAACTTTAACTGACCATATTAATATCTAAAACTTCCCAACACACACACACACACAGAGTATTCCTATTACATCAGGCATGAAGTTATTCGTAGTGACGGTAAGAGAATATTTACACAATCAATAGCAGATAAAGCCTTCAAAGCATGAACCCAAAGTCCCCAACATATTAAGCGGTCAAGAGCAAGGGGATAAAGGCATTCATTGAATTGCTTACATGGAAAGTTAATAATAATAATAACTTTATCCCCTTTCAATAGCTTGAAGACTCATGGAACAACAAGCTCCCAAAAACTTAACAAACCACTCTATATAAGCCATTTCTAGGAGTAGTTTATTATAATGTGATTGAAGTAAATATAGAGCTATATTGCAGGTTACAAATAAAAGGAGAGATTACAAACTCTGTCAACAGAATATATTAGACCATAGGAAGTTAAAAAGTGAAATTTTGCTCTCACAAGCAAAAGAAGTTTAGAACAAACAAAACCTAGTATCTGCATTCTGGTCAAGGTATCTCAAGAGTCTTCAAAGGTAATTCTCAATAAAATAGAAAACTGAAAAGAGAAGATTCAACATATTGAAGTTACCTCAGCTGCTCTGAGTCCCCATGTAAAACAGCGATGCTTTGGATTGGCTGCTTTTGAATCCCACCTTCGGTATTCAAACAAGCTAGTAGAAGTATAGACACATCTAGGAACTTTTTGAAAGGATGACTCTAGTGGAACATTACCACAGGTAACCACCTTCAAAATGAACAACAGACCATTGGCATTCGTCTCATATATATGCACGCAAGAAACAATAACAACAACATAAACAACAGCCAGATCAGTACAATTACAGATGAGAGACACCCAGCAATGATTCAATTCAAACTGATATCCAATGAATAATAATCAGTCCCTTAACCACGTAAGACAAGAGTTGTTGGTTTGTGCATGCAATCATGATTTTTCCATGGCTGTGCTTAATTAATCAATAACGTATGTGTCAATATTAATATACATACCCCAGAAACCTTCACAAACTGCCCATTCTTGGCAGTTCTAAGCTCAGTGTCAGGATAATGAGAAATGAAACTAACAATCGCTGTCCTCCCACAGCAAGTATTCCAGGTGAATAATGCAACAACAGCACAAAAAAGAACAATTACAACAACTAGGAGAATGGGATTGTGGACAGCTCCAAGAATAAAAGCACCAGCAATGAATCCCATAATGAAAATAAGAATTACAGACCACAATATTGGCTTTGGGAAGTTCCTGCTGAAGGAATATTCATCATCTAGGCTAAGAGTGGTCGTGGCTGGATTGTGAGTTACAGAGCTATGTGATTTCATTGATCCTGTAAACTCTAACGGACCAGATACCTTCCTAGGAGCCCCAGATGAATTTAGAGGACCAGATGTAATTAGACCAGTTGTAGGAAGAACAGGTGGAATCGGACCAGAGTTTTGGCGCGTAACTCCGCCAGATTGAGGTCCAGATGACTTCTTCACAGGCTCCCCATGTTTGTTCAGTGGACCAGAGGTGGTCTTTTTCATGGAGACAGAAGCCGACACGCCTCCTGAAGATAGGTTACCTGATGTGGTATAAATAGAACGAGCTGCAGTATTTGGCATTATAGGTCCAGAATGTGAAGCAGCACCCACAAATGATCCAGTCCGTGAAGGAGCATTATTTAACTGACCGGATTTTCTAGATTTAGAACCATCCATTGGGATATCAAACATTTTGCCTAATTCGCCTGATTTCTTGATGTCTCCACCAGTGTAAGGCATGGCAACTGAGGTCGTGATCGGAGTTCTTTCTTTTGGCTGTTCAGGCCGACCTGATACATACAGGCCATTGCTGAGCTGATGAGATGGGAATCTCGAACCCATCACACTTCTTTAAAGCAGCTGCAGGAGGCAACCGATATGAAACAATAGCACTATACTCAAGCAGGAATCAAAGTAATACTGCAACAAAGTGAAATTGACAAGAGAATTAAAACAAAATTTCGCCACAATTCCAGGTTTTAATGGGAAGATATGTACGCATTGATCTCTCTAGAGAAGAAAACATAGAAAGTATGCTTGAGAAGTAAACTTACACACGCCCTAGGCCTAAAAGAAATTAAGAGAAAAATACAAATTGCCCATTTTGTAGGAAATTATTAAGAACAGACACTATAATCCAGCCCAATAAAAATGATGTCTGCGATAAATAGAGTGCATTGCAGGGAGGGAGGAGTAAGAGGTATCTCAATCTTATCTATGAAACAAAGTGTGAAGGTGTAGGTGTGAGTGTGAGCTAGTGAGTGAGTTAGGTGAAGAAGTGATGAATGGAAAAATTGAAGATCTCAACAGTCATTTCATTGAGGAGAAGGATTGAGATCCAATCATGATGATATTTGGATGAATTGAGACAGTTGTTGCGTTGTGCTGCGTTCCAGTGATTGTGATAGTGATAAGATGAACACAAATAAATGGAATCGAAAGCAGAAAACTGCAGCCACGTTCTCATCCATGCAATGCAATGCAATGCAGCGAAGGATATGGATGGATCCGTCAAATATCTGTTCAAGAACAAAGGAAGATGAAGATATACCTCCAACTCAACTCAAGAATCCACCGGAGAAACAGCGATGAGACCACGATTCATGTTCACACAAACACTAACACACTCTCTCTCAGGATACAGATCCCATCTTCTCTTCTATCTTCTTCTGTTCTGCTGCTCCACTCGCTCACTGCCACCCTTCTTTTAAAACTAAATACAAATTATATTATTAATAGAATACTGCGAATGCAAGAGAAAAACCCTCTCTCTCTCTCTCTTCAACAACCACTGGGTGGGTTGTCTCCTCCACTCTCTCAAACCAACATTACATAACATAACCATGAAATGCCGCAAACCAAACACTGTTTTTTATTTTATTTTATCTCGATACCATTCATTAACCCCCCTCGCTATTATTATTTTGTTTCTTTCATAAATATTTCATTTTTAATCAATTTTGTCCTATTCTCCACATTTTACTGTGAAATCTTCAGAGCAGTTTTTTTTTTTTTTTAATTATAAATGGGTACCACTCCTTATTTTGAAAAATTATATACACAAAATTTAATGAAATGATAATTAAATCTGGATGGTAGAATAGAGGCAACTCAAATGAAACGTAACCCTACTGTATTAATTAATTTATCTTAATGTAATTTTGGCTTAAACCATACGAAAAATACTCTCCAACCGCATCCATCTCTCTCAAACCATACACACCATATCCATCCTTTACGTGAGGATTTCAAATTCCAATCTTTTGCTCTCCACTCTACACCATTGTGCCAATTGAAATTAATGGATTTTAATAATAATTAAGCAACTATGATTTATTATACAACTAAAATAATTTATTATAAAAACAAAAACAACGTTATAAATATATTTATTTGCATATCAATTCCAGCCCACGGAATCAGTTTCATCGTTTCAAATTCTGTAACTGTAACTCGGTTTTAGCTGGAACTTCCATGGCTCCACCTCCACCACCTACTACCGCGTTTAGTCTCTTTGTCTACATCTAATTAAACTTTTTCACACGTATTACAATTTTATTAAAAAAATATATATTCTCTTCGAAAATGTATTCATTTTTATATGCTACAATATGATGTATTTTATTTCACAACAGACTACCGAAAAAAAAACTACGTTTTCTTAGAAGGTGATAATGTCATTTATTTTAAAAATCAAAACCGGACTTACTTCACAGCGAAAAAAAGTTAGTATTTCTTTCGTATTTTCCTTTTCTTTTTCAATGCTTGGTATTGTGACATCTGTCATATTTTGAAATTCTTATAATTAAAAAATTTATCATTTTAATTTTCATGCTTCAAAGTTATATCTTTTAGTTTTTTATACATACTATTTTTAGTATAGATGATTTCAGTGAGCAGAAACTAAAATAAATCAAAAGTTATATATATATATATATATATATATATATATAAATAACACTAAGAAATATTATAATAACTTTTTTTTTTAAATTTGTATAAATTATTTTAAATGTAAATATTAAAATGTAAAGTTTACATAGTTATGTTTAATAAATAGTTATGTTTAATAAATGAGTAATAAGTTTTTTGTTTTGACGTTAGTCAAGATTCTTGTACGAAAATGAAAAAAATAATATATATATATATATATATAGTAATTAATTAGAGATTGATAATTTTTTTTTGAATACAGGAGGATCATAGTTTCGCAGTATATGGTGGTTGCAGTTACACACCGTTGATGTACGAAGCAAGCAACTTTGCGTATCTTCAAAGAAATATCATTTGTTTCTCAAACAAAAAACATCATTTGTGTTTGTTTGTTAGGTCGTGAGAGTCGCCATAGGAAACATTTGTTATTTATTTGGTATAGTTCAAAATTGTTAATTTGTTAAGGAAATATAAATCTAAACATACCATGACAAATATTTATTATACTAAAATAAAATATATTGTTTTTTTTCTTTTCTCTTAGATAAAATTATTATTATATTATATTAAAATTAGTTCTTAACTAATATTTTAAACAATAACTAGAAAATTTTCCATAGTAAAATGTTTAGAATAAAATTAGTGAAAGGAGAATTATTAATAATATACCTTTTTAAACACATATAAATTGTTTCAGTTCAAATTCTTAAGATTAAAAATAAAGAAGGATTTCTGGTTATTTTTTATTTAATCCAATTACTTGCATGTATGGATTATTATATTTTCATGTATGGATTATTTAATTTTATACATCTATTTTTTTTATATGATAGTACCAATTTATTAGCAAAGAGACCGATAAATAGATTTATTATTCCCTTTTTCAATTCCAAATTGATACAAGAACTAAAGAGAGAAGTCCAGATATTAACTGAAATTGTAAATAAAAATATAGATTTCACTTTTGATTTCACCACAAGTCTAACTTATATGTAATATCCACAAAATACCTTTTGAAATAAAAAGTATATGTATTATAAAATCTATTTTCTCTTTCATATTATATATATATATATATATATATTATTAATTGAATTTAAGTGTGTGATAAATTTAGACATTTTTAATTGAATTCCTATTAAATTCTTTTTAGTTTATTTAATACTAAAAAATTATATAAGTGGTTTTTATTGTTAGATAAGGTAAATTAAAACGAAGAGAAAAATAAAACAAAAATATAAATAGTGTTGGGAAACTGCAAATAAGTGAGTGAGGGATGAGATTGAAGGAAAAGAAAATGAAAACGTGTTGGATGAAGGTAAATGAAAAAAAAAAAATGGTGGTGTAAGACTAAGAGTGTGATTGAAATTGTGCATAAACTTCACAAAAATCAAGGTTGGAGCTCTTGAATATATATTTTTTTTATATGAATAGAAATCGTCTTACACAAAACCAATAATTTGTGTTTATGAGTGGTTTTAAAAAGAAAGGTAAACGGGATGTTATTTGGATAAAATTTTCAAAAAGTGAGCTTATTTAGATAAAATTGTCAACAAATGAACAAATTGAACAAATGAATTAAAATTCCTGAGTAAACTCAACTTTGGTATAAGTTTGAGTTGTTAAAATAAAAAAGGAAATTGAGTACAGATAAAAAAATGAATCCTATCTATTAAAAATTTGGTATATCCAAATTAAATTGGTGACGAGTGAGGTTGGTAAATTAACCTAAACACAAAAAAATATTTATTAGATTAAAATTATTTATAATTATAATTTAGTTTTTGAGATAAATGAATTATTTGTTGTTTAAAATGATAAAAAACAAAATTTTAAAATAGGTTTGAATTTTTTAGATTTTAATTACATATTAAAAATATATTAAATTGAAGAAAAAATATTGTAATTTTTCTGTGCAGGTACAATTATGAAGGAGGTGTGGTGTCCTTGGTGAAAGAGGTAAGAACAAAAAGAAGAAAGGGATGATGGTTTGGTAAAGGATGATTATGAAGGGTTTCTCCCTTGAGGGGCAAATATGTATATTTACACGTGATGAATTTTTGTCTCAACTTGCTTCAAATTCGTAATTATAAGATCAAATTAAAATATTAGAAAACTAAATCAATAATTATATAAATAATAAATAATAAAAATTCAACTAAAAATGTTAAAATTTATCAAAAAATTAAATAAATTAAAACTTAATTAAACATATATAAAATTATCCACCATTCTACAACTCTACTGAATTATAATATTTAGAATTAATAGGTTGAGCAAAATGTTAAACATATGTGTAGCAACTTTACTTTCACATATTCATGGTTTTCAATTTTTAAATAGAATAAAGAACACCAGACAGATATCAAACATAGTTTTTAAAAGAATAAAATAATTAGGAATCTGTTAATAAATAATATATATTATTATTTAATTTAATTTTTTTAATTTTGGTGTATAGGTAGAATTGAATGGGCGTATTTGACGTGGGACTCAATTTTTGTCCATTATACCTACACTCATTCGTTCTTTTTTCTTCCACAAATGGATACTTGCTCTCATGATTACTGTTCAGGAAGTAATATGATGGGAACTGGTAAGATGTTTAATCCTCTCTTCCGTTCCATAATTTTATATCATTAATGGTGTTTGAGACTAATATGATGCGTGAATGGAGATTGCAATTTATAGATTAAATTGTATTGATGATTCTATATTTAGAAGAAAATGGAGAAGTAATGTACGGATGTGAATCGACGACGATGGAGATGATAGCATTGGCCAACAATCGGGATGGGGAAACAGGGGATTGGATTCAATTGAACCGGGATTGTGAAGGCAAATGTAATATAGAGAGATGAGTAGAACGAGCAACACGATGAGCTCCACCTCCTCCTCCAATGGCCATCTCGCCGTCACCATTGGCAGCGGCCACCCTTGGTGTGATGAACCTGTCGCGGTCTCCGTCAACAACGAACGATGACGACTTGGTGAGTCTACTTCAACTTGCCGAGTCAGTCTCCTTACACTTCGATGAAGCCATCTGCTTTGCTAATATACTTTTCTTCTGTCATATTCAGGTTAATGGCTTATCAAATTTACTCAAATCAATTCCCGATAAAGGGATTAGTGGGGATGACGTTGATATATTAAAGAGGAAGAATGCATCTGGAACCAATACATATCCTCGGAGAAAGGTAAAAAGTTTCTGGGTGCATTCTTTATCATCAATCTTTATTTCCCGTTACAGTTGATCGATTAGTTGTTGTGCTGCTATTGATTCTCCCTGTTCGTTTTACAGAGGTTTCTATGGGAATTTTTGCAAGATCTTACTCTTATAATCTTGGTTATAGCAGCTGTGGTGTCATTGGTACTTGGAATAAAAACAGTGGTGAGACTAATACCCTCATTTTCTAATCCTTATACATCACAACAGTAACTTTAGCACTGATATTAGGTCCCTTCTTCACATGAAAAATATGAAGCTTGGTTGATTTCAATCACCCAAACGAAATAGTAACAAGTGAGAAATATAATTGAAGTCAGTATTATTTTTTAAGAACTCATTACTTCATGCTTCGTGAGTGGAGGGAAAAGGAAAGAGATATGTATGAATACCATATGTGAATTCAATTGTGCTCAATTATACCAGAAATTAGGTAATAAGAACACGTTTTCTTTAAGCTTAAGCCGTTTGAGGCATTCTTTTGATAGAATGTTACCGAAAATTTTTTATAAATCTGACTAAGTTTTGTCAGATTAAACAATTACTATCACAGGTAAATCTAATATGAACGGCCATACTTGAGCATGACATATTGCAAAGAGACATAGCAAGAGCAAGATAATGTGAATTCATCATAATTATTTTTATTGATATATTATATATTCGAAAGCTGATTATTTCATTTATTTATATATATATATATATTATTATGGTGTCCCATCTTTGGATATTATATTCCTACGGGACCCAGAGCTGGGTGAGAGGGGAAGTTCTTCTCACCATTTGTCTCTATCATTATTGTCTCTCTATTACACCCTCCTCTATCTATATAATTTCCAATTTTTCCTCAGGTTTCCGATCCTATTTAGAATTTTGTTACTAATAATATTTTTGTATTTATAGCATAAAATTTTTTTAGTAGCTATCAATAGTACTATTGAACCATGTCATTTAAAGAGGCGACGAAGGATCCTTTAACAACAGACTATGAAACATGAAATTCAAGCTGTAGAGAATAATCGTACTTGGATTATTACTCTTTTTACTTTTGGCAAAAAGGCAATTCCTTGCTATTGAAAGATGAAAACTTAAATACTTTATGGGTATTCATGCCCATCCAAAGAGATTTTTTGATGAGATACTGTTAATATGTATTTTAAATTTATTTATTTATTAAAATATACACTTGAAAGATTATCTATTGGTTTACCTTGTCGAACTTTAACAGGTTGTTTTCTCTAACTTTAACAGGTTGTTGCTTTCTTGGGAGTGCTTGTGTATTATGGAGATGAACTGTGGGAAATGTTTGGTTATGAAGAACATCCGTATAGATTTTATACAACGGATGGTATATACCCATTGCTTACCCGCAAGAAATTTCATGGGCAATGTTAACAGATTTTTCTTTCACTTGTTACTATTTCATGCTAGGATGTTTAGTTTGTCACTAAGTTGGTAAACTTAATGATATATATGAACGGTGGTAACTATCTTAAGGTAAAGACATTATTGTATGATATGGGAAACTCATTGTATTCCTCTATTTTGCAGTTCTAGCCATTGTTTTAGTGGGATTGCTCTATGGCTTCTTCATATTACGTGCAAATGTCCCACCAGATCGGTGGTGGTTGAGATTAAAATTTCAGTTCCTTGTTGCTAGGGATCATGCATTCATTTTCATAATTGTTCAACTGGTACGCATATT
>Ga0099822_1001754_pt1 | contig 26004 bp, 16 predicted proteins | sample CowpeawhiteBW_FD_76839 | JGI IMG/M metagenome (GOLD analysis project Ga0099822, IMG submission 76839) | Root nodule microbial communities of legume samples collected from California USA - Cow pea white BW | ecosystem: Host-associated > Plants > Roots > Nodule | place: USA: California | collected... | reverse complement strand
TATATATATTTTAAAAAAAAAATATATATATATATATATATATATATATATATATATATATATATATATATATATATATATATAAAGAATTAAGCGAAGATAATTGGTTGGGAATAGTCTAAATGTGAGACAAAAGTCTCATATCGGATAGAATAGATAAAGTTAAACACTATATAAGAATAAAGACCCATAATACCATTGCTTTAAGGTTTTGGTATAAAAGTGGTATCAAATACTTTATACGTGTAAGACTAATGTCATATATATATATAACCACAATCTCTCAATGACTATAACCATAACTATAATAAAAAAAGAGTTACTTGGTTCTTTTGTATTTCAGAGTCTCTTTAAATTCAAATATGTAAAAATGGGTCTCTGACTTTTTTTTTTAGTATAGGGACAAGTCGTAGGAGACAGGACGACATTACAGGTGAAGTCGTCCTGTATCCCACCGATTTCTATTTTTCTTTTTTCTTACAAGCAAAGTCGTCCTTGTATCGAACGATTTCAATTTATATAAAAAGTGAAGTCGTCAGGATATATGACGACTTCACTTTTCGATCTTTATTAACAGTTTTAATTTTTCTGTTATCAAAAACACAGTTTCAATTTTTCAGTTTTTACCCAAAAACTTTTTTATTTGATTTAACATCAAATTAAATCACATTAATAGGTGAATTGTTAGACTGATTTGACTTCTAATTTATTTCCATTTTCAAAGTCCCACACTCAATCATTAACACTGGTTCTGCCTCAAAAACATCCTAAAATTTTGAATAGAGAAAAAGTAACACTACCTCAAAAGCATCCTAAAATTTTGAATAAAAAAAAGTAACACATGTATATGCTATTTTGACTTTAAAGAGAGACTTATACAAACAAACAAAAACTTGCAACTTAAAAAAAAATTCAAAAGTGAAGTCGTCATGTGTCCTGACGACTTCACTTTTTACTGAACGAAATCGTCTTGTATAAGAACGACTTTGTTTTTTTTTTTTAAAAAAATTAGAAACCGGTAGGAGACAGGACGATTTCACTTATAATGTCGTCCTGTCTCCCGACGACTTGTCCCTATATTATTACAAAAAAAAAGTCAGAGACCCATTTTTACAAATTTGAATTGAAAAAGACCCTAAAATACAAAAAAACCGAGTTACTCATACACATGAAGAGAAATATATCATATGACAAAAAGAAAATTCGCCCTTGAAAATATATTGTTATCTTGAAAGCAAACTATTTAAGAAATAGTAGTAAGAAAAATTCATATATATATTCTAATATCATTTTACAAAAATAAATATAAACCATAGCAAGATAAATTCTTATATATTCTAATATCATCATATAAAAATAAATATTAAACGTAACTCAACTAATAAAATCATATCCTAGAATAAGATTTTCATCGATTTATATAACTTATTTTAATCATAAATCTAGAGCACATCTCTAACATTATTAATTAAAATTTTATATTTGACATACAAAACATAACTCTTTTTATTTAACAATATATCAATCAATACCCAAGATTTTATTACACTTTGGTTTACCTTAACTCTGTAATATTTATCAAACACGTAAGAAAGTTGAACGTAATGTTACAGTATAGACAGAACACAGTAAAGTTTTGTGCACAAATTGTTCTTCACGCCATGGGAAACATGAAAAGCAGAATTAAGGATGTTCCTCGAATGATTCGCCAGCAACAACAATAACAACATTCCCCAAATAATCATAAGCCCTGTTTCTTTCTCTTCTAGAAACGCCAAACCAATGCGGTTGGTGGATGGATCAAAAGGGTGACAACAAATAATCATTTTTAATATTTTTATGCCAAAAAACAATTTTATTTTAAACTTCATCTAACTAAAAGATTTAGTTTTTTTTCTTTTTTCACAGATCTGAATCGATCATTCATTACTTTAATAGTACAAGTTTTGTTGATTTGGTATTTTCAAATACAATATGTACAATTTAGTAAACACGTTTTTGTGATAATGTAAATTAAAAAGCATTAATTGCATTAATTAAATGAAAGTGCAAGTTGGTAGAATAAGGTTAAATGAAGGAACAGATAAGGTTAGAAGACAGAGTAATGTAATGACAATCCAAACTCTGAAAGAACAGCATTGGGATCTGAAAGTGGACCCAAATCTCTTTTCACTGTTCTACAACGAAGCTGCACAGTAGGTCTCCCTGAACAGCACCGCTGCTGAATTTTCCCCAGCCCAATTTTATTTCTCAGATTCATAATCCCTGTTTCATTCATTCTTCTTCAACTCACCAATAACAAGAAAAACAGAGCAAAACACGAGCTCTCACAATATCTCCACGCAAGGTGAGTTTTTTAAGTCAACCCACTTTTCAAGTTTACGTCTTCCCTTCTGGGTTCTCTTTTCTTTGCGTCTTAATTATCTCCCCTTTATGGAATCTCAATTCCGTGTTTGTTTTTTTCTTTGTTTCTCTGAGGAATTTTTATCGTGGTTGGATTCAAAGATAGGGGGAGTTTTAGAATTTTGGAATATTCTCAAAAATATGCTTTTTGTTTTTATTGGTTTAGCTTTTGTTATGTACTCTGGGAAACAGGGTTTTGGATTCGAAACGTATTTATTCATTCGCCAATAACTTGTGGTTGTTAGATGGGGAGTTGTTGTTCTTTGATCGGAAATGGGGTTGGGGTGTTTAGCCAGGGAAATTGGTGTGCTAAGTAGGTTTGGAATTGCCTTCTCTGGTTCAACATTGAGATTCAAAGATGGTTTTGGGAGATTTATTGGGAGAGAAGTTTTGAAAATTTCAAGTTCATCGCAGAGAAGTGTTGAAAGTTTCAAATTTCAACAATCCCCTGCTATTTCAGAAGTGTTTCTCTCTATATGTTTTTTGCCTTGCTGTGTTTTTTTGTCCTCAGTTTTTATACCAGATACCAACCAGGGTTGAGGTTAGTGTCTCATAACACAGTGACCAAGGACTTGAATGTCTGATGATAGAGGTGTTTGCATTTATTGTTCAATCATGTTTCGAACAGGATTGCATAAAAAAAGAACAACAAATTCTTGTGCAAAAGAAAGGTTTTAAATTGTGATTGTTTCATTACAATTCTTGATATTTCGGAAAATTACAAAATGTGACTTTTGTGCCCACAATTGTAGATGTCCAAGTATAAAAAACCTTGATGCTGCATCTAAAATTGTGTGGAAGAACTTTTCTAAAACCTTGGTAATAGCATTTGGTTTTAGAAAATGCTTTCCGTATTTACCTTGATTTCATTTTTATTTTTGTTTCCATAATATGTATAAGAAACAGTGAAAGTTGCTTTCATAATTTCTTTATGTAATTTGCAGAGTACTTTTGCAATTAAAAGTGTAAATTAAATGAAATCAGAAAAACTTTGTTCTGATTCAGAAGAAACACTTATCATTAAGTCAGTTGCTACATTAGGGTACCCTTGAACATTTTGGTGGTTTGGCATATTTCATCTTCTCTTACATATTGAAATTTATTGTGTCAGAGATTTCATGCTACTGTACAATCCATCTTCTTGCAATTTAAATGTATTGGTACTCACTGTCTTATTACTATGCTACTTTGGGATTTAGGATTGTCTGCTGAAAGCAACTTTTTCAACTCATGTGTATGTAACTCAGAGTCCAGATTCTAACATGCTAGTATACTAAAATTTCTTTTAATATATTTTAAAAGATCAAAAATTAGTGTCTACCCATATTTTAAAAACACATCCAAAGAATGACCCAGAATCCAAATTCAACTTCTACACAGTAATTGAAAATACTGAACACTGTACTTCCCTGGTTACAGAACATTTAATGAATACTTCTAGTTGAAAATTAAGTATTAAATGATCTTATGGTTGTTGATAAACATTTTTGTCTGATACCATTGATGTTAGCATACTTGTCCAGAATTGGATATTGTCAAATAACAGCACAGTACATTATTGCAGAAGGAAAGTTTTTGCAAGAGTTTCTTGAAGATGGAAGATTGCGGGCCAGTGAAATCTGAAAATAGATTAAAGCACAGACCCTTGACCCCTCTTAGGTTGTTGAGGGGTGTGATATGTTTAGTGGTATTTCTTTCTACAGCTTTTACGTGTTTGGTGTATTTTGTGCCAGTAGCAGTTGTAGTATTGCGGCTTTTCAGCATACATTATAGTAGGAAGACAGTGTCATTCCTCTTTGGACTTTGGTTATCTCTGTGGCCATCTCTGTTTGAAAAGATTAACAAAACCAAAGTTGTCTTTTCTGGGGACAGTGTTCCAATGAAGGAACGTGTTCTGCTTATTGCTAATCACAGAACCGAGGTTGATTGGATGTACTTGTGGGATCTTGCACTCAGAAAAGGGTCACTGGGATTCATAAAGTACATTCTCAAAAACAGCTTGATGAAACTACCAATCTTTGGTTGGGGATTTCACATTCTGGAGTTCATTGCAGTGGAGAGAAAGTGGGAGGTAGATGAGCAAATACTGCACCAAAAGCTTTCAACTTTGAAGGACCCTAAAGATCCCTTATGGCTAGCTCTTTTTCCAGAAGGAACAGATTACACGTACTACCTTGGATCTTGTCTTTTAATTTCCAACTCTTTTCAGTTCCACAAATCATTTCATTTGATATGCTTTGTCTGTTTGCAGTTGATGTTGTGTTTTGTCTAGCATGCTGCAATTTGTGGATCATATTATACCACACAAACGTAAATACGTAGTTCAATTGAGATGCTCGCTTGACATATGATTTGCTTTCATTGCGTAGTGATCAGAAGAGTAAAAACAGTCAAAAATTTGCTGCTGAAACTGGTCTCCCCGTGCTCAAAAATGTATTACTCCCCAAAACAAAAGGGTTTCATGCTTGCTTGGAAGCCCTACGAGGCTCGTTGGATGCAGGTTTACAATTTCTTTCCTCTTTTCTAAGACTCTAAAGTCAATTCAAAATGATCCTGTAGTGACTGTTCATCATATTCTGTGTGTAATCAGTGTCACCAAATGCATCTGACTCTGCTTCACAAAGTTTTAACTTTTAGCATTTTCACTCAGCAGAAAATTCAAATTCAAATTCGTGTTCTTGTGTGCTTGGACTATGTGTTTGATGAATTTTTGACACGAGGGTCATTTTGACTACTAAATTTTTTTGACAACTTTCTCTTACAACCTTAGGTGTTATTTTCTAAGTGGTTTTTTATTTTTCATTTTTCTCATTCTTAATCTTCCAAAACCACTAAAAAGATGACACATCATATTGAAAGATAAAATTGTCAAAATTTAGTAATTAAAATATCATTTGCAGAATGGTGTAACTATTTGGTGGTGGGATTTTGTTTTGAATTTTTCTGTTAAATGTGTTGAATACTGAGTGAATTACGTGCAGTGTACGATGTGACAATTGCATACAAAAATCAATGTCCTTCATTTCTGGACAATGTGTTTGGTGTTGACCCTTCAGAAGTGCACATGCATGTAAGGCGTATTCCAGTGGAGGAGATTCCTGGTTCTGAAACCAAAGCTTCATCTTGGTTAATAGAAAAATTCCAGAAAAAGGATCAATTGCTTTCAGATTTCAAGATTCATGGTCATTTCCCTGATGAGCAAAATGAAAATGAAATTTCTACATTTAAGAGCCTACTCTCTTTTACAGCCATAGTTTCTTTTACTGCCATTTTTATTTATTTTACATTATTTTCTGTGGTTTGGTTCAAAGTGTATGTAGCTTTATCTTGTGCATATCTTGCTCTTGCAACTCGCTTCAATTTTCAATTGATGCCTCTAAGTTATTATGTTCATGCACTCCATAACAGCAAGAAACAAAACAGTGAATAGTGTTCTCAGTTTTATATTGCAATGTACTATCTTGCTCTTGAACTTTATATTTTGAGGCTCAATTATTTCTTCAATTTTCTTTCCATTTGTTTTTTATTCATACGATCACAGAATCAAAGGCATCATTTTTGCTATTAATGCTGTTTTGTAGGAAAAATCAGTATTTTCCAAAGTCAATTTTTTATTAGAAATTGTCACAATATGACAAAGAAACCAATAGGAATAAGGAGTTAATTGTCCATTAAAATTTAAAACAAGGAAGCAGGAATTTGGATAAAAATTTTGCTCCTAATTTTACATATTCTACGTAAAACAAGTTATTTAAATGAGTTTCAATGGAGTTTATTTTCTTAAAATCCAAGCTTATTTAGTGGAATAAATAGAACTTTTCCTTTTTAATATATATTTTAATAGATTTATTTTGAAATAAACAACTCTGCTTATTTTAATAAAGGCTTAAATAATTTTTTCGTCATCATTTTTGTAGTGTTTGTTGTGGATGATCCTCGTTTTGACAAAATGTTTAAAATGATCCTCATTTCTATCGAATGTTTAAAATGGTCATCATTTTCGCAATTCGTATCTTATTTTGTCCTTTACTGTGACGCCGTTTAAGTCAGTAACGAAACACTGTATAAGTGACACTGTTTGTATTACATTGTATTTACGTGTACTGTACAGGTGGTTTTGTTACTGATTTAAACGGCGTCACAGAAAAAGACCAAATAAAATACGAATTGCGAAAAGGAGGACCCTTTTAAACATTCTGTAAAAATGATGACCATTTTAAACATTCTATCAAAATGAGAACCATCCACAACAAACACTACGAAAATGAGGACGAAAAAAGTATTTAAGTCTTTAATAAACAAATCTTATTTGTTTCTTAAATATAACTGTTCTAAAAATTACTTATTAATAATATTAATTTAAAGTTTAAACAATAGATTTTAGTATTAAGAAAGTCTGTAAATATACTCTTCAAATAAATAATTACGTTAAATTTCAGGTTATCAACAAAGGTAGGTGTTTAATTTTTAAGAGGATCATGTGTTTTTTTTTTTCTAATATAAAATTCAAATTTTCATCCTGTACTATTAGTAAAATGAGATTATTTCAAAATAATGACTCAATCTGTAATATTGTTTCAAAATTATTTTTAATGTTTTAAACTAACAGTATCTTAAAAATAATCAACTTCCTTAAGTTTAAAGGTCTATTTTGTTTATTTAGTAAAGATTTGGAGAGAGAAAAATAACAATTAATATATTTAAAAATATTTTTTAATCTTATTAAGAAAGAAAGATGCTATTTGATTAATCTGTAATCTTAAATATATTGTGCTATAATATAATTTACAATTAATTCGATATATTTTAAAATAGTACTCATATAACATTTAGTTAGAAATTTTTTGAAAGATTAATAAACATTTTTTTTAAAATAATGCTTTAACTAATATATAATATTTTGGATCAAGATATTTTGGTATAAAAGAGTAAGAAAGTTTAAAATCGAATTTAGAGTATACAATGTTGGACGAATTTTTAGGAAATAGAAAGGGATACATGTTTTGTATGTTGTTGTTCCAGATTTTCTAAGGAAATAATTCAAATATAAAAGAAAAACATGTGATACCTTAGTACATATAGCTTGTTAGACTTTCTTTTTTCAGTTTAATTAATATTTGGTAAGTATAAGAATTAAAAAAAAAAGGTTAAATATGTTTTTGGACTCTCAAGTTAAAGTGAAATTTGGAATTAGTCCATCTTCAAAATTTGTGATTAATTTAGTCATTCATCTTTAAAAATACGTAAATTTAGTCATTTTAACCAATTTTTGTTAAGTTGATCCGACATTTCAAGCGCATTTCATAATAATATTTGAATTATTTACACCGTTTGACACATTTTTGTTTTAATATTAACTCAAATATTATCATATAAAATGCGTTTAAAATGTCAAACAAAGTTAACAAAATTTGGTAAAAAGAACTAAATTCACACATTTCTAAAAATAAAAGATTAAATTGGTATAAAATTTTAAAGAGAAACTCATTCTAAAATTCACTTACCTTCAAGGAAAGAACATATTTAAGAAAAAAAATGTTCCTTGTAATATGATGGTTGGAAGTGTAGTTAGAAATATTGGAGTTAGCATGTCCATGTGAAGATGACCCACAATCTTCAATTTCTCACCAAAAGATGGACTCCATTTCTTAAATAACGGTTGGTCAGTTATAAATTCACTTCCATTCTTCAATTCTTCTTCATCCTCTTTCTTCTCTTCTCTTCAAACAATCATGTCTCTTCTCCTCCACCTTCTCCTTTTTCTCTTCTTAGGTAAACCTTATTTTATTTAATTCTTCATCTCTCTTCTAACTTCTTGCTGCAATATATATCAAAAAATGTCTATTTAGAAAAACATGTTTTGTTTTTTGTTTGTTTTAGTCTCAGACATAGATTTGTCAGAATTAGGTTATGTTTGTATTATTGTATGAAACCAGAAGGAAGATATGAGATGTGGATGCATATTCAGCTGAAATAAAAAACAGATGCTTGGTGCTTTAATTCTCAATAACTTTAAGGTTTCATGTTATGTTGTAATTAGCAAAGCATTTTGGATTTTGTAGTTTTTTTTCTTAATCAATGTTTGAATTATATACATTGTCAGGTAATGTAGCATCTGCCACAGTATTTTCTCTAGAGAATCATTGCAGTTACACAGTTTGGCCGGGGACACTTTCCGGCAACGGCGCCGGCATTCTCGGTTCTGGGGGTTTCGCCCTGCCGCCGGGTTCGTCGGTCCAGCTCACGGCGCCTTCCGGCTGGTCCGGCCGCTTCTGGGCCCGGACTGGCTGCTCATTTGACGACTCCGGCGCCGGGAAATGCGCCACCGGAGACTGTGCCGGAGGACTAAAATGCACCGGCGGAGGAGTCCCGCCGGTGACGCTGGTGGAGTTCACGACCGGAAGCTCCGGCAACGGCAACAAGGACTTCTACGACGTGAGTCTGGTGGACGGTTACAACGTGGGAATGGGAGTGAGGGCTACCGGGGGAACCGGTGACTGCAAGTACGCGGGGTGCGTGGCGGACCTGAACGGCGCGTGTCCGGCGGAGCTTCAGGTTAGAGACGGCGGCGGCGCGGTGGTGGCGTGCAAGAGCGCGTGCGCGGCGTTTAACACGGCGGAATTTTGCTGCACCGGCGAGCACGGGTCGCCGCAAACGTGTTCGCCGACACATTATTCGGAGATTTTCAAGAGCGCGTGTCCAACAGCTTACAGTTACGCATACGATGATGCTTCCAGCACTTTCACATGTTCACAATCTGATTACGTTATTACTTTCTGTTCAATGGGATCATCATCTTAATCATTACTAAGATGTACACATTTTCATACCATTCATCTTTGTTTAATAGAAAATTATTTTATTATTAGTTTTGTTTTTTGTAAACTTGTTTTATGATTTATGATAGTTAATATGATTCTAATTAATCTTTGTATAGCGCATCATTAGTTTTTTTCTTATATTAAATCAAAAAATTACATATTGTAAAATACTTTTTCTGTATTTTTATAATAATTAGGATTGAAATTAATCACCCACGATCAAAGATACGTTTAAATATCGATGGATCAAATTTAAATATATAAAGATATATGCGTGTGTGTAATTTATAACTATCAAATTCTTATTAGTTGGATTATATTTATAAAAAAAAAAAAAATCAAAGGAGCATAGCTAACAAAAACAATCTTTAGCATTATTAACCAGCATTAATTGTTAGACAGAATTTATTAAAAATTTACAAAAAACAAATATGATTGATCACATTTCGTGATTTCTAATCAAATTGAATCAATAAATGAGTAATTATTTATCTTAATTTTAAGAAGAAAAGAGAGTGCTGTTAACACGTGTGTCTCTTTTTAAATAAGATTTTTCTTATACGGTATAATTATTTTTATTGGTTAACTTTTTTAATGGACAGAAAATTTGTGTCATGGATTCGAGATTTTGATATTTTATTTTGTTCATAGTTTTGATGAAAAATTACTTTTATGTTTTTTCTTTTAAACAAAACATTTTTTTAATCTTCTCAATTCATGACCTAAGGAACTGAAAATTGTTTATTTTCTACACGCTTTCATTCATTTTGTTTCCAATATTCTTTTATAAACTTGTCTCCTTCCATGTGGAGAATTAAATAAATTTAGAGGAGGTGTATAGTTAATGCAGATATTGCAGTCCATACTATATAAAAGTAAAAATATATTATTCCCATTTACTCTTCCATTTTTGAGAAAAATAAAACTTCCAGACACTAACACAAAAAGTGTCTATAACATATGTTATTCTCAGTTTTTTATGTCTGCAAAAGTATCAACGTTATATATGGTGACGTCAAAATTAACGTCTGAAAACAAATTGACATTAACTAACGTTTAATGTTTGAAAACTGGTGTCTGACGTCCCTTTATGTCTGTTCGATCCGCATCCAACGTTCAACTCACCAACAGGAGGGAAAAAAGGTTGAAAGTTGAAATTGATGTCTGTCATTGTACTAACATACGTCAAGGGACGTCAGACAATACAAGGACAGACGTCAATTTCAGCAGTTTATTTTTTTTTTAATTTTGGTTGTATTTACATATTTTCACACCTTTTAACTCATAATTGTAAAGTTGTCTAAACTTTATAATAGAAGACCTTTAGAATAGAACAGAACAGTTTCTCATTTTAATTCATATTATTAAAATGTGAACGAGCAACTTCCCATGGTAGGTAAAAGACCTTTAGAATTTTAGAATAGAAGAACATAGCAAAAAAAATATAGAAGTGCAAAGACAAAGGCACTTTCCTCATCTCTTGTGGCTCTGATTATTTCTACTATTGAATTTAAATAACCCCTTCAGTTAAGATAACAGACTTTTTTTGGCGAATAAAATATGCAAATTACATCAAAGTTAAAGAATTTCTATATGTTAACCATCTTTTTTTAGGTTATAGATAGGAATGGTTAGTGTCTTTTTTTATGGAGTGTTACTTCCATTTATTACACCAAATACATCTATTTGAAAAATGAGTAACGGGTTAATAGATTACATGTTGTAGTCATTTAAAGGAATTTTTTTATTGGTCGTTTACTTTTCAGATTCATCTTATGTTATTGTTTGTTCAATGACGTAGTGAAAAAGGCAGATAGAGTGAAATAGAAGAGGGCCTAAAAAAAGTAATTTCGTAATTGAAAGATGCTTCAAGATCTAATTTGATATTTACGCAATATTAAATAGATTATTGAGTTATATATTTTTTGTGTAGGTTATTTAGTTAATAAATTTTGTCTTTTGTAAGGATTTGGATTTTTTTTGCTGGTATTTTTTGTCTTTATTATACATTCATATTATATTGATTACCACTAATTTTGCCATTTTAAAATATATCAAAAAGATAATGCTCAGCAGAGGATAACATCCAAAAAATTAGTAGAGAATCTGGACTCCTTTTGTACAATATAAATTGACTGGTCAAATGTCCATACAGTACCGTTCGGTCACCAACCTTTATCATATCAGTTTTTGTCGAAATTCTCATACTATTGAGTGATACCAATGTGCCAATTGAGGTGGTCAGGCGCCAATAGAAATGAAGCTGAACGACGAGATGTTCAACACAAAATAGGTCAATAATCAAGTTTAGGCAGCTTTGGACTATAATTAGGTTAATCTTAAACAAAAGTCCATTAAAAAAACTAAATATATGTTTAGGTAAAGTAGTTGATTACGCATTTATTATAACATTCATTATCTGTACAATCGGATCTAAAGTGACTTTAACATCAGAAACCCTTATCCGTTGAGATAAACAAGAACTTTAGCATTGAAGCATGAAGATATGGAGTACTACACAAGTGACTTCTATAAGTAATCGATCGATCCTGCACACAAACATCTTTAAAAGAGACTAAATTATATATCTATTTTACCTTAATACTTTATGAAAATAACATAAAATGTTTTTTCTACTAGGAATGAAATAGAGTCTTTTAAGAAAGAAAAATATTTAATCCATGCAAAGAGATGATCTTCGTATAATATATATTTAATCTGTTTATAGACTTATGTTACGTATATTTAAAGATGGAACTTTAAGTTATATTAGTTTTAATAAAAAATAATCTACAAGTTGTATGCCAAAATTATAAAATAAAATTTCACAAATTTCACAAAAAACAATTACATAATAATATAATAAAACTTGTAAGTATTAATAAATATATTTCGACAAATAATATAATAAACTTACCAACCTTTTAAAGGTTTTAAATAAAACAAGCTTTTAAATAGAGTCATATATCAATTCAAAATTAATTCATTTTAGGTCAGATGTTTAAAAATACCTTCGTCAAGTGAATAGGTCACACTTAAACATTTATTTATTTTAATTAAAGGTAAACCGAAACTTACGAAAGTTTGATGTGACCAATTTCGACCAAGATGCATTTAAAAAATATCAAAGTTGTATAATACACCTTCTTAGGTTAACATATATGTAGATTTATTAACATGTTTCTTGTAAGAAAAAAATTGTGTTAATTACGTTTTAAAAATATATTAGATTCTAATGAAACGCGATATTGATCATATGATGTTAATTAAATTTGTTAAAAATATATTTTCAATTGATAACAGTTACTATTATTTTTTGACAAATATATAGCGAAGTTTTTAGGTTCACATATAACATATTTGGATCTGTATGTTCAAACCAAAAAATATAAAGTATCACAATCAATTCCTCAATAAACTAAAAAAAACAACAGAAGAATATATATAAAGAAAGAGGAATGTTATTAGTTTGTCTCAAATTTTAAAACTATCAATTCTTTGTATAATATTTAAATTAAGTACATTGAGAACCTTATTACAATTTTTTTACATAATACAACTATATAGAAAAGATTTATATAAGAAAACTATATAAAAGATATTTATATAAAAAGATAAGAATGTGGTCATAACTTCACAATAATAAAAATAAAAGGAGGATAACATGCTTAATTAAAAATAAAAACTAAGAATATTATCATAAAATTTTAAAGCACAAATAATTAATGTCTTTAATATTAGTATATTATATATTAGTATATACTCAATTATGAAATTATATAAAAGTGAGAAATACTGTTCAGCATCGTTTTACCGATAAGATTGATGAGATTTTTCACTTGTGAAATATAAGTTGTTCATATAATATATGAGATATCGTATTTAACATAAAATCGTAAGACTCAATATTTATGGACCTTTCTTTCTTAGATGTCAAAAGTATTATATTTTTTTACTCAAACTCTTTAACCTCATATATAGTTATTAGACTTTATAAATTTTGATTGATGTGGTTATTTGGGTTTGGGAAGTAGTGATAAATGCATATAAAGCAGCAAGTGCTTGAGTTGGGAGGAGTCATGACAAGACAACCAACCGTAGTAAATTGGTGACAGAAAGAGTATGCCAAATTCTTAAATAACAGTTACCAACAACTACTCAGCCTTTCCGAATATAAATTCACTTTCATGCATCTCCATCTTCCATTCTCACTTCAACATTTTGGTGCATTTCCAACCATTTTTTTTTTTGTGTTTCTACCACTTCTTCTTTTCCCTATGAAAGTGATGGGCCTAAACCCAAACTCAAAAGACTTTACACTTGCCTGCTTCCTCCTCTCCTTGTTAGGTAAACAACTATCTTCTTCCTTCTCATTCCCTAATCAAATAAATTTTTTTATTAGTGTCAAGTATTTATGGTTAAACCAATGATTACCATTAGTTGACAAACCTAGTTATCTCTTTTATTTTTTTGTCTCCAAATTTTAATTCAAAATTTTAGGTCAATGATAAAAAACAAATTTGTTAATGTGTAATAAAATTTACTTATTTTTATGTATATATAGACACACACACCAACCTAATCGATGAGTAATTAACTAATAATTATAATGATTTTAAAGACCTTAATTAAGTGCTAATTGCATTTTATATTTAAAGTTAGTTTTAAATTTGGACGTTTTGAGACTACATTTTTTAAGTAATCATCTTAAATTGTATTTGTCATTTGATGCAATTTTTATTAAATAATAGATCAGTAAAAGTTGTATTTTTCTGAATTTAAATATAACCAAAATAAATTACAATATAAAGCAAACTTTAATGTGAATAAATCTAACTAATCTCATTCTTAAAATATTTTTCAGTGAAAAACTAATTATTATATTTTTGTTATATTTCAGTGGAGAAATAATTAATATATGGATTTACACATTAGTATTATGTATACTATTTTTCTTTTTCAGGCAATGTAGCATCTGCCACAGTGTTTACCCTCCAAAACCGTTGCAGTTACACAGTTTGGCCGGGGACACTTACCGGCAACGGCGTCGCCACTCTCGGCGATGGCGGTTTTCCCCTGGAGCCAGGTACGGAGGTTCAGCTCACCGCACCATCAGGCTGGTCCGGGCGGTTGTGGGCCAGGACCGGCTGCAGCTTCGACGGATCCGGCATCGGAACATGCACCACCGGAGACTGCGCAGGTGGACTGCGGTGCACCGGGGGAGGCATTCCACCAGCGACTCTGGCGGAGTTCACCGTCGGATTCGCCAGTAACGGCAACAAGGACTTCTACGACGTAAGTCTCGTGGACGGTTACAATGTTGGCATCGGCATCCTGGCTACCAGAGGAACCGGTGACTGCCAGTACGCGGGGTGCGCGGCGGACTTGAACGCCGTGTGTCCGGAGGAATTGCAAGTGAGAGACGGCGGCGGCGCGGTGGTTGCGTGTAAAAGCGCGTGCGCCGCGTTTAACACGTCGGTGTTTTGCTGCACCGGTGAGCACGCAACGCCGCAAACGTGTTCGGCGACACATTATTCGGAGATTTTCAAGAATGCGTGTCCAACAGCGTACAGTTACGCTTACGATGATGCTTCCAGCACTCGCACCTGTTCTGGATCTGATTATGTTATCGCCTTTTGCCCTTAATAATCTCACACTTACTTTTTTAATATAATAAATTAATAATTTCCCACGCATAAAAATCAGTACCGGCTATCAAAATGTTATTCATGATGAAAGAGATAATTTAGTCAAGTTTTTTTTTTATCATGGATATTCAAAACTATGCTTAGTGCTTTTAAAGTGGTCATAGATGAAGATTGAGACTGTGAATTCGCTTTTAAAAAAATATGAGGTGATGGAATAAATTTATGATCATTTCCTTATCCAAATCAAGGTCTATGTTAGACATTCCTGCATCTATCTTTTTTCTTATTCTCTTGAAAACAAGACTATTTGTGAATTTTTGGAACAGATTAAGTTCATTGTTGATGAATTTGTTTGAATCGAATGTCCTATTAAGCATCATGAATATGTTGATGTTATTTTTGAAGGTTTTTCACAAGAATATGTTGAAGTTATTTCTGTCATTGAACTTGAGTTTGATACCAAAATTAAAAGTACACAAATTAATTGTGGGGATGGGCCCTTTAAATCATTTGTTGCCACTAATGACATTACGCACATACTTATGTGTCTTCGTACTCAACCAAAATAGTGTTGTTTAAAGAAAAGCCACACAGCCAAGCTAGGATTAACCTTACTGCATTCTATTCCTTGAAAATTTTGAAGCTTTGTCTTTCAAATTGTTCTCTACTTAATAAATAGACTGTCCACTGCATCATTACAATATCATATCATATCCCTTACAATGTCTTATATGAACAGTCTCTCGACTACATTTTTTTTAAAGTGTGGTTATGCTTGCTTTCCTTTTCTTAAGACAATACTACAGTTACAAATTAGATTTCCACTTACAAGAATATGTTTTCTTGGGCTATTCAGCCTTTCATAAAGGTTATCAATGTCTGTAAAAATTTGGTCGCAGTTACGCATCTAAAGATGTTTTCTTTAATGAGATCAAGTTTCCCTATTCATTTTTTCCCCAATCTCTTGCTTCTTTACCTACAATACTCAGTATTTTAGCCTTACTCCTAATCTCTCCCAACTGAATCATTATTTGTTCCATCACAGTCTAACTACACTGACAATAGATCTCTCACTCAGTTATCAACTACCTCTGCTACTGTTACCATACCTACTGAATTTGAGTTTTTATGCGCCTAGGCCTCTTAATATTCAACCTATGCAAAATCAATTTAAATTTGGTATTCATAATCCTTGAATTCATCTTTCACTCTTTCTGATCAATATTGAACTTTGTAGTGTTATACAAGCTATGAAAAATCCAAATTGGGCTTATGCTATCAAACATGACGCTCTTATTCATAACAACATTTGGGATTTGGTTTCTTTACCCCTTGACCCCTTGACAAGGACAATAATTGGTTGTAAAATGGGTTTTTTTTGGGTAAAAGAAAATGATGAAACTGTTGAAACATTTAAAACTAGAATCATTGCCAAGCAGCTCAATCAAGTTCTTGGGTTTGATTTTCATAAAACTGTCTCCTTTTATCAGGCCTAATACCATAAAAATTATTCTTACACTTACTTTAACCAATAAACGGGATTTGTTACGTTTGGATGTTAATAATGCCTTTCTCAATGACACTCTTAAAGAAAAAGTATATAAGGCTCAACCTCTTAGATTTGAAGTCTCAAATAAATATTGAACTTTGTAGTCTCAAATAAATTTATGGTCTCAAACAAGTTCTTAGACAGTGGTTTGACAAACTCAACACAACTCTCCAGCAAATGTGATCCTTACCTATTTTACCTATCAACATAACTCTCAAATTGTTTGCAAGTCAATATCATCATGAGTGGTACTTCTATCTCTTATTCGGCAGTTCACTCACAAATTGTAATTTTTCTCTCAAGGAATTGGGTAATCTTGACTATTTTTTTGGAATAGAAATCAATTTTTCTCTTCATTCCTATTAAACAAAAAAGGCAATACTAAAAAAACATATTAAAAGGGTGGAATGAAGAACAATTTGTAACTATACATACAGAAAAAATAAAAATAAAAGGGTATTTTTTTCCCCTTTGAAGGCCTTCGGCCAAAAGTCATAAACTTATTTTTTCCTATCATCACCTATGCAATTCCTAAGCTATCAATTTTCTCTACAAGAGGCTCAGTTCGAAAGCCAAAATGTTGGATAAAATTGCACGGAACAAAGAAACAAGAAAGAGAAGACACTTCATTCCTATTAAACAAAAAAGGGCATACTTAAATAATAATAATAATAAATAAATAAAAACATTAAAAGGGAGGAATGAAGAACAATTTGTAACTATACATAGAAATGAAGGGTAACTTTTTTCTTTACTCTCTGAAGGCCTTCGGCCAAAAGTCAGTTAATATAAACTTCAATTTTTCCCCTCCTATGCAATTCCAAAGACTATCAATTTTCTCTACAAGAGGCTCTCTTAGAAAAACAAAATGTTGGATAAAATTGCACGGAACAAAGAAACAACAAAGGAACTACACTTCATTCCTATTAAACAAAAAAGGCCATACTAAAATTTGAAAAAAAGAAACATATTAAAAGGGTGGAATGAAGAACAATTTGTAACTATACATATAGCAAAATAAATGAAGGGCAATTTTTTTCCTTCCCTCTGAAGGCCTTCGGCCAAAAGTCATTTAATATAAACTTCATTTTCCCCCCTCATCACCTATGCAATTCCAAAGACTATCAATTTTCTCTACAAGAGGCTCTCTTAGAAAGCCAAATCTTTAGCCTTCTCATCCCATTTTTCTAGACAATTTTGGACGAGTAAGGCCCTAAATCTAAGACGTTCCATGCCCCCAATTTCTCCTAAAATAACCCTGTGAAGATTACAATCCAAGCACCCCTCTCCCCGGAAAGAGAGAAAACAATGGAAGCTAAAGCTGCCTATATCTTACAGATATCACTTTTGAGGAACTATTTCTCAAAGAAAAACTATTTCTTAGTCGATTAAACCATGACAATTTCATCTCACCAGAGCCAGTGCACTGACCCTGCCTCTCCCCCTCGCTGCTGAAAAGGGTTTGGTCACCGCAGTCCAGTGAAGCTCCACATGCTAGATTGTAAGCCTGACATGCGGAATGACATACTCGTAGCCTGTTGTCTCCATCCTTCTCACACTTCTGGATTGAGATCTGGAAATTAATGTACCAAGAGTTTTAGATAAATAAGCAACATTACAACTAAATGAACCAGCTAAATTTAGAAACAGGGTAGTCAAGCTTAGACGACTAAAGAATTATAATTTAAGGTTTCAGTCATTCTCAGAAAGGCAAAATGTTAGAATCAGCATACTAGTCAGAATCAGGATTACATTATGGCTAGCGGAATAACCAACGTCAGTATATTATTTTTAAATCAAATAAATTTGGTTCGTCCTATTGTTACATTACATCAGAATGGGAAGTCACATGCAAGGCTTTAAATCGTGTGAAATAAATAGTAACCGAAAAATTAAAATAAACAACACATTGAAAAGCAAAATTGAACACGACTAAGAATGAAATATATTACAAATAGAAAAAAGAAGGATCTAAAGAATAATTTTGGCAGGAAAAGATAGAACTTACCCAACAGGCAAGCCTTTTGGCTGCCTCATCACAGTACGTACTGCCAAATATATTAAATAGTTTCCTAGCACCACCAGGGAATAATCTATGGTAGTTGGGCATCACAACCACTTCTTCTAGCTGCTGTTGTATGCTAGGTTCACTGGGTGCACAATGTTGTCCGGAAATATCATTTCCCAGCACATTTCTGCAAATTGAAAGACTGGAGATGAGCCTGGAGCTGTTCTGGCAAGTATATCCCGCATAGTCAGAACAACGGAATTCACAAACTCCATTATCACAAACTCCACCATGAAGACTGCACTGCTTATCGCAAACAGCTGCATGTAATATCAGGGACAACAATTAAGGATTTTCCTACTAGAAATATTGTTCAACAAGATTCACTAAATCTATTTAAATTTAACATGTAAGTGTAATGTAAACATTTGGGGAAGGAGGAGGGTATATAAACTAGGAGCTTTCATGAATTGAACTGAGGCTAATTATCCTGCAGGACCACAATACAGTCCATGTGTTCAAGCACTCGAATACATCGTATTGGCTAACAATGTAAGAACTATTCAAAAGCTCATCCGTGATTATCTAACTAATGCTAAAAGGTTAGGATAATTTATTTACTGTTACAAATTTTAAGCAAGAAACTACCAAGTATGGAACTTGAAATGTACCAGTGGAACAGTCAATGCCAGTATAGCCAGTTTTACATTCACATATTCCACTGGTGAGGCACACCCCCTTGCCAGTGCAATTGCTGGGACAGTAACCTGGAATAAGCGAAGAGAACAATAATTAATAAAACAAAGTAAAAAACAAATATTGTACCACTAAACAGAAGGTAAGAGCAATCAAAGTGAAATGAATACTGAAGTTCAGACACAGCGTGGGAAATGAGAGCTTACGTCCACTGCAATCATGACCATGAAATCCAAGAAAGCAGTGACACCTTCCATCAACACAATCTCCATTGAAATTACATGCACTGGGACATTGCCCAGAGACAACCACAGGATCCGTGTTACAGAGCTCATGATATGCAGGGCAGATTAATTCACCTATTGGTAATCAAACGCAAGCCATCAGCTTACTGGAATCTAACATTAATGTGTAAACAAACAAAATACCAGTAAATATTGACCATTAAAACCAGGGAACTGAATGGGTCCACCAGCCCGAGGACACACTTTCCAGACACCATCCACAGCAACCTGTATGTAATATGGAGCTTCATTCAGTGGTTTCACATTAAAGGAAAAAGAAGGGAGATGTATCAATCAATTCAAAATAAGGTGAAAGAAAAGACAAGCAGCAGTTGCAACCTGTTCAAATGTCAATGAAGAAAGTGTCTACTCAAATTTGGTTGTAAATTAGAGAAATAATTACTTTTTCAGGATATAAAGTATCTAATAATAATATAAACCATGAGGAAAGAACAAAAAAGTATGAATTCATTGTTTCAACAAGAAGACAAACTCAATGACTGTCATTCATTACTCAAACAATCAGCCCCTGGAGTGGGTAGGGAGAAAGTGGAGTTATTCAATCAAATTATCCGGCTAGTTCTGTAGTAGTTCAATTTTGATTCCTTAGTTCAACGGCAATAATTGGCTCCACACTTTCAAATTTGATTTTACTAAATGGTTAAGTCACACTTTCATTGTCTAAGGATATAATATTGCATCATTTCATATATCAATCAAAAAAGGCATTGTCTGCCAATCATTAACTTCAATTAAGGAATTTGCTTAAAACTATTAACACTATAAACTATACCTCTAGAGAATTGTTGATACACCTGTGCTGATAACAGCCATTTCCCTGGGTCAGAGAACCCCTTACAAATCCTGTGCGCACCAACGATGAGGCCATGCACCTGCATTAAAAAGCAATAACAGTTAGAACTTAGAAATCATACACCCTATTTCATGACAAATTGGATGTAAAAACAGACTGTGTTATCTTTTCAAAGAAGAAACCTGACCTGGAGTTACTTCCTCGAACTTCACCTAGCATGCTATCAGGTGCCCGTGCACTGCTAGTGTCTGTACATGATCCGTCAGAGTATGCAACAAAATAAGTGCAATAATCAGCCAATGAGGATTGTCCACCTGCACAAATCAGTGCATCATGATATTTAAACTTTCTACAACCAAATCTTCATTTAGCATTTAAAACCATTTACAACATCTACCAATGACAAAAAATCAATGTGAAACAAAATAAAGAAACAGCAGCTACAAATGAATTAGAATAATCTACAAACTACAATTGCTTGGCAGTCTGTAAGAATGTGTCCAGCAGATATAAGAAATTAATAAGAAAAGAATGTAAAAGACAGATGACATTCATTCTTCCTCACCAAGTCTATACAATGAAGATAGATTGAGCATAGAGTACAAAAGGTACGTAGCTTTACAGAATTGATTCCTTACGCACTCCGCTAAGACATTTGAGACACCTTGGTTCTCACTTCCCATCCACTTCTAACTAAATTCTCCCACCTAATAGACCAGTCTTTTGGGTTTAGTTCTTCTCTTATGCCTAAGTCCTAACTTTAATTGTCCACCTTTACCCACTCTGACCTTCCCTTTATTCATTCTACTACAATGTTCTAATTGGTATTATAGCATTAATAAAAAATGATCTGTCCCAAGCATTGATTATCAACACAAGAAAGCTCTCAACAGTCCATACACAGATTAGCACTTAAATATTAAAATGAATACATGAAAATGCATACCTTTATTAGCTTGAGGAAAATACCGAGCCGACTGAGGAAGATCTCCGCTGTAGGTTAGAATTGGGCAGTAACCCTCTGCCTCTCTGTTATACGTACAACCTGAGAATTGTGTTGTGTTGCAATGATAGGCCCCTTTCCATAGATTGCAAGGGGAGGTAACAAACTCAGTACCCTGGTTCCGACCCCAATCAAGTTGGTCTGCCATGCTATAATTGGCTTTGTACCATCCACTGTCTTCTAATAGGGCTAGAGTCATTTTTGAAACTACAGATCTTGTATCCACAGAACCAGTCATGATCTCATTCATCAGAAGCCTCTTTTCCCAGTGAGACCCTGTAAGCCAATCATCAAACTTGGATTGATGAATTTGATGGTATAAGTGGTAAGTAGCACTTGAACATCACGCATGATATTTTCTGAGAAAAATTTTTCCAAATTTTTTCAGTATTTAAGTGTATTTTGGGAAAAATTAAAGACAGAATAAAAAACCTAATTCTTTGTTTATAATTTTACCAAGAGGGCAAAAATATTTCAACATCACAATATGCATATTATATATACATTTTAAACCATATAAACCACATTTGAGCAAAATTTTATAAATGTGATGCTGCAACACCCATGATTGACTAGTCTTTCTACTAATATTGGTTGGACTAAAGCACCAGGATAGTATTATTCTTTCAAAATAAAAGGGGAAGGGGAAGGATGAGGGATTGGAAATATAAATAGACAATTAAAATGTTCTGAATGAAATTCAAGCTTCGCCAGCTTCAGCTATTGAAAAACAGTTTGCCAATGTAATCTAATTCTGGTGGAAACAACATAGACCAGAGGAAAAGGATGGCACTTATATTATAATAAGAAAAAATGATGAGATTAAGAACCTGATGTGCCACGTCCTCCACCATCTTCCAGCTCTAAGCCAGTAAAATTTCCTGAAAATGCCTGCCAATAAATCACTAATCAATCATTAGTTGAATCTTCTAATAAAGATCCCATTACATGTGAATACAGGAAGGTTGCCATTGAAATCATAGAGAATATGTTCCATAGAAATTACCGCATAATGATGCCGGGAGTGCATAACAACACGTGGAAGCACCACTCGTGTTACCATCCGCCCAATCTTTTCATCCATAACTTGTTCAGTTACCTGGAAACACAAGAAACAATGAGTTTCCAAAATGTGACGATATGGCTTAAAAGGAAAAGGAGTGCTTAAAAAGAAAAAAGATTTTAACATACATATCGGAAAGAAAAACAGAGGATGTCTAAAAATAAGATTAAATGCCAAAAGATTTGTAAAGTTTTCTTACAAACTCCACATTCATTAAAGTTCCTCTACTTATTGTCAATACAAATTATTATTTAATAATGTAAAAGAGCTAAAAAATATCTCCACTTGCAATACAAACTCAGCTATTACTAGTTTCAAACTTCATGACTGACAGAGTATACTACAATAAAATTATAATTATAATAAAGAGAGCAATAAACAACTATCTGTATCAAATGAAGGTAGAAGCCACATTTATTTAGTTACTCATCGTAAAATTCAAATCATCAAACATGGAGGAAAGTATACTAGAAAATCAATGGCTTGTAAATCTATAATATACCACTGCATTGTAAAAACGCCAACAAAAGCAGCAAATACCTTGTCAAGGCGTCTTTTCCTTTCATCTCTAAAATGAGCAAAGGCATGTGGATCAAAACCAAGAACATGCATAACCTGAAAAGCATCACATTAAATCAACAAAAACACAAAATAGACAGCCATGTTTGCAATCTCATCTTTTCTTCTATACGCAAAAACTAAACAACCTCATGTATCAAAGTAGCTGATAGCAAAGTCTCCGCCTCAGCAGTCAAATGACGTGGAGCAACATTAACATGTCCTGCACACAAATACATACAAGCAAAAGCACTTTCAGTTACAAAGCATCCCAGGTATAAAGACAACATTTAAACACACACATTCAATGTACCAGCTATAGCACGACCCCATTGGTCCCGTTCACATGCCACAGCCCAAGCAAGTGTATTCCCGGTAGTAGGTCTTGTAGTCACCAAGAGAACCAAGTCGGCATCAGAGACTCCCTCTGGGGAAGGCAAACAAAGAATCGTCATCATAAATTTACTAGTACAGTTAACCAAAAGCTTTATAAGAACTACATTGTCAAGAGAAGGCCAACAAATGAATCAAACCTTCCACATATGCATGAGGGAGCTGCACACCTCCATCTTGTCCACATGCAGAGTATCCACTTAACCGCAGGTTCCCCTTCACAGGCTCCACAGACAATACCCTTCGAAACCAGTCAGCTGTCTGACCTAATGCCTGCAATAAGTTTCTACTAATGATAAATATCTCTATCCAATATTTATAGTATAGCTCTAGCTAACACCACCATGACAAACAATAAATAGAAAACTGCCAAAAATGACACAATCACATAACATAATTGCCATGATGAAGAGGAGCATCAACGTAACAGTTGGACTTGTGACGGTGTGATGTGACTCGAGTTGTGTTGCAAGGTAAGGTTGCCTACTATAAACCCACATAGTGGATCTTGTCATTCTCAGGAATTCACGCATATCCAGATCTTTAATTCTTTATGCCAAACGGAGGCACTTTTTTTATTATCAATCGAGTAAAACAATTTATAATTTAATAGAAGAAAAAAATAAAAAGCAGGACCCCAACAAACCTTACGAAGGCGACGTTTTTTGTCCTCTCCTGAGATATCTTCAGAAGTGCAGTTATACCAACAATCACCAAAGACAGGAGGATCAGCAAGAGGATTACAGGAAGGCAAACCAGGAAGAGAAGTTATGGCAGGCTCCCCAAGCTGTTCATAAAAAAATAATTATTAAACTGTACCAATAGTATATGTGAAAGAGAACACCGATATTAACACTGAATTTTTTTTTTCATTAATTTTAAATACCCACCTTCACAATATCACCAATCTTTTGGCAATCCCTGTCAGGGGAGTGACCAACTGCATCATAATTTAGATATATCCTAATAGGTTGCTTTTCAATCCCTAGAAGCTCTGATGATGTTGATATACCAAGCAACGCTCTACCTTTAAGCTGGAGGTGTTTCGAAAGACCGGGCTTGTAAACCTGTGGGGTAACGGAATACACCTTTCGACCAGGTCGCTTTCTCTGTTCAAGTATCTGGTCATGTATGCAAGAGTGTGAGGCAATGTTCTCACTCCTCCCCTCCAAACCTCCCCCATGAAATCGGTGTTCTGGGAGCTTTGCATTATAGACTTCCAACCATGCCAATATCAATATAATCTGATGCAGGATTTAACAATAGATATCCAACTTTAGAAACTATACTGACTACACTTTCATGCAATGTTTTAAACAAGCATTATGAATCAAAACTTCTTAATTTTTTGCTTATGACTAAACGGAGGTGCCTGAGCAACCTTGTTTACTTGCATTTTGAAAACTAAGACCAATTTTTGAAATAGAAATTAAAGACATTCTGATTCTTAAATCTTGATCCCTCTATTTATTTATATATTTTACTACCTCGTCACTCGTACAAATCGTGAAAATATTCTAAAACAAGAGAAAAAAAAAATCACCAAACAACAACAAAATCATCAAATAGTAAAACCAAATTTCAAGTCCGATAATATAAGGTTCAAACATCAATTCTCTTATAAATCTCCACTCACATTCTCCAGCTACAAATTAGATCATAAGCACAGTTCAGCATGCTTTCCACAAAAATCCTAAGACCAATACATTAGAGCAACATTGAACTAAAATAAATGTCCGAAAAACAGATAACGAAACGAGCAAAAAACATTGGTAAACTCGTGAAGAAGCAGCAGAATCCACACCTCAAAAACAACAACGGCGAATCGAAGGTTGCAACGAAATCCGAATAACGCGCACGAACTATAGCACCGAACCATGGACTCCATGGAATGGCGAACACCGGAACGCAAACGGCGCCGATTCCATCAAACCTCCGGCGATTCCTCGATCGGAGCGCTCGGTAACCGCTCGCTCCGATGCATTCCGGAAAAGCTTAGCGCAGAAGAGAGTAAGAGACAGAAAAACCTAACCCTACGCCTCAACCGGTAACACTGGTTTCGATTTACAATGTTCCGAGATATATAATTAAGTGAAAACGGAACCTCGGCTTCTGAAGAGAGAACGCTGAATGTTTCAGAGAGCTTCGAACTCGCAAAACGACGTCGTTGCGTACGGTATGAGCTTCTTTCTCCCTGAAACGAGGGAAAAAAAAAGAAGACACTGACAGTGAAAGAAATAGAAAGATATTAGACAGAAGAAGAAGCTGAGAAGGAAGAGAAGAAGAAGATGAAAATATTGGGTGGAGTGGTTGGGTCTTAATATTATTACTTTAATGTTTTCCTGCGTTTTTATTTATTATTGCTTTTATGTTCCATTTTTTACTACAAAATTAAACATATCATACTTTAATAATTAATCATAAAGTAAATTTTCGAAATAAAGATCTTTATTTATTAACGCGTGTGGTTAAAATTCTTCGTCGTTAAGTTTAGTGCTGAGTATTAATTAACGTGATAGTCATATTTAATTCCTTGCTTGTTTTATACCCTAGAATAAAAATAAATTACTTCTTTTAAACTGAAATAATAATTGTTTGTTAAGACATATATTAAATTAGAAATATGTATTTTAAACTGAAGTTTCTATTTTTATTGTAACTTACTTTAACCAGTATTTTAACTTTTAGGTTCAACTACATAAACATTACTTTTACATAAATATATATATATATATATATATATATATATATATATTTTTTTTTT
>Ga0099822_1001749_pt1 | contig 26024 bp, 8 predicted proteins | sample CowpeawhiteBW_FD_76839 | JGI IMG/M metagenome (GOLD analysis project Ga0099822, IMG submission 76839) | Root nodule microbial communities of legume samples collected from California USA - Cow pea white BW | ecosystem: Host-associated > Plants > Roots > Nodule | place: USA: California | collected... | reverse complement strand
CAGCCTCTCATGCCCTCTCGGTCAAAGTCCGACTTCATCTAATCAGCATCTCAACTCGTCAACTTACCGAGTCAAAACCACTCTTTCTCTCAACCCTAAACCGACTCCCTCCAGTCCAGGACAATAACAAACACAAGTTCTTAATGTGAAAATAGTAAAAGAAATATTTTTTTCAATAATTTGAGACTAATAGAATATTGCTATTCGTGGATAAAAGTAAAATAAAAATTACATTTAACTTCAAACTCGTAAATTTCTTTCTTGATTTGAGAGTTTATACGATTTAACACCATAATTTACTCATAAAAGAGTTTGATATCGTTTTCTCTTGGTAAAAGTTTAACACTTATGCCAGAGTTTGGCAACCTTCCAATAACAGTTTATATTTGAAGACTCTGTAGTATTTACCTTCATCAGGAAAATTGTAATGGAGCTCCACAAAAGTAGTTGTTGAAGTCAAAGAGAATTTTGGACATTCATAAATAATGCGATTCTTTAAATTTCGCGATTCAATTTCTTGACGAAAGCTTGAAAGACGTATGAACATTAAAAGTTTAAGTCTAGGAAGCTGAACTTTAACCTTTCCTATCTCATCATCATGTTTTCCTTGTTCACATCCAACAAGTTCTTCTAGTTCAGAGGCTCCATTTATGATCAAAAGATGAAGATTGGGAAGGTCATTAGATGCAGATCCATAGAATAATCTTTTCAGCCTGTTACACTGATCAATATGCAATGCTTCTAGTTTTGGGAAGCATGGTTGAGAAGAAAGATTAGACGAAAATTTATCCTCCGCATCACCCTCTTCAATTATTTGTCTTAATTCAGTGCATTTTCTTATCTTCAGAAGATTCAACTCAGGTAAGCATCTTAAAATAGACTTTGGAAAGATCACTTTCAATTTTGCACATCCAATTATTTCCAATCTTTTAAGATTTGGGAAGGTATAAGAATTCATTGAAGCTCCTTGCTTACATCCAATAATCTCTTCTAGTTCAGAGGCTCCATCTATTGTCAGAAGGTTCAGGTTAGGAAGATCATTGGATGAAGAGGACAAACGTTTTAACTTGTGGCATTCCCATATATACAATTTTGCTAGTTTTGGGAAGCATGGTTGTGTAGAAAGGAGATTGGACAATTTTCTATCGTCTTCTTCCATGATCTGCTTTAATTCCTTGCATTCTCTTATGATTAGCTGCTTCAACTCTGGTAAGCCTCTTAAAACAGAAGCAGGAAAGATTACTTTCAATTTTTTACATCCATTTATTTGTAGGTTGGCAAGATGTTGGAGAGTAACTGAATTCTTGGAAGTCACCCAAATACAAGTCATTTGAGGTAGATTGAACAAAAACAAATGCTCTAACCTTAAACTCACTTGTTGCCCAATCATTCCATGTCCATTAAGATAAAAAATACCTTCTACTTTAGAGTTCCCTACAGATAGAGTTTGCAAAGTGAGGAAATGTTTCTGAATTCCTTCTGGATCCTGCAGTGCATTAATAGAAAATGTAAAGAAGTGCAAATAGAAAACAAAAGTGAACAAATAACAAATAATTATAAAAATAAAGACTACCTTCATACTTTTGCTATTAGGCTGTCTTGAATTTGTAGGAATTGTCAGAAGACTAACAGAATCATAAAATGGATAGAAACATCCAGAACAGTCAAACACCTTCAAAGATGGCCACGTCACAGTGAGAGTGTTGGTAGCACAAATGCTAACAAAATTTGGTAGACTAGAAAGAGACAGTATTTCCAATGTTGAGAAATGAATATGAATCTCCTTATAATCCTTATTAGCTACGTGATATTGGCCAAGTATATATTTCAATTGGTCACAATCACACACTGAGAACTCTTTTAAGTTAGGGAAGATAGCTTTCAGATTCTCTTTGTCATATTCATCATCAATGTCTATAATGTGCTCAAGTCTAGGACATTTCTCAATACTCAAAATTTCCAACATCAATGATGAAGCAATGGACAATGTAAAAAGGGACTTTACCATATCAAAGCCTTTTAGTTCAATCTCTCTAATATTGTGCATAATAAGCAAGTTCAAACCCTGTGGTTGTTTTGGAAGACATTCAACACTTTCAACTGGAAAAACAGAATCTGAGTTTGATATCTGCAATTTATACACCAAGTTACTTCATTCACTAAACTAAATAGCATCGTAACTGTAATTCTTAATGTCTTTCAATTCTAAAATGTTATTCATGTAAATTAAAATGCGTAATTGATGGATAATCATACCTTGATTGCAATAAAATCCTCTTTTCTAGATTCTGAAGCATCTGTTGAACAATTGATGTTGAAAAACCCAACATATCTCCCAATATCCAATGATAGTATTCTTAAATATGGACATCTACATGATAACTTCCTACAATGGTTCTATCCCGAATACGATCAAGTTTGAGTTCTTCTAAAGCAGGAAGCTCAATCTGAGTATTATTTTGACTTAAGAAATCTTTCGAATCAGCAGCCTCTTTATTTGTTATATCATTGAATTTCATAATGCCTCCAACAAAAGAGACAGGGAATATACCTTCCAATAAGTCACATCCACTGATATGTAGCATTTTCAGACCACGGAAGATTGACATTTCACTATGAAAGTCATAGCTATCCTTGGGAATGTTTTCCTTCTGATTTTGATTGACCCTATCATGAGTTACTATATGCTTCAAACTATGGCAGTCTTCTATGAACAATTCTTTCAAAGAAATCAAGGCCTTCGCTGTAGATGCAGTAAAAACTGAGCCTAACTTGGAACAATATTTTATCCTAAGGCTTGCAAGGCTGGATAGAGTTCCTGAAAAGCAATTATAAATAAGAATAATATCATTCAGCATATCAGAGTTGTTATATATATGCTATGTGTGCAAGTTACGTTATGGTTTTAAAACTTTGGTTTCTACGGACTAAACCACAACCTAATTAAGCATGAAGTGATTGGTTAATAATGATAAAAAGAATAATACAGGACAAATTGCAAATATAATTGCCTTTAGTTTTGACTGAGAAAAATTTTGCTGGTAGTGTATTAACAAGTTGCTGGTTCAAGTAAAACCGGATTAGTAATGTCTTGATTTTGAACATTACGAATCGAAAATAATGATCGGGATGACACAGTGTAATATAAACAGGTTCACAATTTTCATGCAACTTGTAAATAACTTCAAACCTACATGTTTCACAAATTTTAACTAAGCAATAGCATGTAGACTTACTAATACACGCTTGAACATGTTTAGAAATGCAAAAGAAAAAAATGTACCTGTGTTGTGATTCGTAGCTGTTGTTGAAATTGAAGTGCTACACAAATGTTGATGCTCACCTTCCTCAATGATTTCATCAACTTTTTTTTTGCCCCGATCTTCTAATTGAACAGTATCCTCAATTATTTGATCTAGCATGTCGCATTTATCTATCTCGAGCACTTTCAATTGACCTAACCCTCCTACAATTCTGGCTGAGAATATATGTTTTAACTCTCCACAGTAACTTACCTTTACTTTCTGAAGATTCTGGAAGATTTGTACGGGATGCGCAGAGGTGAATTCATCATGACTTTTCTCCATTTCGTCATCATCTGTTAAAATATGCTTCAATCCATAACAGCTTGATATTTTTAATGTTTTCAATAGTAATAAACTTCGAGCAACAGCATATGTGAAGAGAGATGTCAACCTTGGACAATAACTTAAATAAAGTTTCTTTATGTTTTCAAAAGGTCCTTTGGCAGGCACTAAACATTGCCATAAAGCTCTTAGATTTTTCATGTTATCTATTCTCAGCGTATGCAACTTGGAGAGGAGAGTTGCCGCCTCACTCGAATGATTACTGGTGTCAATCAAACACTCTATATCTTCAGAATCACGTATCCCAAACTTATTCAACTCATCCAAACCTCCTCCTTCAATTTGAAATAAACCAGGGATGATGTTTTTGGCGCCTCCCTGAATATTGGCTAGAAATAGATCCTTTGCCCTTTTTGCCAAATCCTTAATTACCTCATTTGATGTGTCAAAATGGTTCAGTAATAAAGTTCTGTCATGAAATCCTTCAAAATCATAAAGAAAATAATGGGATCCTAATACAATTCCATACCTTTGTAGTGTTTGGGGTATACTAAATGTGTTAAAGAATTCAATGTTGTCTTCACTGTTAGCATACCATTCTCCAGCAATATCAATAATGTACAACTCTTCCAGTAGTGGGATTCTTTTGATTACTTCAAAATTCTTCACTTTAATGTCACATTTATTCAACTCTAACAATTTGAAGTTTGTTAGTTGTGTAATTGCAACATCGGTTTGTAATCCAGGAAACGAAGGCAATAAACAACTATGCAATGAAAGACTTTGAAGATTCTTCATATTGCTTACAAATGAGAAGTCCCTTAATTCATAATTGTAAATGGATAGATAACGGAGATTTGTTAATGTTTTGAAGGACATTTTTGACAATGCTATTTTACCCTTCTCCACATTGCGAAGAATCAGAACTTTGAGCTTTCCCATTCGTTTGAAAATTCCATCAAATTCTTCTAATGTTGTCTGTAACAATAAAAACTCAAGATTGGAACAGTCCAAATTAATTGGAAATTTATCACACCATAAATATCTTAGTGAATTTTGTTCCACAGTCACATCTTTTTCCTCTTCGCATTTGATCATCTTATTCTCATTCTTCGCTATCAAGTGGGCCACCTCACGAACTATATCATGCATTTTGACACATTCATCGTCTGCATCCAACAATAAACAACAACTAACAAGCTTCATTTTAGTTGCAATCACTTCACTCCTTGCCTCATCATATGAGTGAGCTTCTCCAACTACACCTAAGCCTATTGCGTATCTCGTTAAAAGTTCAACCGGAATTTCAAAATCTTCAGGAAACACAGAGCACAATAGGAAAAGTGATTTAGCTTCTTCAGTATCCAAATTATCATAGCTCAACTGCAAACACTTGTAGGGATCAGTCAAACCTCTTTCAATATTTATTGGCCTGGAACGTCTCAATTTATTTAATGCAACACTCCACATGGTATGAGTTTTTCCCTTCAAACTACAAGCAACAGCTGCAATGGCAACGGGCAATCCCTTACATTCATTGGAAATTAATCTTCCCATATGCTTTAAGGCATCAGGGGTGCCTTCTGATATAAGTGCTTTACTTTGGAAAAGAGTCCATGCTTCTTCATCTGTTAAAATTGGCAGGTAAATCTTTCTTTGACAATCCATTGAAGTACAAACTTCTTCTGATCTAGTAGTAATTAGAATCTTGCAGCCTTTATGGTGTTCAAAGGAGGGAATCCCAATAACACCAAAGTCAAGCTTCTCCCACACATCGTCTAGAATTATAAGAATATTTTTTTCTTCGATTAATCTCGAGCACAATCTTTGGGCTTTCTGCATTTCTTCACTTTCTGGAAATTCAAATTGTATTGAACTTGCAACTTTTTCTTGGATCCTTCGAACTTCCACTGTACTAGAAATAGGCACGAAAAAAACTTTGTCAAAAAGATTCTCTGCTTCTACTAGCTTTCTAATTTCCATTGCTAATGTAGTTTTACCACAACCCCCCATCCCATACAATCCAATCATGCCAACATCATTATTTTTCACTGCCTCCAGTAGTTGTTCATATATAGATTGTCTACTCTCAAAATTCATGCATTTTTCTAAAAGAATATCGAGGGTCCACGATGGAAGTGTAGTAATGCGGTCAAGTGGAACATATGTTCTTCCCTCTTTAATGAACTCTTTAAGATCCATGGTTTTCTCTGCTAACTTTTTTCCTATACGGTATCGCCAAATCCAATTTGGACAGTACCCACAGCAACAAAATCTTTTTGTTCTTGCCTCTTTCAGCATCTGATTCACATTGTCTACATCACTGATAGCATCTTGCAGCCACTTGTTAACAACTTCATTAGTCTTTCTCATTTGTTTCTTGGCATGTGTAACGAATTTTTGGACACCATCCCTCGTTACAATTAAATCGCCCTCTTCTTGCTCAAGTTGTTTGACGAAATTGTTAAAGCAACAAGGATAACGCAATTGATTTAATGCTCCACACACTAAATCTCTTGAAACGGAAGATGCAAAACCCAGAAGGCACTCCATCAATTTGTTCCACCAAATGCAACTTTCTTGAACTTGAAAAGAAGCTGAACACACTCCACAAGTATTATAATTATATTAAGATATATTAGATAAAAAAATGAGTTTAAGATCATCTATTACGTCTTCTACTATCTAACTTTTATAGTAAAATTATATAAAAAGGTTTTCAAGTTGTGTGCAGTATTTAAATTTAATGTTTTATATCCTAAATAGTCAAGGATACAAAATAAAGATAAAAAAAATTATAATAAATTTAATCATTAATTTTAAAATTTTACTTGTGCTAAGAGTTTTTTTTAAATATGTTTTTTTTTCATCACTTTGATAATTTTGTCCAACATATTTTTTTAAAATTAATTTATTTTAAAAAGGTTTTACTGTCCCTCCAAAAAGAAAACATCATATTCAAACATGTATTTAAATGACACTCAAGTATGTACATCAAAAGATTAGTGAAGTAAAAAAAACAACTGTACAAGTACAAAATATATTTAAGCAGACCTTGAATCAAAACATGTATTATTTGTTCAATTTTTTTTAATATTTGTTTTAAATTATATCAACACTTTAAGATTATATATTTTTTGGTCCCAATTTTCGCTAACTTTTTTTAAATAGGTCCAAATTTTCGTTCTGTGCTCAAATAGGTCCATTTTTTTGTCAATTTGATTCAATTAGGTCCTAATTGGATAACGCCTTTTAAATTGGTAACATTTCATTGTACAGTTGGCATTTTTGTGCTATGTGTTCCATTAATAATCCTATGTGGCATTATTTTATTTATAACGAGATGGTTAATGTCATGTTTAAAAAGATTATCTTTTAAAATAAATGCAAAGAAGGAAAATTAAAAATAATAATAATAACAACGCAGGCAAATTAAAACGAAAGAAAATTGGGGATTTAAAATTAAAAAAAAAAAAATAACAACACAAGTAGATAAAAACGAAAAGGGGTTTTAGTTAGAAAATTGGGGATTTAGGTTTGTTCGAATTTGGGGGAAAGAAAGAAAGCTTCAAATCACGTGTGCCATTGCTATTGAGATCATCAGCGATTCAATGAAGAGAGATTAGGTTTGCGATTGCGTTTTTTATGTTTGCGATTGCGTTTGTGTTATTTTCAATTGAACTTTTGATAGTCTGATTGTGCTTTTGTGTTGTCATTTTGTGCTATTGTATGCCATTCTCGTTTTCGTTGGTGTGTTCCACTCCTTTTCCCTAATTTAGTGATAGTCTTTGTCAATGGATTGGGGTTGTGTGCGTGCTTTGTCGATGTCAGTTTTGTTTCTTTCAAAGTTGTGGTCCCTCTGTGTTTTTTATGAGATATTCAATGTGTTGGTGGACCTTGCTTTACATTTGTTTTTCATATATGCCAAATAGGTCTGTCACATATTTGAATAGTTGTGTTAGATGTCTGATGAAAGTTTCGAAGGTTTGGTCCACCATGGTGGACTTTTTAAACAACATGGTCCAGTTAATTACATAGGTGAGGAAACCATTGTTTGGGCTTGTGACCCAGACAGGTGGAGTTATTTTGAGGTCATAGGGGAAATAAGGGAAATAGGCTATGTTAATGTTAAGGAATTATGGTATGCAATTGAGAATGCCATGTATATGTTGGTTGATGACAAAGGTGCAATAAACATGATGCACGTTGCCAAGCACTATGGTCAAGTTCACGAGGAGGTTCATGAAGAGGTTAATGAGGAGGTTCATGAGGAGGTTCATGAGGAGGTTCATGAGTAGCTTCATGAGGAGGTTCAAGATTATAGACATGAATGTGAGGTTGAGGTTGATGTTGGTTTAGGTTACTATGAGGCTGAAGTGCAGATGGGGGTGATGGTTTAAGTGAATGTGAGGTGCAATCTCACTTGAGGAATCATTTGCCTCAAGTTAACGAAACTAATGTGAGGGGTGAGGAAGGAGTTCAAGATGAGGTTCAACATAGGGTGGGGGATGAAGTATACCAATCTAAAAATTTGCCTAATCCGAATTTTGTTAGGGGATGTGAAAGATCACCAGAAGTAGATGTTGAGGGACTTGTTGATGTCCATATCAGTTTGGACAATGGTGATCACAATTTGTTTGAAGGGAGTGTGGAGGTGCAATGTCAGGTGCATAATGAGCAAGAGTCTGACCAAGAGGAGTAGACTGAAAAAGAGAAAGAAAGCGAGGAAGAGGAAGATAATGACGATGATAGTCAAATGAGCTGGTTAGCCTTGACGAAAGTGATGATGAAGGTTGTGGTGATGACATTTCAGGTGATGAAGGGGGCAACTGTGGTCCATTTGGGACATTTGTCATGCCAAAATCCATGGCTGACTATAAGTGGGACGTAGGCACAAATTTCATGGATAAGGAACACTTGCAACAAGCTATAATTACTTATGCAGGTCATTCTGGTAGAAATATTAGATGGGTTAAAAATGATAAACAAAGAGTAAGAGTGAAATGTATGGGGGCACAAGGAAAATGTGAATGGTCTGCATATGATGCATACATTCCTTTACGCAAGACATGGCAGTTAAGAAAAGTGGTTGATAGGCATATTTGTTTTAGGGAGTTCAAACTTAAGATTATGAGTGCAAAATGGCTTAGTAAGAAGGTAGAAAAATCTTTAATTGAAAATCCTAAATTCAAGATTAAGGATGTGCGAAAGAAGGGGTTGAGAAAGTGGAATACAAGTATCTCAGTGGCTATGGCTTGTAGGATCCAAAAAAACTAGATACTGGATCCCAAGGTATGAATTATTTATATGCTAATGATGTGCTGATGTATAATATCATTTATTGTATAATGTGCTGGTGTATGTATATGAATTATGATGTAATTATGCAAGGGGGAAAGTATTTGAAGTTGCACACCTTTCAGTGGTAGGGGACAAGTACGCTATCAACCTGGACACCCAAGATTGCAGTTGTAGAAAGTGGATGATAACTTGAATGCAGAAGATTATATCCCTCTATGTTTCAGGAAATCAAGTTATGAAGAGATGTACAACTCCATTATTTTCCCTATCAATGGACAACACTTGTGGCCCACCACTGCTTTCCCAAATGTCATGCCTCCACGTAAAAGGATTATGCTTGGGAGAACCAAGAAAAAGAGAAGGCTGGAACAATGGGAGTTGAGAAAAGATAACACTCAATTAAGAAAAGGTGGGCATATAATTATGAAACGTGCTTGAAATGTCAAAAATACTTAACAAAATTTGTTTAAAAGGACTAAATCCACGTATTTCAAAAGATGAAGGACTAAATTGGTCCAAAATTTTGAAATGGACTAATTCTAAAATGCACTGAAAGTTAAGGAACAAAACATATATTTAACCCTTTATTTATTTGCAAAACTCACTAGAATAATCGATTATTCTTAGTGATAATCAATTATCTCAATTAAAAGTGATTTTTGAGAAAAGTCTCTGTGATAATCGATTATCACTGCTGATAATCCATTATTACATGCAGATTAACCTGGCTGATAACAGATTATCACAACGAGAAAAATGTTTCTACAAAAGTTTCTGTGATAATCGATTATCATTTATGATAATTGATTATCTATGGCAATTTTGACTTAATTTTTTATATTCTTAACCTAATTTCTAAATAGACTTTTATAAATAAAGTTGTACGCTTTCATTTGGAAAATACAAAAGTTAAAGAAGTCTTAGTACTTGAAAACTATTTGTGGGAAGACTTTGAAAAACCTAATGTGGGAAAATCCTACACAAATCTTGTCTAGAAAACATTGCATTTTTATCTCTTCTTTTCATTCAACTTCATTAAAATAATGAATGAAAGCATAACTTGAGAAAATATCAATGAGTGATTGTATTTTACTAATCCATTTATTAATTAATGTAAAAGATGTTCATATTTAACCTATATGGTCCACAATTTATTTTCCATAACAATATTTCACATTAAAAAAATGACTGCATTATTTTAGAAGAAATGACTGCAAAGATTAATCCTAATTTGTGGGAAAATGAAAAAAGATACAATTGTTGGTGTTTTCATCCATAAGAAGAAGCATATTTATCTAGTAGCCTTACACTGAAGTTGTTCATCATCGTTGGTATCTAACTAATTTAGAAGTGGAAAATGATGAAAGATTACTTTACCTCCTTTAACTAATACGCAGAGAGAATGGAGAATTGGTGAGAAAGAAACAAATGGTGATCCATTATTTCAAAGAGACTCTGAAACGTTGAGTTACTGTACAAACACAAGCATAACCACAAACACATGAGCTACAGCTTCCATCGAAAAGCAAAGCAAACCATTAGAATTTCAAATCAGAGCAGAAGTTAACTTTACACTGATCGATACACATCATGACAGATGAATGTACTCTGTTGCTTCAATCCACAATAGAATATGCGATAGAATGCTCACACTCACTAGAATAATCGATTATTCTTAGTGATAATCAATTATCTCAATTAAAAGTGATTTTTAAGAAAAGCCTTGGTGATAATCGATTATAACTGCTGATAATCGATTATCACCTGCAAATAATAGATTATCCTGACTGATAATAGATTATCACAACGAGAAAAATGTTTCTAAAAAATTTTCTGTGATAATGGATTATCACTTATGATAATTGATTATTTATGCCAGTTGTGACTTAACTTTTCATATTTTTAACCTAATCTCTAAATAGGCTTTTATAAATAAAGTTATAGGCTTTCATTTGGAAAATACAAAAGTTAGAGAAGTCTGAATACTTGACAACTCTCAATGGGAAGACTTTTAAAAAACCTAGTGTGGGTAGAGCGATAACTTTTATCAAGTGGGATCTTGAGTGATTGAGTGTTACTGCTGTTGCTAGTAGAAGTCAGTCATCTTTTGTGTGATTCAAAGAAGGTGTTCATTCCTTGTGTGATTCAAGGAAGGTATTTTCATCCCTTGTGGATTTCAAGGGAGGTGTCTTCATCTCTTGTGTGATTCAAGAGAGGTGTTTTCTAAACCCTAAACTTTCTTATCTGTGATTTATTTTAGTGATTGAGTTAATTTCTTTTTTTAGAGATTAACAACTAGACGTAGGGTCTTTTGATCTAAACCAATATAAATACTTTGCGCAATTTTCTCTTTACTACTCTCTTTATTTTATTGTGTTAATTAAAATAAAGGAAATAATTTTAATTGAACTTTGATATTAAGAGGGAAAAATTTTAAAAACACAATTTTTATTAAGAACCCAATTCACCCTCCTCTTGGTTTTTGTCCAATACGCTACTCATTCCACTGCTTAATTTCAACAATATTTAGGGGGGATAATGGAATTGATTTTAACTGATCCAATCCACATCCATTTTAGATCCAAATAATTGAATCAGATTTTGATCCAAATCTATTTTTTCAGTAGAATTAGTTTGGATTTTCTTAAAATCCATATCTAAATATTTGGACCACAATTTAAATCAAGATCCAAATATTTGAAGCAAGTTCAAATTCTAGAATCCATTTTTTATAAAATAAATTTAAATTGAATTTTATAAAACTTATGTCCTTAGGGTCGACACTATTGAGTTTGGCAGAGTTTTGGTCCAGGCCAACTCGGTCGAATTTTAGCAAGGGATCGACTCAGTGACTTTCGATCGTGACCAATTTCGGTTGGAGACGACTTGATTGAATACGACCAAATTTGGACCAGGGTTAACTCGATAAAATTTTGGTCGAGATCAACTTGACAGTAATTTGGGCTAAGGCTTACTCGGCCAAATTTTGGTCAAACTTAGTCTGATACGGCCAGAGCCAAACTTTGGCCAAAGCCAACTCGGTTGAATATGGCCAAATTTGGGTTAGGGCCTACTCGATCGAATTTCGATCAAGGTTGATTCGACTGAATTTTTCGGTCGAAGCGGACTCGATTGAATACGGTCATTGCTCACGACATACTCGGCTAAATACGATCAAATTTTGTACGAGGTTGATTCGGGCGAATACAGCCCAATTAGGGTCAGAGCCTACTCCACCAAATTTTCGTCATGGTCAACTCAATTGAATTCGAGTAAATTTCAGCAAGATTGACTCGGCTGAATACTGTCTAATTTCGGTCACCACCGGCTCGGCCGAATGAACAATTACGTTCGGGACCGACTTCGCCGAATATTGCCAAACTTTGGTCAAGGCTGCCTTTGCCAACTTTTCGTCATGGCCATTTCGACTGAATTCAACCGAATTTCGATCAGAGTCAACTAGGCTGAATATGACCAAATTTTGGTGCCGACCAACTCGGCCGAATATGACAAAATTTTGGTCCTGACCGATTTAGCCGAATACGACCTAATTTGGTACTGGAAAGACTCCGTCGAATACGGCCAAATTTGGGTCGTGCCAACTTAGCTAGATATAACTAGGGATGTCAACGGGGCGAGTAGGGTACGAGTAGTAGCTCCCCCGTACCCTATCTGCTGGATAAATATTCGCCCCATACCCAGACCCATATCCGTCGGATATCCGTTATGCGGGTAACCGCATATTTTTTTCATATCCGCAGGTATCCACGGCTACCCGCAGGTATTTACAAAATTATTTAAAACACAAATATTTAATCATAAATTCAAATAAAATAAAATAAAATAAAATACATCACTGTCATAAATTTTAAATAAAGTTAAAATAAACTTAAGTTCATACAAGTCCAAATAATTATAAAAGTAAATATAAAATGACGTTCAACACAATTAAAATATTTTAATTAGAGCTTTGATCGAAAAACACACTTTCTCCGATTGATTTCTGAAAAATAAACAAATAATAAACCTCAATTGCCACATGACAAGTATTCTTATTTTGATTCTATTATTTTGATTCCATCATTTGTGCAACTTAGAAAAAATTAGGTCAGAATATATATATATATATATATATTCTGACCTAATTTTTTCTAAGTTGCACAAATGATGGAATCAAAATAATAGAATCAAAATAAGAATACTTGTCATGTGGCAATTGAGGTTTATTATTTGTTTATTTTTCAGAAATCAATCGGAGAAAGTGTGTTTTTCGATCAAAGCTCTAATTAAAATATTTTAATTGTGTTGAACGTCATTTTATATTTACTTTTATAATTATTTGGACTTGTATGAACTTAAGTTTATTTTAACTTTATTTAAAATTTATGACAGTGATGTATTTTATTTTATTTTATTTTATTTGAATTTATGATTAAATATTTGTGTTTTAAATAATTTTGTAAATACCTGCGGGTAGCCGTGGATACCTGCGGATATGAAAAAAATATGCGGTTACCCGCATAACGGATATCCGACGGATATGGGTCTGGGTATGGGGCGAATATTTATCCAGCAGATAGGGTACGGGGGAGCTACTACTCGTACCCTACTCGCCCCGTTGACATCCCTAGTTATATCTAGCTAAGTTGGCACGACCCAAATTTGGCCGTATTCGACGGAGTCTTTCCAGTACCAAATTAGGTCGTATTCGGCTAAATCGGTCAGGACCAAAATTTTGTCATATTCGGCCGAGTTGGTCGGCACCAAAATTTGGTCATATTCAGCCTAGTTGACTCTGATCGAAATTCGGTTGAATTCAGTCGAAATGGCCATGACGAAAAGTTGGCAAAGGCAGCCTTGACCAAAGTTTGGCAATATTCGGCGAAGTCGGTCCCGAACGTAATTGTTCATTCGGCCGAGCCGGTGGTGACCGAAATTAGACAGTATTCAGCCGAGTCAATCTTGCTGAAATTTACTCGAATTCAATTGAGTTGACCATGACGAAAATTTGGTGGAGTAGGCTCTGACCCTAATTGGGCTGTATTCGCCCGAATCAACCTCGTACAAAATTTGATCGTATTTAGCCGAGTATGTCGTGAGCAATGACCGTATTCAATCGAGTCCGCTTCGACCGAAAAATTCAGTCGAATCAACCTTGATCGAAATTCGATCGAGTAGGCCCTAACCCAAATTTGGCCATATTCAACCGAGTTGGCTTTGGCCAAAGTTTGGCTCTGGCCGTATCAGACTAAGTTTGACCAAAATTTGGCCGAGTAAGCCTTAGCCCAAATTACTGTCAAGTTGATCTCGACCAAAATTTTATCGAGTTAACCCTGGTCCAAATTTGGTCGTATTCAATCAAGTCGTCTCCAACCGAAATTGGTCACGATCGAAAGTCACTGAGTCGATCCCTTGCTAAAATTCGACCGAGTTGGCCTGGACCAAAACTCTGCCAAACTCAATAGTGTCGACCCTAAGGACATAAGTTTTATAAAATTCAATTTAAATTTATTTTATAAAAAATGGATTCTAGAATTTGAACTTGCTTCAAATATTTGGATCTTGATTTAAATTGTGGTCCAAATATTTAGATATGGATTTTAAGAAAATCCAAACTAATTCTACTGAAAAAATAGATTTGGATCAAAATCTGATTCAATTATTTGGATCTAAAATGGATGTGGATTGGATCAGTTAAAATCAATTCCATTATCCCCCCTAAATATTGTTGAAATTAAGCAGTGGAATGAGTAGCGTATTGGACAAAAACCAAGAGGAGGGTGAATTGGGTTCTTAATAAAAATTGTGTTTTTAAAATTTTTCCCTCTTAATATCAAAGTTCAATTAAAATTATTTCCTTTATTTTAATTAACACAATAAAATAAAGAGAGTAGTAAAGAGAAAATTGCGCAAAGTATTTATATTGGTTTAGATCAAAAGACCCTACGTCTAGTTGTTAATCTCTAAAAAAAGAAATTAACTCAATCACTAAAATAAATCACAGATAAGAAAGTTTAGGGTTTAGAAAACACCTCTCTTGAATCACACAAGAGATGAAGACACCTCCCTTGAAATCCACAAGGGATGAAAATACCTTCCTTGAATCACACAAGGAATGAACACCTTCTTTGAATCACACAAAAGATGACTGACTTCTACTAGCAACAGCAGTAACACTCAATCACTCAAGATCCCACTTGATAAAAGTTATCGCTCTACCCACACTAGGTTTTTTAAAAGTCTTCCCATTGAGAGTTGTCAAGTATTCAGACTTCTCTAACTTTTGTATTTTCCAAATGAAAGCCTATAACTTTATTTATAAAAGCCTATTTAGAGATTAGGTTAAAAATATGAAAAGTTAAGTCACAACTGGCATAAATAATCAATTATCATAAGTGATAATCCATTATCACAGAAAATTTTTTAGAAACATTTTTCTCGTTGTGATAATCTATTATCAGTCAGGATAATCTATTATTTGCAGGTGATAATCGATTATCAGCAGTTATAATCGATTATCACCAAGGCTTTTCTTAAAAATCACTTTTAATTGAGATAATTGATTATCACTAAGAATAATCGATTATTCTAGTGAGTGTGAGCATTCTATCGCATATTCTATTGTGGATTGAAGCAACAGAGTACATTCATCTGTCATGATGTGTATCGATCAGTGTAAAGTTAACTTCTGCTCTGATTTGAAATTCTAATGGTTTGCTTTGCTTTTCGATGGAAGCTGTAGCTCATGTGTTTGTGGTTATGCTTGTGTTTGTACAGTAACTCAACGTTTCAGAGTCTCTTTGAAATAATGGATCACCATTTGTTTCTTTCTCACCAATTCTCCATTCTCTCTGCGTATTAGTTAAAGGAGGTAAAGTAATCTTTCATCATTTTCCACTTCTAAATTAGTTAGATACCAACGATGATGAACAACTTCAGTGTAAGGCTACTAGATAAATATGCTTCTTCTTATGGATGAAAACACCAACAATTGTATCTTTTTTCATTTTCCCACAAATTAGGATTAATCTTTGCAGTCATTTCTTCTAAAATAATGCAGTCATTTTTTTAATGTGAAATATTGTTATGGAAAATAAATTGTGGACCATATAGGTTAAATATGAACATCTTTTACATTAATTAATAAATGGATTAGTAAAATACAATCACTCATTGATATTTTCTCAAGTTATGCTTTCATTCATTATTTTAATGAAGTTGAATGAAAAGAAGAGATAAAAATGCAATGTTTTCTAGACAAGATTTGTGTAGGATTTTCCCACATTAGGTTTTTCAAAGTCTTCCCACAAATAGTTTTCAAGTACTAAGACTTCTTTAACTTTTGTATTTTCCAAATGAAAGCGTACAACTTTATTTATAAAAGTCTATTTAGAAATTAGGTTAAGAATATAAAAAATTAAGTCAAAATTGCCATAGATAATCAATTATCATAAATGATAATCGATTATCACAGAAACTTTTGTAGAAACATTTTTCTCGTTGTGATAATCTGTTATCAGCCAGGTTAATCTGCATGTAATAATGGATTATCAGCAGTGATAATCGATTATCACAGAGACTTTTCTCAAAAATCACTTTTAATTGAGATAATTGATTATCACTAAGAATAATCGATTATTCTAGTGAGTTTTGCAAATAAATAAAGGGTTAAATATATGTTTTGTTCCTTAACTTTCAGTGCATTTTAGAATTAGTCCATTTCAAAATTTTGGACCAATTTAGTCCTTCATCTTTTGAAATACGTGGATTTAGTCCTTTTAAACAAATTTTGTTAAGTATTTTTGACATTTCAAGCACGTTTCATAATTATATGCCCACCTTTTCTTAATTGAGTGTTATCTTTTCTCAACTCCCATTGTTCCAGCCTTCTCTTTTTCTTGGTTCTCCCAAGCATAATCCTTTTACGTGGAGGCATGACATTTGGGAAAGCAGTGGTGGGCCACAAGTGTTGTCCATTGATAGGGAAAATAATGGAGTTGTACATCTCTTCATAACTTGATTTCCTGAAACATAGAGGGATATAATCTTCTGCATTCAAGTTATCATCCACTTTCTACAACTGCAATCTTGGGTGTCCAGGTTGATAGCGTACTTGTCCCCTACCACTGAAAGGTGTGCAACTTCAAATACTTTCCCCCTTGCATAATTACATCATAATTCATATACATACACCAGCACATTATACAATAAATGATATTATACATCAGCACATCATTAGCATATAAATAATTCATACCTTGGGATCCAGTATCTAGTTTTTTTGGATCCTACAAGCCATAGCCACTGAGATACTTGTATTCCACTTTCTCAACCCCTTCTTTCGCACATCCTTAATCTTGAATTTAGGATTTTCAATTAAAGATTTTTCTACCTTCTTACTAAGCCATTTTGCACTCATAATCTTAAGTTTGAACTCCCTAAAACAAATATGCCTATCAACCACTTTTCTTAACTGCCATGTCTTGCGTAAAGGAATGTATGCATCATATGCAGACCATTCACATTTTCCTTGTGCCCCCATACATTTCACTCTTACTCTTTGTTTATCATTTTTAACCCATCTAATATTTCTACCAGAATGACCTGCATAAGTAATTATAGCTTGTTGCAAGTGTTCCTTATCCATGAAATTTGTGCCTACGTCCCACTTATAGTCAGCCATGGATTTTGGCATGACAAATGTCCCAAATGGACCACAGTTGCCCCCTTCATCACCTGAAATGTCATCACCACAACCTTCATCATCACTTTCGTCAAGGCTAACCAGCTCATTTGACTATCATCGTCATTATCTTCCTCTTCCTCGCTTTCTTTCTCTTTTTCAGTCTACTCCTCTTGGTCAGACTCTTGCTCATTATGCACCTGACATTGCACCTCCACACTCCCTTCAAACAAATTGTGATCACCATTGTCCAAACTGATATGGACATCAACAAGTCCCTCAACATCTACTTCTGGTGATCTTTCACATCCCCTAACAAAATTCGGATTAGGCAAATTTTTAGATTGGTATACTTCATCCCCCACCCTATGTTGAACCTCATCTTGAACTCCTTCCTCACCCCTCACATTAGTTTCGTTAACTTGAGGCAAATGATTCCTCAAGTGAGATTGCACCTCACATTCACTTAAACCATCACCCCCATCTGCACTTCAGCCTCATAGTAACCTAAACCAACATCAACCTCAACCTCACATTCATGTCTATAATCTTGAACCTCCTCATGAAGCTACTCATGAACCTCCTCATGAACCTCCTCATGAACCTCCTCATTAACCTCTTCATGAACCTCCTCGTGAACTTGACCATAGTGCTTGGCAACGTGCATCATGTTTATTGCACCTTTGTCATCAACCAACATATACATGGCATTCTCAATTGCATACCATAATTCCTTAACATTAACATAGCCTATTTCCCTTATTTCCCCTATGACCTCAAAATAACTCCACCTGTCTGGGTCACAAGCCCAAACAATGGTTTCCTCACCTATGTAATTAACTGGACCATGTTGTTTAAAAAGTCCACCATGGTGGACCAAACCTTCGAAACTTTCATCAGACATCTAACACAACTATTCAAATATGTGACAGACCTATTTGGCATATATGAAAAACAAATGTAAAGCAAGGTCCACCAACACATTGAATATCTCATAAAAAACACAGAGGGACCACAACTTTGAAAGAAACAAAACTGACATCGACAAAGCACGCACACAACCCCAATCCATTGACAAAGACTATCACTAAATTAGGGAAAAGGAGTGGAACACACCAACGAAAACGAGAATGGCATACAATAGCACAAAATGACAACACAAAAGCACAATCAGACTATCAAAAGTTCAATTGAAAATAACACAAACGCAATCGCAAACATAAAAAACGCAATCGCAAACCTAATCTCTCTTCATTGAATCGCTGATGATCTCAATAGCAATGGCACACGTGATTTGAAGCTTTCTTTCTTTCCCCCAAATTCGAACAAACCTAAATCCCCAATTTTCTAACTAAAACCCCTTTTCGTTTTTATCTACTTGTGTTGTTATTTTTTTTTTTTTAATTTTAAATCCCCAATTTTCTTTCGTTTTAATTTGCCTGCGTTGTTATTATTATTATTTTTAATTTTCCTTCTTTGCATTTATTTTAAAAGATAATCTTTTTAAACATGACATTAACCATCTCGTTATAAATAAAATAATGCCACATAGGATTATTAATGGAACACATAGCACAAAAATGCCAACTGTACAATGAAATGTTACCAATTTAAAAGGCGTTATCCAATTAGGACCTAATTGAATCAAATTGACAAAAAAATGGACCTATTTGAGCACAGAACGAAAATTTGGACCTATTTAAAAAAAGTTAGCGAAAATTGGGACCAAAAAATATATAATCTTAAAGTGTTGATATAATTTAAAACAAATATTAAAAAAAATTGAACAAATAATACATGTTTTGATTCAAGGTCTGCTTAAATATATTTTGTACTTGTACAGTTGTTTTTTTTACTTCACTAATCTTTTGATGTACATACTTGAGTGTCATTTAAATACATGTTTGAATATGATGTTTTCTTTTTGGAGGGACAGTAAAACCTTTTTAAAATAAATTAATTTTAAAAAAATATGTTGGACAAAATTATCAAAGTGATGAAAAAAAAACATATTTAAAAAAAACTCTTAGCACAAGTAAAATTTTAAAATTAATGATTAAATTTATTATAATTTTTTTTATCTTTATTTTGTATCCTTGACTATTTAGGATATAAAACATTAAATTTAAATACTGCACACAACTTGAAAACCTTTTTATATAATTTTACTATAAAAGTTAGATAGTAGAAGACGTAATAGATGATCTTAAACTCATTTTTTTATCTAATATATCTTAATATAATTATAATACTTGTGGAGTGTGTTCAGCTTCTTTTCAAGTTCAAGAAAGTTGCATTTGGTGGAACAAATTGATGGAGTGCCTTCTGGGTTTTGCATCTTCCGTTTCAAGAGATTTAGTGTGTGGAGCATTAAATCAATTGCGTTATCCTTGTTGCTTTAACAATTTCGTCAAACAACTTGAGCAAGAAGAGGGCGATTTAATTGTAACGAGGGATGGTGTCCAAAAATTCGTTACACATGCCAAGAAACAAATGAGAAAGACTAATGAAGTTGTTAACAAGTGGCTGCAAGATGCTATCAGTGATGTAGACAATGTGAATCAGATGCTGAAAGAGGCAAGAACAAAAAGATTTTGTTGCTGTGGGTACTGTCCAAATTGGATTTGGCGATACCGTATAGGAAAAAAGTTAGCAGAGAAAACCATGGATCTTAAAGAGTTCATTAAAGAGGGAAGAACATATGTTCCACTTGACCGCATTACTACACTTCCATCGTGGACCCTCGATATTCTTTTAGAAAAATGCATGAATTTTGAGAGTAGACAATCTATATATGAACAACTACTGGAGGCAGTGAAAAATAATGATGTTGGCATGATTGGATTGTATGGGATGGGGGGTTGTGGTAAAACTACATTAGCAATGGAAATTAGAAAGCTAGTAGAAGCAGAGAATCTTTTTGACAAAGTTTTTTTCGTGCCTATTTCTAGTACAGTGGAAGTTCGAAGGATCCAAGAAAAAGTTGCAAGTTCAATACAATTTGAATTTCCAGAAAGTGAAGAAATGCAGAAAGCCCAAAGATTGTGCTCGAGATTAATCGAAGAAAAAAATATTCTTATAATTCTAGACGATGTGTGGGAGAAGCTTGACTTTGGTGTTATTGGGATTCCCTCCTTTGAACACCATAAAGGCTGCAAGATTCTAATTACTACTAGATCAGAAGAAGTTTGTACTTCAATGGATTGTCAAAGAAAGATTTACCTGCCAATTTTAACAGATGAAGAAGCATGGACTCTTTTCCAAAGTAAAGCACTTATATCAGAAGGCACCCCTGATGCCTTAAAGCATATGGGAAGATTAATTTCCAATGAATGTAAGGGATTGCCCGTTGCCATTGCAGCTGTTGCTTGTAGTTTGAAGGGAAAAACTCATACCATGTGGAGTGTTGCATTAAATAAATTGAGACGTTCCAGGCCAATAAATATTGAAAGAGGTTTGACTGATCCCTACAAGTGTTTGCAGTTGAGCTATGATAATTTGGATACTGAAGAAGCTAAATCACTTTTCCTATTGTGCTCTGTGTTTCCTGAAGATTTTGAAATTCCGGTTGAACTTTTAACGAGATACGCAATAGGCTTAGGTGTAGTTGGAGAAGCTCACTCATATGATGAGGCAAGGAGTGAAGTGATTGCAACTAAAATGAAGCTTGTTAGTTGTTGTTTATTGTTGGATGCAGACGATGAATGTGTCAAAATGCATGATATAGTTCGTGAGGTGGCCCACTTGATAGCGAAGAATGAGAATAAGATGATCAAATGCGAAGAGGAAAAAGATGTGACTGTGGAACAAAATTCACTAAGATATTTATGGTGTGATAAATTTCCAATTAATTTGGACTGTTCCAATCTTGAGTTTTTATTGTTACAGACAACATTAGAAGAATTTGATGGAATTTTCAAACGAATGGGAAAGCTCAAAGTTCTGATTCTTCGCAATGTGGAGAAGGGTAAAATAGCATTGTCAAAAATGTCCTTCAAAACATTAACAAATCTCCGTTATCTATCCATTTACAATTATGAATTAAGGGACTTCTCATTTGTAAGCAATATGAAGAATCTTCAAAGTCTTTCATTGCATAGTTGTTTATTGCCTTCGTTTCCTGGATTACAAACCGATGTTGCAATTACACAACTAACAAACTTCAAATTGTTAGAGTTGAATAAATGTGACATTAAAGTGAAGAATTTTGAAGTAATCAAAAGAATCCCACTACTGGAAGAGTTGTACATTATTGATATTGCTGGAGAATGGTATGCTAACAGTGAAGACAACATTGAATTCTTTAACACATTTAGTATACCCCAAACACTACAAAGGTATGGAATTGTATTAGGATCCCATTATTTTCTTTATGATTTTGAAGGATTTCATGACAGAACTTTATTACTGAACCATTTTGACACATCAAATGAGGTAATTAAGGATTTGGCAAAAAGGGCAAAGGATCTATTTCTAGCCAATATTCAGGGAGGCGCCAAAAACATCATCCCTGGTTTATTTCAAATTGAAGGAGGAGGTTTGGATGAGTTGAATAAGTTTGGGATACGTGATTCTGAAGATATAGAGTGTTTGATTGACACCAGTAATCATTCGAGTGAGGCGGCAACTCTCCTCTCCAAGTTGCATACGCTGAGAATAGATAACATGAAAAATCTAAGAGCTTTATGGCAATGTTTAGTGCCTGCCAAAGGACCTTTTGAAAACATAAAGAAACTTTATTTAAGTTATTGTCCAAGGTTGACATCTCTCTTCACATATGCTGTTGCTCGAAGTTTATTACTATTGAAAACATTAAAAATATCAAGCTGTTATGGATTGAAGCATATTTTAACAGATGATGACGAAATGGAGAAAAGTCATGATGAATTCACCTCTGCGCATCCCGTACAAATCTTCCAGAATCTTCAGAAAGTAAAGGTAAGTTACTGTGGAGAGTTAAAACATATATTCTCAGCCAGAATTGTAGGAGGGTTAGGTCAATTGAAAGTGCTCGAGATAGATAAATGCGACATGCTAGATCAAATAATTGAGGATACTGTTCAATTAGAAGATCGGGGCAAAAAAAAAGTTGATGAAATCATTGAGGAAGGTGAGCATCAACATTTGTGTAGCACTTCAATTTCAACAACAGCTACGAATCACAACACAGGTACATTTTTTTCTTTTGCATTTCTAAACATGTTCAAGCGTGTATTAGTAAGTCTACATGCTATTGCTTAGTTAAAATTTGTGAAACATGTAGGTTTGAAGTTATTTACAAGTTGCATGAAAATTGTGAACCTGTTTATATTACACTGTGTCATCCCGATCATTATTTTCGATTCGTAATGTTCAAAATCAAGACATTACTAATCCGGTTTTACTTGAACCAGCAACTTGTTAATACACTACCAGCAAAATTTTTCTCAGTCAAAACTAAAGGCAATTATATTTGCAATTTGTCCTGTATTATTCTTTTTATCATTATTAACCAATCACTTCATGCTTAATTAGGTTGTGGTTTAGTCCGTAGAAACCAAAGTTTTAAAACCATAACGTAACTTGCACACATAGCATATATATAACAACTCTGATATGCTGAATGATATTATTCTTATTTATAATTGCTTTTCAGGAACTCTATCCAGCCTTGCAAGCCTTAGGATAAAATATTGTTCCAAGTTAGGCTCAGTTTTTACTGCATCTACAGCGAAGGCCTTGATTTCTTTGAAAGAATTGTTCATAGAAGACTGCCATAGTTTGAAGCATATAGTAACTCATGATAGGGTCAATCAAAATCAGAAGGAAAACATTCCCAAGGATAGCTATGACTTTCATAGTGAAATGTCAATCTTCCGTGGTCTGAAAATGCTACATATCAGTGGATGTGACTTATTGGAAGGTATATTCCCTGTCTCTTTTGTTGGAGGCATTATGAAATTCAATGATATAACAAATAAAGAGGCTGCTGATTCGAAAGATTTCTTAAGTCAAAATAATACTCAGATTGAGCTTCCTGCTTTAGAAGAACTCAAACTTGATCGTATTCGGGATAGAACCATTGTAGGAAGTTATCATGTAGATGTCCATATTTAAGAATACTATCATTGGATATTGGGAGATATGTTGGGTTTTTCAACATCAATTGTTCAACAGATGCTTCAGAATCTAGAAAAGAGGATTTTATTGCAATCAAGGTATGATTATCCATCAATTACGCATTTTAATTTACATGAATAACATTTTAGAATTGAAAGACATTAAGAATTACAGTTACGATGCTATTTAGTTTAGTGAATGAAGTAACTTGGTGTATAAATTGCAGATATCAAACTCAGATTCTGTTTTTCCAGTTGAAAGTGTTGAATGTCTTCCAAAACAACCACAGGGTTTGAACTTGCTTATTATGCACAATATTAGAGAGATTGAACTAAAAGGCTTTGATATGGTAAAGTCCCTTTTTACATTGTCCATTGCTTCATCATTGATGTTGGAAATTTTGAGTATTGAGAAATGTCCTAGACTTGAGCACATTATAGACATTGATGATGAATATGACAAAGAGAATCTGAAAGCTATCTTCCCTAACTTAAAAGAGTTCTCAGTGTGTGATTGTGACCAATTGAAATATATACTTGGCCAATATCACGTAGCTAATAAGGATTATAAGGAGATTCATATTCATTTCTCAACATTGGAAATACTGTCTCTTTCTAGTCTACCAAATTTTGTTAGCATTTGTGCTACCAACACTCTCACTGTGACGTGGCCATCTTTGAAGGTGTTTGACTGTTCTGGATGTTTCTATCCATTTTATGATTCTGTTAGTCTTCTGACAATTCCTACAAATTCAAGACAGCCTAATAGCAAAAGTATGAAGGTAGTCTTTATTTTTATAATTATTTGTTATTTGTTCACTTTTGTTTTCTATTTGCACTTCTTTACATTTTCTATTAATGCACTGCAGGATCCAGAAGGAATTCAGAAACATTTCCTCACTTTGCAAACTCTATCTGTAGGGAACTCTAAAGTAGAAGGTATTTTTTATCTTAATGGACATGGAATGATTGGGCAACAAGTGAGTTTAAGGTTAGAGCATTTGTTTTTGTTCAATCTACCTCAAATGACTTGTATTTGGGTGACTTCCAAGAATTCAGTTACTCTCCAACATCTTGCCAACCTACAAATAAATGGATGTAAAAAATTGAAAGTAATCTTTCCTGCTTCTGTTTTAAGAGGCTTACCAGAGTTGAAGCAGCTAATCATAAGAGAATGCAAGGAATTAAAGCAGATCATGGAAGAAGACGATAGAAAATTGTCCAATCTCCTTTCTACACAACCATGCTTCCCAAAACTAGCAAAATTGTATATATGGGAATGCCACAAGTTAAAACGTTTGTCCTCTTCATCCAATGATCTTCCTAACCTGAACCTTCTGACAATAGATGGAGCCTCTGAACTAGAAGAGATTATTGGATGTAAGCAAGGAGCTTCAATGAATTCTTATACCTTCCCAAATCTTAAAAGATTGGAAATAATTGGATGTGCAAAATTGAAAGTGATCTTTCCAAAGTCTATTTTAAGATGCTTACCTGAGTTGAATCTTCTGAAGATAAGAAAATGCACTGAATTAAGACAAATAATTGAAGAGGGTGATGCGGAGGATAAATTTTCGTCTAATCTTTCTTCTCAACCATGCTTCCCAAAACTAGAAGCATTGCATATTGATCAGTGTAACAGGCTGAAAAGATTATTCTATGGATCTGCATCTAATGACCTTCCCAATCTTCATCTTTTGATCATAAATGGAGCCTCTGAACTAGAAGAACTTGTTGGATGTGAACAAGGAAAACATGATGATGAGATAGGAAAGGTTAAAGTTCAGCTTCCTAGACTTAAACTTTTAATGTTCATACGTCTTTCAAGCTTTCGTCAAGAAATTGAATCGCGAAATTTAAAGAATCGCATTATTTATGAATGTCCAAAATTCTCTTTGACTTCAACAACTACTTTTGTGGAGCTCCATTACAATTTTCCTGATGAAGGTAAATACTACAGAGTCTTCAAATATAAACTGTTATTGGAAGGTTGCCAAACTCTGGCATAAGTGTTAAACTTTTACCAAGAGAAAACGATATCAAACTCTTTTATGAGTAAATTATGGTGTTAAATCGTATAAACTCTCAAATCAAGAAAGAAATTTACGAGTTTGAAGTTAAATGTAATTTTTATTTTACTTTTATCCACGAATAGCAATATTCTATTAGTCTCAAATTATTGAAAAAAATATTTCTTTTACTATTTTCACATTAAGAACTTGTGTTTGTTATTGTCCTGGACTGGAGGGAGTCGGTTTAGGGTTGAGAGAAAGAGTGGTTTTGACTCGGTAAGTTGACGAGTTGAGATGCTGATTAGATGAAGTCGGACTTTGACCGAGAGGGCATGAGAGGCTG
>Ga0099822_1001725_pt1 | contig 26152 bp, 14 predicted proteins | sample CowpeawhiteBW_FD_76839 | JGI IMG/M metagenome (GOLD analysis project Ga0099822, IMG submission 76839) | Root nodule microbial communities of legume samples collected from California USA - Cow pea white BW | ecosystem: Host-associated > Plants > Roots > Nodule | place: USA: California | collected... | reverse complement strand
TTTTTTTATATTTTATATATATATATATATATATATATATATATATATATATATATATATATATATATATATAATATAATTTGGCATCCCAAATTTTTTGTCCAAGTTCTGCCATCGTGTCTACAATAACTTTATTTGAACTAAATTGAGAAATTCATTTATATAGATATTGTTTGCTAAGTTTTTTGGTTTTACTATTTAAACTTTTGCATATTTCTTACATATATCGAATAATAGTCGTCTTTATCTTTTTCATTACAACATGATACCTTTTCCCATTATAATATGGCATCTTTTCGAATTTTCTATTCTTAATTTTTGTATCATGCCTATTACTTTTATCAGTGAGAATTCCATTACTCAAACACCACAATGAATAATGATAATTCTTGTATAAAATTAACTTATTTATCTTGGAATTTAAAATAATTTTAATTATCTCTAATCAAAACTTATAAAATATCAGATCGATGTATTTAAAAAACATAACATAAAAATAACACAAAACAAAATCAAGAAGAAAAATACAAATTCGGAGTTATTCTTATTTTCTCATAAACAATCACTACAAAAGAAAAAAAATATTGATCTTTAAAGAAGAAAAAAATTATGCATAAAAGCATTACTCAAAACAAACATGTAGGAAACAATTCTTCATAACACTCATAAAAAATATTATGTATATAAACTTGTACTTTCTCATTTCATTTATTTATTATAAAACAACCCTAACAAGAAAAGTTAATGGATCCATATAACTAAAGGACAAAATCTTTGAACTTTTGAATTCATATATTACTAGAAAAATAATCCTCACGTGTTAGGTCGATTATGGTTAGAATTTTGGTGAAGATGCACGTTACCTACTATTAATCAATTATACATATACATAAGATTATATATATACTATATATATATGTATGTCCTTTTCTCTTTTTCTTATGATAAAACTTAATGATTTGTGATTTATTAGTGTTATGCATGTTAATTATTTATCAGTGACAAGAGACTCGGAAAAAAAATTGTCTCTAATGTTTGTAATGATATAGCATGATTAAGAATAAAGGAACCCTAACAATAATAATAACCACTCATTCATTAATAATTTTTTCATACAAGCTCAAATTGAACCAACCCTAATAAGTACTTTCAAGAACAAACCAAACCTCAACGACCAACCCAAGAATAGCTAAATATAAGAAGGTACGAAGAAAATGTACCTACAAGTTTTTAACACTATTAATGAAAATTCACTTAAATTACTATTAATCAAAATTAGTATTGTTTTTAAACATTATTTTAAACAATGAAAGAATATATTTTTCTTATTTTATTTTTTGTATCATGTAATTACTACTATTTATAATATATATATATATATATATATATATATATATATAGAGAGAGAGAGAGAGAGAGAGAGAGGAAATTCTATCACTGTCTCTATTGTAATTACTACCATTTATAATATATAGGAAACTAAATTAACATAATTTGAACCCTAAACTGAAATCAAACATTTGATATATATATATATATATATATATATATATAAAAGACTCAACAAACATATATAAGGATTAATACCACACAATTACAATACCCGAGGAACCAAAAGGTAAATTAAAATATTTATTTCAAAACTAAAATTAGTTTATACAAACTAGTTTATAAAAAAAACTTCAAAAAAATATTTTTAACATATATATATATATATATATATATATATATATATATATAACCTAATTTTAAGTTAGACAAAATTATTTAATTTTATTGATGTTTACCTCGAATTTTTTTATAAAAACTCAATAACAAATTTGTATAGCTAGGACCATTAAGCTTGTAGATTTACAGAATTATGTCAATTTGAATAATACTTCCAAATTTTAAGTATATAAGTACCAAAATATTTTTTGAAAAAAATCTCAGTATAATGATTGATCGTACCAAAGACAATAATAGGTTCAGAGTTTGAACAACATGCTTTAATTTGAGTTAACAATTATTTTTAACCAATAATCTTCCATTAGCTACCAATGATTCGATGAAGCATTATGATGATGCTTTTAAGATTTTTCTTATCCATGAGCTGTGACAGTGACGTTTGTGATTGTGAGTATTAACTATATTTCGACTTTCCTACAAAATGAAGAAAACTTACCACGCAATTAACCTAATTATTTATTTTTTTTCCCTTTGATTATGGCATTTTCGTTTTCAAATGACCCTAAATTAGAACAAAGATTTTCACAACAAGCCCTCTAAAAATAGTTATTGTATGTAAAACGAATCAAATTTAACTCACACATGTTTTAAAATTCATATTGTCGCAAACATAGAAAGATTATATATGTAGATTTGTTCAATCTTCCCACGTCACTTGATTAGGGTTCGTCACATGGGGCCAGATTAAAGAAAAAAAAGAAAAATTCAAATTGATTGGTTTAGGTTTTGTGGGAGGCAATTTTGCCAAAAACAAAAAAATCCAACTTAAGCTAATAAATTAAGTTTATGAACTACCAGCTAAAAGTTGAATAATGAAAAATTAGTTTATCGAAATAGAAGTATATGATTAAATTAATTGTTAAAGTAATTAACATTAACCTTTTTTTTTCCATAATGATTTGAATGAAATCTATTAAAAAAATTGTGGTGATGGCTCACAAGTTTCTATTTCCTTCTTTAAATTTTGGGCTTAAAGATTTTGGGTGTTTGTTTCAGACATTGAAAACAATGCACGAGTGCACATGATTGTCGTGCAGTTGCCCCCACCTTAAAATTGAATCTCATATGTTCAAAGTTGTCCCTTTTCCTTCCATTGAGAAAGCATGAGAAAGACAGTTAAAGAAGGAAGAGATAAAGGAGAAAGATGAGACAGAGAATGCTCAAATAAAAAAAGCGTCAAAAAAGATAACAAAAAAAGAAAAATGTTGTTTTTTCGGAAGTTTAAAAGAAGAGGTCAAGTCTCAAAGATCCCAAAACACACTCTCACTTTCTCTCACTCAGTGATGGTTTTTGTTTTTGTGTTTGTGTGACACAACAACCTTTCTTTCTTTCTTTTTTTTCTTTCTTTCTTTCTTTCACTCACACATCTATTCTATCTTTATCTTCATGTTTTCTTAGAAAGAAACAATGAAAAGGAAGCTTCTTCTTTTTCTTCTCATGCTCCTCCTTATTCTCCACAAACCCATTTCGACTCTTGCCTCTCCATACCCTTTTGCTCCCTCACCTCAAGTTCCACCCTTTTCTCCATTTCCCAATTCAATGTCTGCTTCCTCTCCAGGTTCTTTCCCTTTTTTTTTCTGTGTTTATGTTTTTTTCTTGGTTATTCACGGTTTTTTTCGGGGACAATTATGTTCAGATACTAAATGTAGATACTTGATGCAATTTATGTTTGTCTGTTGCTGCGTCTGATTCATAACTTAAGTTTTTGTTCCATTTTGTTGTCCCTGTCACAATCTGTGTCACTTCTGATGGGAGTTGGCATCCAACAGTTTCGAATTTGAAATTGAAAATCATGATAGGCACTTAATGCTGATAGCATGTAGTAACTAATTTTTATTCATTTCTTGGACTAGTGCGTTTTGGATCCTACACTACCCTTTTGCTTAAACTCTATTAACTTGTCATTAATGGTTTGAAATTTGAATGAATTGCACATATTTTGTTTCCATGTGTTTGATTTGTGCTCACTGCCATATACTGCATATTGGTCAGGAATTGTGATGGGGGCTGAACAGCGGCAAATGGATTCGCACAAGAAAATGGTAATTGCCATTGCCATAGCCAGCACTTCACTTGGTGCAGTCATTTTGAGTGTGTTGTGCATCTGGATTTATCATACCAAGTACCCTTCAAAATCCAAAGGGAAAAACGTTCAAAGATCAGGTTTTTTCTCCTTTTTTTCACAATTCCATTTCTCAAAATCTCATGAAATTTGGTTTGGTTAAACTTTTTTTCATTTGCATTTTTCTGTTTTCACTCTGTTTCCTATTTTCTGAAGTTTATGTAAGGAAACAATGAAAACAGAAAACAATAACAGTTGTTTTCACTGTTTTCAATGCAAACCTTTGAAATCAAGAACTGAAGTTAAAAAAAAAAGAAAAGCTTTTCTTTTTTCAAACCAAAAGATCCCTTAGGTTTCTATTTTGCTTCACAAATCACTATTTTGGAATGTCAAATAAATTTGCTTTCTTGGTATTGTCTGAGGTTTGTAATTTTTTTTTTCCTTTTTTCTGTAATTTGAATCCCAAGATGCTGAGAAAGGGCTAACTTCAGCACCAACTCTGAGTAAATTCAGTTCTATAAAGCTGGTTGGTAAGAAAGGGTGTGTTCCAATAATTGATTATAAGCAAATAGAAAAAGCCACCGGCAATTACAAGGAAAGTAACATCTTAGGTGAGGGAGGTTTTGGATGTGTTTACAAAGCACGTTTGGAAGATAATTTAGAAGTTGCCGTTAAGAAATTGCACTGTGAAAATCCGTGTGCTGAGCAAGAATTTGAGGTAATCCTTGCTAATAATTTATTCATGGTTCTCTCTCTCTCTTTTTTTTTTTCATTATTATATTGAATAGTTGTGCTTCTATGAATTTACAGAACGAGGTGGAATTGTTAAGTAAAATTCAACATCCAAATGTAATCTCTCTTCTGGGATGTAGCAGTAATGAAGATACAAGGATTATTGTCTATGAATTGATGCACAATGGATCATTGGAAACACAATTACATGGTAAAACATTGTTTTATATGATTTATTACCTAGTATAAGACACATGATTAAGATATAATGAGGTCAGTTATAAAATTATTATTATTTGAAGGACCTTCTCATGGCTCAGCATTGACTTGGCATTTGAGGATGAAGATTGCTCTTGACACAGCAAGGTGACCTTCCCTAAACAGTTCTTTATCTATATCATTCTATTTGCTTAGAAGCAATGCTACCTTCACTCTTTTCCATGCACTCTTTTATTATTGTTAAAATTTGTTTGAAGTCACAAAATAATAAATTTTAAAACTACTGTCATTTAGTTTTCTAATATAGGATGAGTTTATTTGTGTTTTTTTTTTAATATTTTATATATAAAATAAACATATTTATGAGTTTTTTTCTAAAAAAATTGCTTAGTATTATGCAGTTTTTTTAAAAAGTAGCAAATCCTACCTACTTCTTAAATAAGTGATCTTTTTTTCATTTCTTCCCCTGATAATCTTTTTTAGAATGCTGGTTTTGTGTTAAATTGTTTCCAGAAAAAGGCTATGATAGTGAAGGATTATAATTTAATTACATTAAATAATTTTCGGTTAGTGATGAAGTGTGTTAAAAGAGTGAGTGTGTTTGCAATTTTTTATCTGGTTTATTGTGTCTTTTGTTGACAAGGTATTTGATTAATGTCAAGCAGGGGATTAAAATATCTGCATGAACACTGTTACCCTGCAGTGATCCATAGAGATCTGAAATCTTCTAATATTCTTTTAGATACAAAGTTCAATGCCAAGGTAAAACAAAAGGGCCACCTTCAATTTGCTGCATTTATTATTCTCTTTTTGTACCATACAATTTCATAGAGTTCACAAAAGCTTCTTTTCTGCGTGTTGTTACTGGTGGATTCAGCTTTCTGATTTTGGCCTTGCCATAACCAATGGGACCCAAAACAAGAATAATATCAAGCTTTCAGGCACGTTGGGTTACGTAGCCCCGGAGTATCTTTTAGATGGTATGAACTGAACTCATATGACATAATTTCATAGCATATGCAATGGTCTGACAAGTTGCTAAATGTTTAAAACTTTCAACATAACAGATCCAAGATAATTGTATTTTTGGACACTTGATGCATTAATTATCCAAAGGGTGAGTTTGAAAGTGTGATCTGTGCAAGAAACTATTACATGATTGGATGATTCTGAACAAATCCTCACATAACTTACAGATTTTCATAGTGTAGTTCTATGTGTGCAGATAAATTTTCAAATTTAATTACAGAACAACAGTTATGAAACTAATATTGTGTGTAAATTGTTTTCCTTTTGTTAATTATTTTTCGCAAATTGAAAAAGCTGATTAAGTGTGATGTGAAGATTGATTGAAGTTATGAACACATGATAGTCCTGAGCCATTTAATAGCTTTTAGATGTGTGTACCTTGTGCTTCTCTTGGGAATGTACGTGCCATCTGATCTGGCATGTTATAAGATTATTTATTAAATTAATATGTTGTCTGTTACACCTTACAGACCCATATGCCTAGTTTGCTCCACCTGCTTCTTGTCAGTGATAAAAAAGAATAATGGTAATAATAAATGTCCTAAGGGTGGGAACTGAAATTTGTTCTCAGCTAGTTCAATTGATTCCTGTCTTAGAGATGAGAAACATTGGAAGTATAATAATACCTTTGTTTTATTCAGTTGAAAACTTTGATCATATGGCAAGTTTATTTTTAATTATCAAGGGAGTTTGTGAATCAAACTACTACACGTTAATAACGAGATGTTCTTGGATCACTTTTCCAGGGATGTTCTTGGAACATGAGAAACAGTTATTGCAAAACTTTAACTGTTATCTATTTGAAGTTTCATTTTTGATTATTTTTTGCAGGTAAATTGACTGATAAAAGTGATGTATATGCTTTTGGAGTTGTGCTGCTGGAGCTTCTCTTGGGAAAGAAGCCTGTGGAAAAACTAGCACCAGCTCAATGCCAATCTATTGTCACATGGGTACTGTTTTCTTGATGATCATGAAATTTAACTGGGTTGGTATTGGGAATGACATGTAGCTATTTATGATGTTTGCAGGCCATGCCACAGCTCACAGACAGATCTAAGCTCCCAAACATCGTGGATCCTGTAATTAAGGATACAATGGACCCCAAACACTTGTACCAGGTTTGAATGCGTCGGAAACAGTTTTTTCTTTTGTAAGTGTTTATGAAATAGACTTTGCTTAACTACAACATTGACCTTGTACTTTGTAGGTTGCTGCAGTGGCCGTGCTGTGCGTGCAACCAGAGCCAAGTTACCGACCCTTAATTGCAGATGTTCTCCACTCACTCATTCCTCTTGTCCCTGTAGAGCTTGGTGGAACACTTAAAGTAGCACAGCTGCCACAGCAAGTATTACCTGGTAACCCACATGAGGATTCTAGTCCATGATCAGTTTGAGACAGCATCACTCATTGATAATCCTTCAATGACATGTTTTGTGATTCTCTCTACCCAACTAGTGAGGCTTCATCAAGGCTTGATATTACAGAAAGATCCAAGACAACTACACTGATTTTGTAATAAACACAGCCCGGGAGTGTGACAACAGATAGATTGAGGAAAAGAGCAGGCTTAATAGTATTGGATTATGATAAATGCGAGCAAATCGGTTTCACTTTTGTGGAAATAATTGTGTATATAGGATCAGATCATTGAATTGTTCAGAGAGACTCTTACTGTCTTTATTCCCTCTTTCGCCATAACAGCAAACCAGACTACAAATAATTCGTACATACTAACAACGTTCTCCGATTCACTGTCTGCTACTGTATTTCCTAAAAAACTTGATACAGTAAAATACAGTATAAAAGAATGTTACATTATTTGGATTCTTCTAAATTTGATACTAAATCAAGAGATGTATAAAATTTAAGAATCCCTACTCCTTTCTTCCCTGCATTTCCTTCCAACAACATTGTATAAAGGAATTTCAACATGGTAACTTGTCCAGATTCTATGCAGATGACGAAGACATTCTTGCCTTTAAATTTTTGGTTCAAGTAGGAAAACCATATATATTCAATTGTTTTACGTTCTTGGTTCCAAAATACCTCATCACCATTCACAATAATTGACGCGTGAAATCTCAGGGTATCTCTATCAACATAAATGATTCGATCACAGTTGAAGGAGGATTTAACAAAAGAAAAAAAGGTACCCATCAACGACTAAAGGACACTGTGGCCAACGAAACTTCGCTATCATGATTTACTCAGTCTCACCCATATGAAATGAGAAACATACTCACTATGCATCGGTACTGATTCAACAAGGTTTAAGTCAGACATAATCCGACTTGTTATGCGTCAACAATACTAAGTCGTTTTGTTTCAATAAGATTACAAAATTTCCTAAGGTACTTTGGAGGTACATATGTATGACAATTAATGCATACATAAATTATTTTCATGTATCTCAATCTTTCCGATTGGATACCACACTCACCAAAAATATTTGATTGAGTTTCAGCTGACATTATGATACGAGTCTATGATAGCATCTGCAAGGTATTCACATTTCGCCAACGACAATCCTGCCAGGGAAATCCTTCCATCCTTTGTCATGTATACATGCCACTTATTTGTCATGTTGTCACTCTGATAAAACACAGTCTCATTTAAGAACACAGACAATATAACAATACAGTAAAATCAAATTACAGATCAATATTGTTTTTGAAAGATTCAATGCAATAAGACTCGAAGTGGTGCATAAAAGACAGAAATTGATCACAGGCAAGAAGTAATAATAAGGGAATCAATTACCTGTTCCTTGTTCAAGCCGGTGAATGAGAACATGCCTATCTGCTTAAGTATAAATGACCAATCTTTTCCACTGTTGTCTTTTGAAGTAATGCTATTGTATAGCTGTTGTCTAACATTCTTGATCCTTCCTGCCATCATTTCCATTTCTGCTTTCCATTCATTAAAGAGAACTGGGTTTCCAACAACATCGGCAACAATTCGAGCCCCATGTACAGGTGGATTAGAGTACATAGGTCGGGCAAGCCTTTTCAACTGGCTCTTTACTCTGCAATACATGGTTACCACATTGTTCATCAGGATAATACAACATGATTGGACCAGTGTGAAAAGGGAGCTTAATGTTCATTATGCATAACAGGAAGGTATTTACACAGAGGAGTTGAACTGAAGGGATAGGTAGCAGGTTCAAGTCTCTTCACTTACAAAAAACATTTGTAGATACAAAAAACAAAAATACAAGAGGTATACAATGCCCCAATCAAGGTGAATCCGAAAAACAAAAACTAACTAGTAACCACGTACCAACTAACAGTTCAGACTATATGACCAAATACAGAACTTTTAGGCACACATTGCCCCAATCATGTTGAATCCAAGATGTTCCCTTTCTTAAAACAGAACTGGAGCGTTTTTGTGACAATTTCAGTAAAGAAAGTATTAGTTCATTTTGGGTAAACAACTTAATTAAGAGCTTGTTGAATGAACACTTACCAAATAAACGCTTGTATGTAAGGTGTATCTCTAATTGAGAAAAAAATAGGGTTAAATCGTTTTCATATAAATTGTGAGTGGGTTTTATAATCTACCCTGAAGAGTTTATTGAAATTAACTGAAAACCGCTCATGAACATAGCATGTGCTAGTTTCATTAACTTTCTCAAAACACTTGCGTAAGTGCTTATATCATAACCTAAAATAAACTGGAAATAAGTTCTTCCAAACATCACATTAGATTGCAACTACTTCTTACTACCTTTACTTAATTGATGATCCCTTTATCTAACTAGAAAAGGGATAAAACTGCATGTGATGAAAATAAAAAGATCCAATCGTTTTCCTAAACATGTCCATTCAATTTCAGATATGAGAAAGAATGGGAGATTTAATTTACCGTACCTAGTTGCAGCTTCTGGGGATGATGAAATCACGTTGATTGCTCCAATCCTTTCAGCATAGAGACCGAGATTTTTACTGTATGACTGAGCCACAAGAACCTCCATACCACGAGCAACAAACAGTCTCACAGAAGCTGCATCTTCATCAAGGCTTCCACTGGCAAAGCCCTAAAATTAACAAGGGGTTCAGCATGTTGCGAATTAGGTTCCAGGTCTCTATAAAGATTTAGCCATAATGCTGAATATGTTAATGGTTTTTGAAATGTGCTATCAAGAAATTTATTAAGAATTAGTTCATTTATCCCAAGATTGGTACCTGGTAAGCAACATCAAAAAAGGGAATGTGGTTCTTTTCTTGAATTACATCAGCTATTTTTTCCCATTGTTCAGGTGTTGGATCAATACCAGTTGGGTTATGAGCACATCCATGTAGTACCACAAAAGATCCTTCAGGAGCGGACTGTAAAAATGTAGGAATGTACAGTTACGTGAGTTCAATCATATATTGGATAGGAGGAATCTTTAAATTAAAAATGAATTTGTGTTTCCACTTGTGCCTTCCTATAACAAGATGGCAAGTTACAACTACTAAATCAATTCAGCATCAAATACCATTACCCAATAATGGCATGTTTTCAAAACGATTACACCAGTTGTATTTCAAGTGAAAGATATTTTTTTAAAACATGCACTTTTACAACGACGATTAAGAAGAAATAACTGAATAGATAGAACATTCTTGAACATTGATTTCCAATTCAAAGCAGTTAAATACAACACTGTTCATTGTCCATTTGACTTGCTACGATTTGGATCAGGAATGTAACCTTTATATCTTCAATCATGCCCTCAAAATCCAAGCCAACAGTCTTGGGTTCATAATATCGATACTCAGACCACGGTACTCTAGCATCATTGAAAATATTCTTGTGATTACCTGCAAGATAATAGTATTACCCAGGTTGAATGAACTCCCGAACAAATATATAACTAATAAGTAATATAAAAATAGTAAGCAGTCAAAAGCACACCCCAGGTAGGAGCTGATATCAAAACTTTAGCCCCAGAAAAATATCTTTCTATCAGAGCTGCACCTAGCCTCAGAGAACCAGTTCCAGAAAGACCTTGGACAGTGGCAACCTAGATGCAACTGAATAATGTAAGTAAGAAATGGAAAAAAATCCTAACCAAGAAATTGCAATGTCCTTCAGAACTTCTCTATTTTCTAAATCAACTACATACTCTTTGCTGTTTGATTGCTGGGTTGTCTGCTCCAAGTAACAACTCTGCCGTTGCCTTGTTAAAGGCAGCCAAACCCTCAATAGGGAGATACTGCATTTGCAAGTTAAATCTCAGTCAATAACCTAAGGGCCAATGGTTCCACACAACACACAGTCGCATATTCTGTAAACAAAGTTACCTCTTTCTTATCCCCCCTCTCCAGCATAAGATTCTCTGCCTAAAAAACAAAGAAGTTAATCTAAATCAACATCAAAGTCAATTAAAAAATAGTCTTAGGTTTGTGAACGTGAACAAAAATTATGAAAAAATATGACAGGAGAATTGTGAAAACTATGATATTTATACAAGGTGTCATTATTATGTTGTAGAACCAGAAAGCCTTGAAGAGGCAGTTAATGAAGCAGCTTGGAGGAAGGGTATGCAAGAAGAAATTGAAGTAATTGAAAAGAACAAAACATGGGAGCTGAATGAGAAGCCAAATGACAAAGAAGCTATTGGTGTGAAATGGGTGTACAAGATAAAGAATAACCCAGATGGCAAAATCCAAAATAATAAAGCAAGAAGTGTTGCAAAGGGCTATTTAGACAGCACACATATAAATTAAGGAACAGATACCTTCTTAACAACATTAAGCACATATGGCTGTAGTTCTTCTGTTCTGTACGCCCCTACTCCAAGATTGAGCTTTGCATCACTTGTGTCCGCTTTAAATGCCTCAGAAACTCCAAGAATTGGGTCAGGAGGAGCCATAGGTATGCCCTCAAACCGAGAAACATTAACTGCAACAGCCATAGAGACCCGACCACTAGACTGAAACAAAATTGACAGAAATCATATTATATTAGCGCACTTGCACCCACAGCTTCTGGGCCCTCACACTCCTTAATCCTCACAAACTACTTTTACACAGCTTTAAAACTGTCCTTCCATCAAGTATGAAATGGAGAATGAGAATATAACTAATCACAATCTAAATTGAATTATTATTTTACAAAAAAAAGTTTAATTTATACACCCCAGTGTAAAACATCTTTACACGGACATCCAGCAGGAATTTATCTTTTTCCCACATCATCGTATTAATAAACAGGATGACATGGCAAAGTTGTAAAATCTCATTGAATGTCTGCAAAAGCATGTTTCATACTAACGATGTATAGAAAATAAACTCCACCAAAAAATTCTACACTGAGGTTAATTTAACAAATACAAAGTGGCTAAAATATTCTTTTGATCTCTCATCTCATTAATCTGCTAAACTTAAAAAGTTTCATTTGAGTCCATTAAAGTGTCTCTATGTCAGACAAATTAATTTTTTCGGTCAGTTTACAGACATCGACCATTCAACATACAACGGAGATACCACATGCAAAAACCAACTTGGTTTCCCAATGGTCCCACACAATTGATCATAACGAAATCAAAATGAACCAACCAAAGCAACAAAAACAGATGAATATAATTGAAGCAACAAGCTTTAGTTTTTAGAACACACCCTTGCATTTGGGAAGGGTTTGATTCCATTGTTAAATCTCAAAGCGTTGCCTCCAGTCTTGGGCTTCCCCTGTTGGACAGCAATGTTAAATCACAAAAAGGAAAGTAGTTAAAACCAATGTGGGAACAATGAAAAAGAGGTACCTTGTGGGTTTGGCGCGAGGAGAGAGAAGAAGAGACAGCGAGAGAAGGTGAAGCTGCGGAGAGAACAGAAGAAGCCATCACCTGCAACAGAAAATGTTAAGCGATTGCAACTATTTTCGATGGGAAACTGCGGCAGAAACTGTTACACTAACTGTGAAAAATTGAACGGATTTGAGTGTTGGGAAAGTTGAATAGCGTAGTTAAGATGACGATGATGAGACGAAGTAGATGATGATGATGAAGAGACGAAGTATATTCGTTTTCGTGTGTGAATGAGTTGGAGAAGTGTAGAGAGATAGAAGTGAACGAAACAGTGGGCGATGGGAAGAAAGAGAAGAAAGCGGAGGAAGGGAGAAAAGTTCTTCCCTAATTGCTTTATCAAGAGAACTTCACACGGGTTCAGTTTAGATAACTATGATTTAAAAATAGTTATTGTAAAAATTAATCAATTTACAATCTTTTTTGTCCTTATTATTACAACACACATTTTAGAAGAAAAAACAAATTAATCGTATGTGTATTTATATTTTTACTTTTATTATAAATATTATGAGTATTTCTGTGTAGTAGTAATAAATAGTTAAAAAAAATTTAAAAACTATTATAGGTTAATTTAATATATTATAAAAAAATTTAAATTTAACTAAATTAATTTTTGTTATTGATATAGCGTAAACACGGACGTAACTCGTATGCATTTTTAAGTATTTATAAATTATTTAAATTTTAAAAATAATAATAAGTAAAATTGAAAAAATAAAAATTGTACATAATTATAGGTAAAATAAATTTTAGTTATTGAAATAAAAGATATTATAAAAAATATTTTGTAAATAATATTATGAGTAGTTCTTTAAATGTAAAAAGATAGTTATTAAAATGATAAAAGAGTAAAGAGTAGATAATTTTTTTATAATTGAGTAATTATTTAAATTTAAAAAATAGTTACTAAATTGATAAAACTTAAAAATATTTTTTTATTATGAATAACTATTTAGATTTAACAAATAGTAATTAAGAAGATAAAATTAAGAAAATAGAAAAGAACATTAAAGAGGTGTATCTCTTTATGTATAATTAGTGAAAACACATGTATTACCTAGTATTAACTTTTCTTAATTTTAAAAATAAATATAAATATTATTTAAAATTTTATTATAATTTTTTTTATTTATTTTTGTAGATATTTTTTTATTAAAATACTTATTTTAGTTTAAAAATAAATAATTTAAAAAAATAAATGAATGAAATAGTTAAATCTAAATAAATAAAAAAAGAGTTATTCAAAAGGTAAATATGTTAAAACCATTGTTTTAAAATTGTTTTAGTTTAAGGAAACGGTTATTTATTGAAGTATAAAATTGAAAATAAAAATGTGATCACAAAAATGGAGTATTCTTTATATGTAGGCAAAGATAATAAGTAATTATTTAAATTCAAAGATATAATTACTAAATTTATAAAATAAATAATAACTTTTTTTATTATGAATAATTATTTCAATTTAAAAAGGAGTAATTAAGAGAGTAAGATTGAAAAAATAAAAAAGGACATGTGTGGCGATTAGGGACGAATGACTCAAAAGATTAAAAGGACTAAAGCAAATTTAAAAAAATGAGGTATTTTATTTAAAATTTATTTTTCAAGTTTTTTTAACCAAAATTATTTATTAAATTGTGATAATTAATTTCATTGAATATTTCTTTTTCCATAGATAATCGGGCTAATACGTTTAATCTTTCTTGGGACATTATTGATGTTAAATAAGTTGTTATTATCTTTAGCTTTGAGAAACTCATCTCGGCTAAAACAACTGACATTAAAATTGTTAACATTATTTTATAAGCTATATATGCATTTGGAAAACAATTTTTTATATATAACTAGGAATATCAATTGATTTATTATTTTTTACATGTATAATTTCCCTCAAGATATTTAATTTTGAAAATAAATCAAATCCATCAATATCCAACAAATTATCATATTTTAATGGTTTTCAAGGTTTAAGCATTTTTCTTTCAAAAATTTATAATACAGTGATTTTAATTTTTTAACACTAAATAAAAAACCAAAAATATCTTCATATATTTTAAATTGTTCAAATCTACTTTGAAGTGTGATAATTGTTTTATCTACAATATGCAAAAAGTAATCAATTCTAAATGATTATTGAAGAAATTTTACAATTTCATCAAATTGTTTCTTTTTAAGTCTCATACGTTTTTTTTACGAAACTTAGGTTATATATTCATTTTAAAAGCAATTTTCTTGGAAGAAATCAATGCATTTTCAAATCCATTTTCTCTGTACTTTTCAAAAAATTTCAAAAAATGAAAAAGACCTTTTAATTGTTCAATAATTTCAGCAATGCACATATATTTTGGTTATAAATTCTTACTAAGAGAGTTAACTACAAATAAAATGTCATACCAGATATTAATGTCTAATAAAAACTCAAAATTTTCTAGTTCATAAGATGAAATCCTCTTTATATATGTGTACACAAAAAAATAAATAAATAAATAGATATAGATTATGTAAATTTAAAAAATTAAAACTAAAAGGATAAATTGAAAAAACAAAATAGGACAACATAAGGTGTATCCTTTTTATATATAACTAATGAAAATGCATGTATTCCGTGCATGTGCATTAATTTTTTTTATGATATTAAAAAGTAATATAATTAGTAATAATATTTTTATTATAATTAAATACAAATAATTTTTATAATGATTTTAATTTAATTTTTTTTAAAGGGTAAAACTAAAACGAAATGTGAAAAAAATTTATCTCTTTATATATATATATATATATATATATATATATATATATATATATATATATATTATAGATATAGATAATTATAGATAGATTTGATCATTTAAAGTATTTTATATTAAGGATTAGAGAACAATATTTATTTATTATTATAACAACAAAAACCATAATAATAATAATAATAATAATTCTCTTACTTTAAATTCATATCAATAATGATTTTCGATGGTTACATTGGCATAACATTAAACCTTGTATATTATCAGTTTACATTTGTATTAAGTTAAAAAAAAAACATTAATTCGCACAAGTGTTTGCCACTTGATCAAATTGTTCATAATTCATATTTTGTAAAAAGAAAAAAAAAACTTGGAGTCTTTAAAAAAGAAAATACAAACACTTATTTTTCTACAATATTTTTATTTTATGTAGTTCACATTATATTAGTTCTATTTTTTAAATTTTTTAATCAAGTTTTAACGAATTATTACATCACATTTATGTGTATAGAACACTTGGTAAAGAGATGTAAATTTTCCCATTTATATGAACAAATGTTAGTATTAAGCTTTGTTAATTAGTATTTCAGCTTATCATGAAATGTATTTTAATTTTATAACACTTTTAATTTTATTTTTTAAACATATACGTGGCAACCAACATTGTTATTGGATAAAAAAAATCATTTAAAAATGAGAAAGCTTCCATTAATATTTATTAATGAAAATGTTGGAAAAACATATCAGAAAAGAATTGGTATGAGAAACTAAATTTGTGAAGAAAGTCGATTTGTATAAGAAAAATATTCACATCCTATAATCTATAACCATATATAAAAAAAAAATTCTTCTTTTCTGTCATATTTCATAATTCCAACTTTATTTTTTATAATTTAATTATTTGTTAAATTTTTAAAAATTAACGGTTATTTTTATAAGTTTTTATAAAACTATTTATTTATCTCATTCTTCTTTTTTCTTCTATTCATCAACAGTTATTTTCTCATATTTTTTTTCATACATCTCACTTTATTTTTGATAAATATAATTTTATTTTGTTTATTAACTTAATAACATTATAATATCATCAACTACTAATATAATATCATGCATATTAAAAAAATTCATAATAAATATACTTATAATTAATTAAACATATTGTTTATATTCTAAACAGTATTAGAATTTTTTTAAAATTTCGTGGAGATTTTCCTATAAAAATTTTTAAAAATTTTGTAGAAAGAGTATTTCATGTGAATTTTCTTTTGAATTTTGATTGATAAATAATTCTTTTATGAGTAATTAGTTAATGTGAAATTTAAAAATTAGTATGAAATTTCTTACAAAATTTCTTATGAAAAAATATTTACAGCAAATTTTCATGGAAAAAAAAGTTTGTAATAATTTATTTTTTTGCGAAAAGATCAATTAAAAAATCAACATGTACTTTTTTCTTGCAACTTTAAAATTCACAAGTAATTTCCTTCCGTATTTTAAATTTTTGAGTAACTTTTTGCAAAAAGTTTCCAATTAATTTATAGTTTTCAGGAATAAAAAAACTTAATTAACTGAAAACATAACACTTCTAAAATAAAGAATTAAAATTAAATTAAAAAATACACTAAATTGATTAACAAATATACAATGAAAACAAAAATTGTATGTCAGAATGCAGCTTCAATTGTTAAAATTAGACATCCATTAGTACATTTAGTTTTAACTTCTCATCAATTTTTGGCTTCTAAACGATATTGGACACCACATTCCAAAGCGACTCCTTTAAAGTTGATCTAATCCCTCTTCTACTGTAAGACATATTCTATATATTTAAGAAAAATTCTAATTTTACCTTCGAAATACAATTTAGATTATATAATCTAAAATGTATGTTTTAGTTTGAATTTCAGATCGTATAATTCATAATTTTTTTATTTATTTTAAATTGTATAATTTAGAATATAAATTGTATATCAAAATTTGAAATGTAAAATTTATATTCCTAATTATATAACTTTGAAATGAAAAGTAATGTCAGCATAGTACTTGCTGGATTCACTAACACCGGGGTCACCATCTCGAATTTCATCTTCACTTTCCAACCAATCCCTCTTGTCTTCTCACGCTATGCCTTCACGATAATGGGGTGCGGGAAGAAAGTATGAAGGTGCAGGAAAAAATACCCGACAACGGGGTTACAAGTAAGTTTTGGATTGGGCCGGTGTTGGTCCTCAAAAACTAGGATGATGGGAACTTTTTTGGATTGGACCGGATAGACTTCCGAGTTAGATTGTAAGTTTTTTTTTTAATTGTTCTTGTTAATATATATTATAACAATGTGTAAAGAGGGTTTTTTGCTGTGTGTTCACGTCTTAAAATACCAGTTTTATCTTTAAAAATATTATTTATTAAATTTTTGAAAATTAGTTGTTATTTTACACACTTTTTTATAAAATTGTCTATTTTTACTGTTCTCTTTTTTTCTATTCATCAATATTTATCTCTCATTTTTTTCTGATATATTTCACTTTATTTTTAATAAGTATAATTTTATTTTATATATTAACTTAATAACATTACATTATCCTCCCCTACTAATATAATATCACATATATTAAGAAAATGCATACACACAGGCATGACAACAACTGTGTGCATATTAGTTTATATAAAAAATATATTTAATTTTATAAACATTTAATAAGTTTTTAATTTATAAATTAATATTTTTAATTGAATAAAATAATTTTATTATAATTTATAATTAAAATATAATTTATAAATATTAATAATTTAAGTTATAATATTATTATTTTTTTATTTGTATGAAGTAGTTATTTTTCAAATTATTTTTAATTTTAAAAAAATAGGTTGACCAATGAAAGGTTGATAAGTTGAAAACCTTAATGATCGGCGCCGGGTTCCTAACCCATTTTGCCATCTACTAAAATAAGAGTTAAATTCATGTAACACAATTTGTAATATTAAAATAAAACAAAAACTTAGCAATGTCTCAGTTTTTCATTAAAAGTATACATTGTTCCTATAATAAATATTTTTTCAATTTTCAGTCTGACTAAAAAAATTAATAAATTTAGTAGAAATTTAAATATGTGTTTGGGTCATATTGAGTATAAATAAAAAAATATATAAAAAAAGCATCACAAATTTTTGGAAGTAGTATCATAATATTTTATAAGAGTTTTTCGTGATTAATTAGTGCTTAATCTTTCCGATGTCACTTCCTCAAAATAATAAAGGAGTTAGAATTCATTTTAACGTAATGTAGGATGTTGTAATAACATAAAATTTATTAAAATAAAAATAAATAAAAAAATATAAAATATGGTAGATCATATCAAATTTATGATAAAAAAATTACAATTAACGAAATATAGATAAATTATACCAATTATGAAAAAAAAAATCTAAATAATACATATAGGTGAAACATTAAACCAATTATATTATTATTATTTTTTATAAATAAAAATCTAACTAGCTAACTTATCAACATAATGATTTTTGTCATAAAAATATGAGAATCTTTGAATTGTATATACTTATAAAAATGAAAACACTAATGTCATGTTCTTCTAAGACTTCAAGGATCCATTTGTTGATCTAAGAAATCATGACAACTTAAAAAGTAGAATTACTCTGTAATCATAGCATCTAAAATCCCTCTCTTCAAGTGTGCTCATAGCATCTAAAAACCCTCTCTTCAAGTGTGCTCCAAAGCATAAATGACCTTCATAAACTCAATATAAAAGAAGTTTGCACCCCTAACAAAGCTTAAAAAAAACTATCCATATATTCACCTTGACTTTCTTTAAAAATACCAATAAATGTAGCTAAACCAAGATGACTCCTAGTTGTACCATCAATATTCACCTTAAGAAAATTAGTAGATGAAACTTCCCATATTACGTTGATTAATGAATCCACCATACCCTCCCTAATTTGAATATTGAAAAATTTCAACACAAAAAAACCAGAGACAATATTACTCTTATGTTTCTTAAATTTATTTTGCATCAACTCCTTAATTTGAAAAATAACATAAGTAAAAATAATTCGAATCAAAAATCTACTATGGTTTATCATCCTTCAAATTAGTCAAATAACTACGAGAATAAAAGTTAATTTAATCACTTTAAGCAAAAGATTATAAGGAGACTTCATAAACTGAAAAACCAAATCCAAATAGAAAAACTACAAATCCTGGAAAAATTCCTTCATTCTTTCCAACAACCGCATAACAACATAATAGTGAAAGAAAAAATGAAAGAAATATTGACATGAATAACACATAGAACATAAAACCACATCTTTTTTAACTTTCAAATTAGTAGTTAAATAGTCATACAATAACATTTAAAGAATAAAAGTTTTAGCTAGTGGTACAACATTCAACCAAATCAAGTTTTATCATTCCACACATTCCATAATAGAAGAATAATAAATTTTAATAACTTTTTGAAAACGTACACCAATACCATCCCAAATTCAATTAGGCACATCATTATCCTTATTAACCATCAAAGAAGAAAAATCACATAAATTGGCAACAATATAAGGAAAGTTTCAATGAGTACTTATCAAGTCGAGCTAATAATATACTATAACCTTACTTTATCAAAATAAGAAATTCTAATCAATTTAGATGTCCAAATGTCTGAAACACCAGTGATCATTTCAAACATTAACACAATCATCTTTACCTACTATCCAAAAAAGTATTTTCAAGAATAACATCATATGCATCCATAATAGCATACCAAATTAACAAGTTAAAGAACAACTATTTTTTTATATTTTGACTTTAGAAATTGAGTACACATGAGTTCAACCCAAGTCATTTTACCATAAGCAACCTCCCAAGCTAAATGAGATAGGCTTTATTTTCCAATTGAGTATTAATAACATACAAATCATCATTTACCTTAAAATTACACAAGATAGATAATTTAACAATGAGTGATTGTCATTTGTATGTATCCCAAGTACAAACAAAATTTTGAATCCATTGTTCACCTTAAGAAGCTTAATAAGGCATTTATAAACTTGAAAGTTATAAGACAACAAGCTAACAATCACAACATTTACTAGTTGAGTTCTTCTCATCATACAAAGCAACTTTCTTTTTCAAGAAGTAAGTTTATCACGAATCTTATCAACAAAAGGTTGAAAAAAATTATGCATTAGGAGCTCCACAAAAGTTGGTACACACAAATATGTAAAAGGAAAAAAAATCAGTGACTACAAGAGAGAAGTCTTAAAATGTCTAACAAAGGAAGAAGAGTCATCATCGGCAGGGTGATCATGGATTCAATTTCTAATGATCTGATCCATATCCATTTTAGATACAAATAATTGTATTAGGTTGTGGATCCAAATCCATTTTTTCTGTAGAACTATTTTGATTTTTTTTTAAATTTAGATCCAAATATTTTGATCAAGTTCAAGATCCAAAATCCATTTTTTATAAAGAAAATTTAAATTGAATTTTCTAACACTTGTGTTGTCATTTCTTCCTAATAGTGTCTTGGGTGTTTGTCACACTACCTTCAAATTTCGAAAATTAAAACAAGACAAGGTTGTTTTCCATTTACACAAAAACATTAAAGAGAAATTTTTTTAAAATTTAATTTTGAATAAAATTGTAGATTTAAATAATATAGATAATAAAATATAACTAAGAAAAATACCATACTACTAGTCTCTATTTTTTGTATTTATCAAAAGTTCATGCAATACATAATTACATATTTAACATTTTAGCTATACTAACAAATCAAAACATATTTATTATTTATCATCACATAAAAAATATTATTAAAAAATAAAAAATAATGAAAAAACTTAAAAAAAAAAGTAAATATCCGTATTTCGAAAGCTAGTGATTCTCTTTCCAAAAAAACATGGTTCCGGCGGGGCTTGAACCCGCGACCTTCGGCTCATAAGACCAACGCTCTAACCAACTGAGCTACGAAACCAATACATGCATTACAAATTCAAAATAAAATAATTTTGTCAATATTAAGTATCAAAGATAAATATTTGGTATGAATAAAATTATTATAAAAGAAAAATAATACTATTCATGATTATATGTGACAATTTGACTTGCATTTAGGACATGTTCTTTTGCGCTGAATTACTATGGAAAGGTGATGTAGAGCGATGACCGTAGAGAATTATCATGTTCTTTTTCGATGAATGCAAAGGAACAAAAAGCGGTGATTTGCGAGATTCACCCACATTTTGCTTTCCACTATTTTGAAAAGATTTGAGAGTGACTTTACCAGTTTACCAATATGCCCTTCGTTGCTCCCACTGCTCTCATGGCTCGAGGTCTGTATAAAGAAGAAGATTTTTGATCTACAATATGGATTCCTGATGCGTAACAGGATAGATTCCTGACTCGTTTGAATTTTGAATTGTTTGACCGTGTATTATGTGTTGTTGAGCCTCTTGAATGAACAATTGAATGCCATTAAGAAGGTGGTTGGTATATTATATTACAAGAGTTGGGAAGAACAAAGCTGCTCCATGGCGGAGAGAGTCGCGTATGTTTAAGCTATAACGAGGTGAGTTATATTTTGTAGTTTTTTTATGTGGCCTAACATTGTACTTCCCTTCCTATTTGTTGTTTGATGCACTATACTTTCATTCCCTTTGATGGATGGAAGATCCATACCAATCCTTAAGCTTTGTAGCATTTTCGTAGCTTTCCACCATTGTTGCTCATTCACGAAGATAATAGCTAACAACAACTTTGTTTTTGAAGAAGGAATGGACCTGGATTCGTTGTAGTTGGATCCGGTTCCAACTTCAATAACTTTTGTTCAATTTACCCAGTTACACTTTTCTTGTATCCGGTCCAAAATGAAAGGCTTTTGTTGTTTAATCGGTTCCATTTTGGGTGTACCTAATTCCACCAGTTTCTCCACTAGTTTCTAATTCCTTTATCTGGTTGTGGCAGGAAGTTCATGTTGTGTTGAAGGAGTTCACAACAGTCTTGAAGGAGGACGACGCTTATTCCCCCAGTGGATGATGGTGGTAGTCGTTCTTGTCGCTCTCGTCGGCGTGAATCGTGGAGGTGGTGTTACAGTGGGGAGTTATTTTCGTGGTATATGGTAGTGCAGTGCTTTATACTTCAATTTCATCTAAACCATCTAAACCCATGTTGAGATGTGGTTGGTTTTGTAGGTTATTTCATGGAAAGAGGTGGTGGACGTGTTGTTGATTGTTGTAGTCGTGGTACACTTGTTATAGTGGTGGTGTTGTTATTGGTATATGGTGGTGCGTGATACTGTTATGATCTGCTTCACTTATTCATTGTTGTTGGTCTTATAGGGTCCTAAGGTCATGCGTGATATTAAAGCCAATGTTGGTGCTCTTTTGTTGTTTTAGGTGATATCGCTTATTGGTGTTTGATGATATTCGAAGGAGGTGCTTCCTAACTTTGGTTTGTTGGTGGTATCTAACCTCTTTGTTAACAAACAAGTAAGTTATAAGTTGTATCTTATTTATCTGCTATGGTAAAATTTATTGTATAATATCAGTTTGATTTTTCAATGAGTTTGATTTTGATAAGAAATTTTTCTTGTTTTGATGTTATAAAACATATTATTTTTTTTGTTATTTTTATTTCTATTTGTTTCAATGTGAGCTGCTTATATTTTTTATACTAGTAATTTAGATGGAGGAGGAATTACATGTGTCATTTTTCTACCGAAGATGTAATAGATGATGCTGTCAGTGTGAACTTCAATATAGTTGCACACTTACACTGAAAATTACAATTGTGCACAACTAACAATGTTATGCATTGTTGTGCATGCGTTGAATATATTGAATATGTATTCTTCTTTAAGAAATAGTGTTAGAGATTTTGTGTCAGACAATGATCAACACGAGAGTAGTTGATGTCGTGACATTATTCAGATGGGACCAGAGTCATTTATTAACCTATGTTAGCACTTAAGGGCAACTGGGTAAGTGAAAGATGCTATACGGTGCACACTAGAGGAACAAGTTGCTAAGTTTCTACATATCATTGGGCATAATGTGAAGAATCGTAGTGTGTCAATTTTCTTCTATCGTTCTAGGTCGACCGTTAGCAGACATTTCATAATGTCTTGAATGCCATTTTAAGTTTGGAGTCAGAGTTTTTAATTCAACCGTTCGGGACAGAGGTGCAAAATCATGTCTTGAACAATACTCGAATCTACCCGTACTTTAAGGTAACATTGGCCATAATACTTTTATGTTTTGTTAGCTACTTACAAAAATTAAACAATCTTTATTTACAATTTTAATTTTATTGAAATAGGATTGTCTAGGGGCCATAGATGGAACTCATGTTAGAATAAGGGTTCCTTTATCTAAGGCTCCCAAGTATCGAGGTAGGAAGGACAAGCCAACACAAAATGTCTTCGCTGCATGTGATTTTGATATGAAATTCACTTATGTGCTGGCTGGATGGGAGGGGACAACACCTGATTCAAGAATATTGAAATATGCTTTTGTTAGAGATGATCCTTTGGTCATACCCGAAGGTTAGTTTTAAATTTTGTTTATTTTATGATGTTTAAGTCGTCCATCACTAATAACTTAATAATTATCACAATTGTAGGAAAATGTTATCTTGGGGATGCTGGTTTTATGTTGAAAAAGTCAATATTGACTCCATATATAGGTGTAAGATATAATCTAAAAGAGTATGCACGAAGAGGGCCACACAATTCTCGTGAATTGTTTAGTCTTTGACATTCGTGTTTGAGAAACGTGATTGAGAGAAAATTTGATGTGCTAAAGAAATGTTTTCCTATCATAGCAAGTGGAACTGAGCTGTATTACGCTTTGGAGACAATAACAGATATAATTTTAGCATATTGCATCTTCCATAATTTCCTACGAGGTTTTGATAATGATGAATCTTTAATTGATGAGGTTGATTGAGAATTAGAGGAACATCTTGATGAAACAATAAATGGTCAAGTGGATCATGATGATGATTATAAGGTAGGTTGTAATATTTGGGATGATATATCAAATGAAATGTGGTTTGATTACTAAAACAATTAGCTACATGTACTTAATTAAGCATGTTTAGAATGGCTTTATTAAATAAAAAATTTTATGTTGATGAACTATTACATTAATATCAATGTCATGAAACCTTTGTTTGTCCTAGGTATTATCTTATGAATACGGGAAATAAAGTAGTTGTCGCTTCTGTTGCAGCTCCTCGAGAGTTCATCAAGTGGATTGAGGAAATGGATAAGAAACTTCTAAATGCCATGATAGATGAATCTCGATTAGGCAACGGGGTTAACAACAACTGGACAACATAAGCATATAGTAACATGGTTCATCATCTTCACTAGGGATGACAACATGGCGGGGCAGGGACGAGTTTCACTATCCCATACCCATTTCCATAGAAAAAATTCATCCACATCCCCATCCCCAAACCCAACAGATATCAAACTTTTGTCTCATCCCCATCGGGTAACAGGTATAATCTTGTAGTCATACCCGTACCCGTTTTTTTACTGCTTCAATATTAATTTTAATTGATTTTTATAAAATAATAAAAAATTATGGTAAAGGAAACATAATATTATCAAATATTCAATATTAAGAGGATGATTGTTTCTTCGATATCAAATATTTTGAAAGAAATTATAATTGTATACATTTTAAATTACAATACCAAATAAAATTTCATGAGAACCAAAACATTTATTAAATTTGCAAACATTGATGGAATGTAATTGATAAAATTTAAAAATATTTTTATAAAAATATAAAAGGAAAACAAATATTTAAATTAAAATATATTTTAAATACATGTTTACTCCAATTTTTTAAATTCTAATGAATATCCTTTTTATATACTAATAAAAATTATAATACATTACTTGATGAAAATGAAAGAACAAATATTAAACTAATAAATAAAATTTTTAACATAGATCTTTATCTTTTGAACTTCAATATATGTTGGATGGTGCTAAAAAAAGGCATGACAATTACATTAAATTTTTATATTGTAGTAAATAAAATTTGTTTAAATAATTATAGTCACAAAGTTACAACATGATTGATAATGAGTTAGAAAATAAAAAATAATTATATAAAATATATCAAAATAGTATTGTACTTGATGAAAATAAACAACAAATAAAATATTAAAAAATTAACAAATATATGTCTTAAAAATAATCTGAGAGACTATTGAATCAAATCGCACAAAGAAAAATAAATGTATAATTAAGGGTATGATAAGATGAAAAAAATACCTTAGAGTTCTAAGAAAACTTTTCAAATATCAACATATATAATTAATGGTTGAGAAATAACGAAAATTATTTTAGTGAAACAAAAGAGTTCTTTAAATGAAACAAAAATTAATAATAATAAAGTAAAGAATAATTTTTTTTAATATTTCCCGGTAAATGAAATGTTTATGCTATTAAATGCTTAATTTGAGAGTGTTAAACATTTTCATGTAAAAGAAAAATATACAATAAAAAAAATATTAAAAAAGAATAGAAATATTCAAATGTGAGACAAAAAAAATATTTAATTGACATATATCATTTGAACATAATTGCATAAATGTTATGATAAGATGAAAAATATATTGTCAATGTGAATGAATTTCATGACAAACTAAACAATTATAAGAAATAAAAGATAGAATATATATATATATATATATATATATATATATATATATATATATGTATATATATATGTGATTTTTTTATAGATTTTTTTTAGTGTGTGAGATGTGTGTTTTTTAGATTTTATTTTTTTTTTTTTTTGTTT
>Ga0099822_1001724_pt1 | contig 26158 bp, 13 predicted proteins | sample CowpeawhiteBW_FD_76839 | JGI IMG/M metagenome (GOLD analysis project Ga0099822, IMG submission 76839) | Root nodule microbial communities of legume samples collected from California USA - Cow pea white BW | ecosystem: Host-associated > Plants > Roots > Nodule | place: USA: California | collected... | reverse complement strand
AAAAAAAAAAAAAAAAAAAAAAAAAATTTATTTATATTTATAAAAAAAAAAAATATATAAAATTAATAAATATATATATATATATATATATATATATATATATATATATATATATATATATATATATATATATATATATATAAATAAATCCTAATCTAATTAGAACGTTTTAAAACTTGTATATGTAGACAAATATATAAAGAAACACATCATGTCATGGTATCAAAATATGAAAAAACGCATGATTTGAAGCAATTGGTTGTAGGGTTACCAAACTGCAAAGCCAATCGAATATTCGATATTGATTTTCCTGGATTTAAACTTCTTTTGACTCTTCTCTCATCATTTTTCTAATGCGGTAGAAAAATAATTCAAAAGTTTTTTTCACAACATTAATAATAATAGATCCACCGTAATTATTTTCACAATTTTGTTTCCCGCAGTAAAAGAAAATAAAATAAGAATATTGAAATTTCATTTTTTTTTCTTTGACGTTCCACTCAACCCTTTTAAAGTACTTAAAAAAATATTATATAAGAAAAACATGTGGTAGAAGACACACCTCAAATACTTTGTTCAGACATTACATAAGCATTAATGTATTTTTATTCAAAGTCATTGTATCACAGCCCAGGATAATTACTTAAAGAATAAATAATAGAAAATTTTTATTATCATTATTATTACCAACATTGATAGTTTTCCTTAATAGTAATATGTTTACTAACTTTGTAATTTTTTTTCTTACAATTTCAGGAGAAAATTATTCACATTTTAGATGTTTTTTCCATGCTTTCAATTACAAATATTTGATTTATGTTTTATGATATAATTGAGTTTCTACGTGCATGCATATTGGAATCATTACATTATAAGTAGTTTCTTCTTATTTTTATATGTATGGTTTTTTTTATTCATGAGTCCCCACCTAACAACTAAATTATGCAGAAAAATGTTCCCTGGTGTGTGTTCTACCTTCTGTCACCTTCAGTCTCAGAAAACACAAGATTCTCTTTCTCAAATTCTCACCATCAATTCCTCACTCTACACTATGATCATTTTAACATAACTAATAACTTAAAGGTGGTGTCATCATCATCACCACACTCTCACCCTACCCAACTTTTCTTAACCTTCTTTCACTCTGATGCAACCTTACATTAATCCAATTTCAATTATTCAAAGACAAACCCAACCACTTCCCATCTTTCTCTCTTCTTTTCTGTGCAGTTGAGAAGAAAAATATGCTCCAATCCAACAAGCAAAGAAGTTTCTTCTTTATCTTTTTTCTCTGACCCTTTTGTTCTCTCTACTTCATACTTCATGATGAGTTTCTGTTCTGATCACACCAAGAGTGTTGTTTCCAATGCACATGTTTCCTCTGCAGCTGGAAATGACTCTTCTGAGAACAAAAGCCTCAAACTCGTATCCTTTTTGAGAAAAACCATGTGGAACTTTGCCTTGGCATGTGTTGGTGTTGGTCCTTGTGGTGGCAACAACGACAATAACAGTCAAAGGAAGACAACATCGGAGCATAACAAGGCGTGGTTGCTGGCGGAGTCTGGAGCAGAATTGACTAGTGCTGACCCTCAATCGCATCATTCCTCTTTCAGGTTCAGCTTCTGCTCTCAGGTTGAGGTTGAGTCCTTCAACATGAGCTCTTCTGCTTCTGCTGCTGCCGCTGCAACCTTTTTGATGGTAAATTTGGAATGTGAATCTCAAGTTAAGGAGATGAAATGGAGAATACATTCACTGGAGAAAAGCATGTCTCCAGTCTTCAACCCTCTGATCAGGTTCAGCTATGATGAAATTCTCTCAGCTACTCACAATTTCTCCAAAGGTGTGAATATTCTGTTGATGGAATTGAATTTGATTCCTTTGTGTGAAATTGTGATTCCATGTTTTTTTCTGTGGACAGGGAGAGTGTTGGGGAGAGGTGCCTTGAGCTGTGTTTATAGAGGAAGAGTTGGGTTTTGGAGAACTGCTGTTGCTATTAAAAGGTTGGACAAGGAAGACCAAGAGTGTGCCAAGGCGTTTTGCAGAGAATTGATGATTGCTAGTTCTCTTCATAACACAAATGTTGTTCCTCTTGTGGGGTTTTGTATTGACTCAGAAGAGGGTTTGTTTTTGGTATACAAGTATGTGTCTGGGGGCAGCTTAGAGCATCACTTGCATGGTAGTCATTTTATCTGCTTTTGCTAGAGTCCTATATAGTGGATTCTACTGAATTTTGTGTTTTTCACTGATTATAGATGACATTTTTTCATAGGGAGGAAGAAAAGTGTGAAGGGTAGTTCACCACTTCCATGGTCTGTGAGATACCAAGTTGCAATTGGGATTGCAGAAGCTGTGGCTTATCTGCATAATGGAACAGAAAGATGTGTTGTTCATAGAGACATTAAGCCTTCAAACATTCTGCTCTCCTCTAAGAAGATTCCCAAGGTAAGATTCCCTTTTGCTGATAAGTTATGTAGTAGAAATTGTAGCATAAAGAACACCCTACAAGTCATTCTGATTAATTCTTTTTGTTAAATTGCAGTTATGTGACTTTGGATTAGCTACATGGACTTCTGCCCCATCAGTTCCTTTTCTTTGCAAAACAGTGAAAGGAACATTTGGGTATGAACTTAACTCCTTCATATCGATTTAGTAACATTTGTGTTTATTTTCATATTTTGATCATTCAAATGAATTGTTCTATCTTCTTTTACTGGACAGTTATTTGGCTCCTGAGTATTTCCAACATGGGAAAGTGTCAGACAAGACTGATGTTTATGCTTTGGGAGTTGTTTTATTGGAACTCTTAACTGGCCGCAAGCCAATTGAAGCAAAAAGACCCCCTGGAGAGGAAAACTTGGTAGTATGGGTGAGTGAATGGTTCTGCAAGGCTAGAACAAAGTAGAAACTTTGACAGTTTATTTATCTGGTTCTGCAATAAAATGGCCCAATCTATCTGCAAAATATGACATTTAGGACTGTTTGGGTTAAGCAAACGTTTGAGGTTCAGATTTTGTATTTCACTAGTAACCACAAAAGTTTTCATCTTGTGTTTATCATTTTCAGGCTAAACCTTTGCTCAGGAAAGGGAAAGGAGCGATTGAAGAATTGCTTGATCCTCAAGTCAAGTACAATACAAGTTACACAGATCAAATGGGTCGGATGGTTGATGCAGCAGCTGCTTGTGTTACAAATGAAGAATCTAGGAGGCCAAGCATAGGTGAAATTGTTGCAATACTGAAAGGTGAAGTTGAACCTGTGCTGTCTAGAAGAAGGAAATCTGGTTATCTTGGTAATGGGTTTGTGATTGATTATTACCCTCAGTTACATCAAACAAACAATGAGATGAAAAGTCACTTGGCCTTGGCAATGCTAGGAGTTCCAGAGTGTGAGGATGATGATTTTCTCTACGGTCGTTGAGAATTGTTTTTTCCATGATTCTCACCATAGTTCAGGGTTTAGATGTCAATGTTTTCATGTTGTTAGCAGAAACAGAAGTTCAGAGGAACATTGCTTGTTTGTACATTTCTTCCCTTACCCCAAGGAGTAAAGTGTAATATATTTTCTTGAGTATACAAATATTTCTCTGAGTAAACTATTCTGACTAAATTCTATTGCCATTAACTTTCACGGATAATGTTATAACTGTTTAGGAAAATTCATTGTCACCGGTTTATCTTGGAGAACCGACATCAATTACAGAAAATGTGATTTTAAAGTATATAAGTGGATGCAAATCGCATCTTACAAATCGATTTTGTAAGGTTGAGTTAGGTTTAAAGTCCAACTCTTAACATGGTCTCAAAGTTACGAGTTTGAGTCTGTCTTAGCGAGATTTGTTGTTTGCTAAGTTTATTGTGTCAACCACTATTGAGAGATTTATTATTTGTTGGGCCTATTGTGCCATCCGCTATCAGACCATCTTTTAATATATGGTCCCATGTGCGAGATGTATATGTTTTCACATGAAGTAAGTGTGTTGGGGATCTCACATCAACTACTAGACCTCATAGTTATTTTGGATTCTTTCTGGTGACTCTAGAACACACGAGTTTTACAACACCCCTGCTTCTCTCTCTTTACCAATTCAGACCAAAAGAACAAACACAATTTTGCATTGACAAAGATCACCTAAATATACAGATAATGTACAAAATCATGATACAGGTGTCCACACATACTTTGTTTAGAGACGTGCAAACTTAAAATTTGCACGCTTTTAAGTAGACTGCATTTAATAAGATAGTTGTTGGTGCACCTATCTTGGCGTCTAGGGCAAGCACCTTGTTGTTATATAATTGATAATACACACAATATAGAAAAAAGGTGGAAAAGAGGATATTACAAAATGAAATGAAAAACCTCTGATTTTGATCATTATCTATATGTAGAAAGTCAGAAAGCATGCATACATACATACACAAAAACAGTTTTCTCTTCTCATTGGTGACAACATGCATAGAATAGAACAAAGGAAGTAAGAAGGAAATTAAATTAATTAATTAATTACAAAAGGGTGGTGGTTAATGAACCAAGTTAAAAAATCTTTGCAACATCTCTGACTAGGCCACGGTTGGCTCTTGCAAATTCTGTGAACTCTTCGTGTGAAATGTAGCCATCTCCATCAGTGTCGATCTCTTCCATCATCCTTTGCACCTCTTCTGGTGTTACTGATCCAAGTGCCTTCAGTGCTTCTCCGAGCTCAGCTGCAGAGATTTGGCCATCGCCGTTCGCATCAAAACGCTTGAAAATGCGCTCCCTGTCAGCCACGTCTTGAGGATCATCAGCCATTGTGGTTGCTTAGACAGACACAAATGTAGGAATAACAAATGATTCTAATGTCTTGTTTCAATGAATGAGTTCCTTATGGTTTGTTTGGTTTCGATGAGTTGCGCTGAGATTGCAGATTGGTCAAAGGGTTTGGAACTTGGTTCTTAAAGACCTGGGGTGCCACTTCATGTAAGGACACCCTTTAATGTCGGGGTTGGTGTCCTATTTGGCAATGCAACCGTTTTGTGACTATACTTGTTTATGGTTGAAAATGTTTGTGACATGAATGGAGAATGTTTCTGAGTTGTGGTTGAAAATGGAAAGTGCTCTCTACCTTTGGTTCAATTTGCTATGGCTTCTGTCGGAGGATCTGTAATTAAATATCTTTTTGATATTTTGGACATAATATTTGAAATAATTATAAAAAAATTCTTCTAATGCTTCAAATATAATTTTTGAATCATTTCTTGGTCAACATTTGGATTTTCATTAAAGATATGTTAATCAATATGAGTTTTATGAAAGACCAAGTTTGATGAAAAAAAAAATTTGAAGTTAAGGCATAGTGTTTTTTTGGCCATAATCAAAGAACCGACAAGGTTGATCATTGATATGCTCAAACGATAAGGTTCATATGTAAATTAAACTTAAAAATATGTACTATATTTTTAGACCAATTACATGTTGAAATTATTGTTGAACAAATTCATGAGTTGCTTTAAGACGAATCTATCTTTTACGATCTCACCGCCAGTTAGTGAAGAAGATTAAGATAGTATATTTATATTAAGTACTTATCCTTATCGAAAGGATATGAGAGAAATTCCTAACTTCAAAGAAAAACAGATGAGATCAATACTATAATAAAGAATAAATACTTGAATTAAATTTCTCACTTTTAAAATGACACTATTTCATGTCTTTAAGTGAAGTTTGTTTGAGAATATTCATATAATTTTTTATGAAATTAGCCTATTATGTTGTTTAATGCAATTTGGTGTTGAACTTAATCCATTGTAATAGAAAAAAAGGTTAATTAATATATTCTTTTATTGGGAAATATATGTCGTTATACACTTATATAATTTTTTAAGAAAGATTACACAAATAATGTCAAATACATCCTTGAAGAAGGAAAAGTATAACTAAAAGGCCTTGATTAAAAATGAATAAAATAATATAAAAATAGAAAACAATAATCTTTAAATACAAATTATTAGCTTATATCATAAATGTATGAAATTAGTATTAACATTTTAATAATTATTAAAGTACATACGGAGCCGTAGAATAAACATTTATAAAATTTGGTAAAATATTTCCCAATTAACTTATATGTATAATATTAAATAGGATTAACTAATTTTTCTCTAAACTATTATACGATTTGAGTTTTTATTTTTTTCTTATCTTAAACTTTGATCTTATTAATTCTTATGGATGAAATCTTTTTGTCCGAGGGCACCAACTATTTTTTGACATAAAAAACAATAAATCATGTTATAGTTCACAAGTTTTTCTAATAAGATTCGTTATTGTCGTACCAAAAAACAATTAACACCATCAGATATGAGAACCAAATAAAATCAAAGTTTTTATATAGAGACGAAAATGACATTTGCTTTATAAGTTAAGGTGAAAAAAAAAACATAATTAGCCCTATTAAAATATTGTGAGGGAAAAAAGAAACAGTTAATCCTATTAAAATATTTTAAGTACAAAATTCCTTTTTATGCTTTAGTTAAATTAAAAAATATATCACAAATTCCATAGCAACTTCTACATCATAGATCAAGCACAAATTGATGCATGGAGAAGGATTCTGCATTAGCCAATAATGATGAACTTGATTAGTGTAGAATTTTGCCTGAACTAAATGACCAGTTCTTATTCATTGCCCTAGCTCACAATTTCCCAAGAATTTAAATTCCCCTCTCCAAAAAGAATTATCCTCACTCACCACATAATTACAGAGAGTGGCTGCAAAGCTAGAAAACTGGCTTAAGCATAGCATCAAGAACAGCTTTCTTGGTAGGCAAAGCTGGAATTGCACCTCTCTCAGTCACAGTCAATGCACCACAGACATTAGCAAACTTTAGAGAATCTCTCAACTCTTCTTCTTTCTGCAATCATAAATCACAAAAGTTGTCACTCTCACCATGCATGATAACCTATAATAGATAACATTGGGAAATTTATTGTATTGTTAGCATATTTCAGTTAAATTCTTAAGCCTAAAACTCACTTGTGGACACCCATTTGCAGGGTGATTATTTTCAGGGGAAATGTATGTTTGATTTTTCTACTCGCAGTTTTGGCTTTTATATTTTCAAATTGAAGAATTTAGTTTTCCAATTTTAAAAACAAGTGAACTTAACTTTGCAGTGATAATAAAAATTTTGCTGAAGTTTAAACACTGAGGCAAGACTAAATCACTTATTTTCTGAAGTTGGAGTAGTAAACTCATCCCTTTTGAAAATAGAAAGACTAAAGTCTGGTGTGAGCGAAAGTATAAAGATTAAGAACACTTTTTTTCTTATTCCAGTTCTCAATTCTTCCATGTTTTACATTTACAGCCACAAAATCACAGCATTGAGAATTTAAGGTAAGAATTTGAGATTTCTTTTAATAATTTAAACAATAATATGTGCTCCATACTGCAAGAGTTTCTGCAGTTGTGAGATGTGCTAATAACAAGCAAATACATTTTTCTCACCTGAATTAATGAAAGATTCACAGCTAATTGTGATAATATTCCAGCCACAAAAGCATCACCAGCACCAGTGGTGTCAACAGCATCCACCTTCAATCCCTTCACCCTGCCACTGAACTCCTGCAAAGAAATACCAGGACAGGTTTCAAATCATAATAATCAATAACACACTATAATTAGCAGCATAAATGCTATTAGAATCTTTACCAAATAACACTTCCAATACTTCTTTTAGGTGTCTTTTACATCAATTTCCAAAAGAGTTGGTCGATTAATTTTTTCTGAATGACAAAAACACTTTCAATATGATTTGCAGATTTATTGTGCTACAAATAAGCTGCTTCAATTCTTAATCTGACTGGAATATGAGGGTATAGTTTATGCAACATGTGCTTAATTAGTAAACATTACTTCCTCCTGATACACCAAATGGTGACCATGAAACAAATATTAGCAAGAGTTGAAGTGAAATTCGGAGAATGGCATGTTTGGAAGGCTTACCTTAGTGTAATATCTACAACCTTCTGCACCTTCAGTAACTAGGAGTAGCTTGAGGTTTTCATGGAATAGTTTACGTACAACAGCATCATCATATGGGTCCTCACCTTTTGTAAGAAAAGAAATCTCTTCTTCACTTACCTGAAAAGTCATCAGATTGTTACATTCCGTAAAAGAGAGCAAGAAAAGCCTATTTCTAAAGAATATAATCAATATATGTTGTACCTTAATGATATCTGCAGTTTCCCATATACTCAGAATTCCTTCTCTTGCACTATCTTCAGAAGGCCATAAAGGAAGCCTCAGGTTAGGATCATAAGACAGAACTACACCAGCATCTTTTGCAGCCTTTGCTGCAGCTATGTGTGCTGATTTGCATGGTTCTGTTATGAGACTTATAGAACCATAATGAAAAATCTTCGCCTGGTAGCATGAAATGATAGAACAATATTACTAGAATTCATAAATTTAGAAGAGTTAGAGCAGAAAATATTATGAAGTGGAACATAGACTTGGTAATGAAGAAATTCATCCAGACAGGTAGTAATAGTTAAACAAATTCACCAAGTATTAGTTGAAAGAAGTGATATTGAATAACTGAACAAAGATTACTTAATAAAAGTGCAACAGAAAGAATGTTGAGTAACATGTTCAATAGAGGTTTGATTTCCCTTTTATTCCACTCGGGGTATATTTTGCTTTAGTTTGACTACCACAAATTCTGCTTTTGGTTTTTACCTTTCTGATTAGGTCCAAATCAAGCTCATCTTCCTGGAGCAGCATATCAGCACTGGGATTACGATAAAACATGAACTCTCGCTCCCCATCACTCCTCAATGTAACAAATGCCAAGGCAGTACGTGCACCAGGGTCGAAACGCATCCCTTCATGATTTACATTATTTTCCTTTAGTATATCCACAAGCATATATCCAAATTCATCTTCACCAACCTGTTGCAAAAAACATTACTCAAATTTAGAAGAGACATTTTAACAATTACTTCTAACTTGTAAGAGAAGAAAATACCAAAACCTTAGTTTATTTATCCAGATATCAGATTCTCATTTGAGTTTCATACCAAACTGTTATTGTGTGTTTTGTGGGTGTGTGTTTGGTTTTTAGTGTGGGAGCTCAAACCCAAGTTTACTTTGCATTAAAGGTCACAAATGATGTTTGGCAAATTTTGATTAGCTCTAAGCATGAATCACTTTCAAAGCAAAACCATAAAACTCATCCGTTGAATTAAATTTTCAGTTTCATTCAACCAAACTTAATTTTTCTAACTGCAGAACCAAAGTCATGTGTTTGATGTGTTTAAGAACTATTAGAAGTATAGAAACAAACTAGAGAAGTAGATATATAATACCTTTCCAATGAAAGCTGATGAACCCCCTAATCGAGATATGCCTACTGCAACATTAGCAGGGGCACCTCCAGGAGCCTTTTTAAACGCAGGTGCTTCAGCCAAAGAAAGGCCACTGACAGTTGGGACAAAATCAATAAGCATTTCCCCAAAACAAACCACAAGAGGTGATTCCTTTGTTTCAGGTGTTCCATCACCAGGAAAAGCCTTTCCTGTAGCAAAGAAAAGTTGAGAAGTGAAGATACATTCATATCATAACTTGATATCCCTAGAGAAGTGACACTAAAGAAAGTAGTTTAATGGCTATCACTAACATTTTAAACTTATTTTAATAACATTTTTATGTTTTCTACACTAAATAAGCTCTTAATTAAGTTTATTATCCAAAGGTGATAGTACAAATCTTATCACATGCACACAACTCAAATTGATAGCACAAACTGCACCCTCCCCTAATTGCAACAAGCATATTCGAAAACATTGAAAAGGTTCAAACAGGACAGAAAACAGTTCTTCTTCTTCTTCTTCTTCATAGCATGCATAAAACTAAGATTTAATGAAGACCCATGATTTGGATTACCTCTGACATTGAATTTGACAATAGGAGGGGCAAGTGGGGAAGAAAAGGTGGAAGCTTTGACAGTGGGCTGACTCAACATGACAGAACTTGGAGGGTGAGAAGCCACACTCCTGAAGCTGAAAACGCCACAGTGAAGAGCCATCAAACAAGGAAATCACTACTAAACACCCCTCAAGGACTTGGCTCTTGAAATTCCTTTCTTTTCTCTCTTTATCACCCGAAATAGGATATTTTTTCTGGATTTGTGATGTGGGCAAGAAAATTGATGGGGTTTGTGTGAAATTTGCCTTTGGAATGGACGAAAACTGGGTTACTCTGTGTTGCAGTTTCTCTGATGCTTTTTTTTTATTATTATTATTTATTTATCGGACATTAGAAAGATTCATTAGCATCTGCACGTTTTGAACTGCTTAGTGCTGACGCTGTTCAACTGAGAAATGTTATGTTGCTAAAACCGTTAAATAACAGACCTAAACAACGAAGATTTTACACATGCATAAATGATAAACAGAAAGTATGAGTAAATACAATGTAAAAACACTTTTGATAATTGAGTCGATTTTTCTAAGAAAATCTTCGATTTGAATTTTATGGTAAAAAATATATATTGTCGCGAGGAAGAATTTCACAATAAAGATGGTCAATTAAGTTAATTATAGAGATTGATAAAGTAGGAAAATAATATATGTATTGATGGTATAATAATATGAAAGATTGTATAGGAAAAATAACTGCCCCTTATTTATTATTAACTAATTGTTATTGATGAAATTTTGATGAATTGAAAACATTACATAGCTTCCTTTCTGCACCCTATCAATTTTCTTCTTGCACCCGTCAAAGTTTTTTTAAAAATAGGAGTGGGTGAGTCTTCCGAAAAAGTGGGTAAATGTCTTTCGAAAAAACATTTCCGAAAATATTCCGAAACAATGAGGTACTGGTAGAAATTTGATAGGTGCAAGAAGAAACTACCCACTCTTATAATATCTCTCCACATTCATTTTGGATTTTAGACAAGAGCTTTTACTTCTTGCATTCTTACGATTTCTTTATGGACCCCTCAAATTTCCTAAATGACCATTTTGTTTTATATGAGGGTGACGAGAAAAAGAGAAAGGGAGGTGGAGGGGTTAGAAGAAGCGAGTGGAAGGGGAAAGGGATAAAAGAAAAGAGGATAGAAAATTATAAAAGAAAGGACGTGCGAATAGTAATATGGGAGGTACTGAGTAGCAAGATCCCCAGTTCAAGTTGGGCCCTTTGCACAGGCCGATTTCTTGAGGTAATAAAGCCCATCACTTTTTTAGGTTCCGGCCCGTCGCTAGTTGTCCAATTTTTTCTTTTTTTGCCTACAAAAAGTTGCCCTATAATATAATATCGATGGTACATCATATAAAGTGTGTTTCCAATAAGAAGAGGAGAAAAAACTATTTAAAAAACATTAATGAAAGAATTAAAAAAAAAATTTAAGTTTAATTTAATTTTATACTCACTTGTATATTAGGTGGTTTAATAACTATTAAATAATATGTTACACAATAAATTCAATAAAAAAAATTATTAAGATATTTTTAAAATGATTTTATTACTATATATTAAGATTAAAGCGCGTAAAATGATGAGAATCACATGAATGAAGTGAAGATATGGCTTGGAGTGTCAAACTGTTTCCATTTGTCCTATCATTAGAAATATTTTTTGGAACTAATTTTTAGAAATATATATTTTTACATATTTTAAAATCATAGCTTGTGCTTTAAAATACATGCTATCCCTATAAAAAGGAGCTAAATAATTGTGGACATTGTTTATTGTGTTGTCAGGTGAGAGAGATGTTGAAGCATGAACCACATAAATGAAGGCGGGCATGTGAAATTGTGTGGCTGATAGAACCAATTTTTCTTGCAATAAATGTGCACCTACTTTGTATTCATAGTCACTACCATATACTCTTCATCATTTTCTATGTTTATGTTACTCGCATGCTTCAGAAAATTGTATGGCATCTAACATTGTTGTCGTGTTGCATTTGTTGGCAACAAGAAGTTTGGAGAAAAGCAACTGTAGTTATCATAATTTTTGTGAATAAAAAGTAGGTTTGTCTAGTCAATTCTGCTTTTCACCCTTCACTTCACGTAATTATATGATTGTGCAATCTCATTTTATATATATATATATATATATATATATATATAATTCATGTTATCAATCCAAAACACTTTATACAATCATTCATTTAGTAAAACTCAATAACACTGGTTAAAATATTCACACAAATTTCAAACAAATCACAATCTTAATATAGTAATTGAGATTTAATGATTAAGTTATATTCCTACACATGTCGTTTATCACACGATTTTATTAAGAAAAAAGTTAAATATATTTTTTATCCCTTAATTTTTAATGAATTTTGGATTAGTTTATTTTGAAATTTTGGACCAATTTAGTTTTTCATCTTTTAAAATATGTGGATTTAGTCTTTTAATCAAATTTTGTTAGATTTATTGATGTTTCGTACACGTTTCAGGATTGTATTCGAGTTGTTTATATTGTTTGATACATTTTTGCTTTAATATTAAGTCAAATACTATTATGAAACACACTTGAAATGTCAAATAAATTTTACAAAATTTGATTAAAATTACTAAATCTACGTATTTTGAAAGATGAAGAACTAAATTGATTCAAAGTTTCAAAATAGACTAATTACAAAATTCACTGAAAATTAAGGACAAAAAAATATTTAACCATTAAAAAAAACATAATAGCTTTACCTTCTTACATAATGGTTACTCAAAATTTAATGTTTTAAGGTCACTCAAAACTTTAGATCTAAAACAAAGTATTTAAATATAATAAATATTTAGTATGTGATAAAACAAGTTGGAATGATATATTTTTTTTCAATTGATCATTTTGAGATTGATGACAAAATCTCATGAAAAGAGAAAAATAATTTACAAAGCAATATTTAAAAACTTTATCGGATGGAAATGTTTTCCAAATTCTTAACTACTAAAAGATCTTATTAGATTTTTACTATTAAAAATTCTTATATTATATGAGATTTTTTTCTACAAATTTATTAGAAAAATTTGCAAGAAAATACTTTTTTATATCATTTTTTCTAAAATTTTTAATTGACAGATAATTCTTTTGTATATAATCATTTCTTACAAAATTATAAAATTTGTAAGTATTTTTTACAAAATTTGTTACGAAAAATATTTCATACAAATATTTTGCAAAAAAATTGGTAACAATTTCTTGCAATTTTTGTTCACGATAAAATTTATAAATATTTCCAACGAAAAAAAATTTAAAACAAAATTTGGCATAAAATATAAATTTTTTTAGTAATGTTTGAAACAGATGAAATATAAATAATAAAAAAAAAGTAAGAGAAAAAAAATAAATAAAGAGAAATAAAAAGTGAAAGGAAATGAAGGTGGTACATGAATTATATAATAAATACTCTTAATTTATTATACACAGCTTTTAAAAAAATACTCACAAATATAACTAATTTTTCCTCTTGTAAAAGTAGATAATTCTCATATATCATGTAACTGTTTCATTCGATTATTTTTTTATATCTCTTAAATTCATACCAGATAAGATAATTTGAAATAAAATTTAAAAAGCTTAATTTTTAATAATTTTAATTATAATATTTAATAATGACTTAGAAACTTTTTAAGTTTTGAAAAGTGTAAACACACAACTCGCTTTCTTTGTCAATATTTAAGTTATTATTGTTATGTGGTACTCACTAAAATTGAAAAAAAAAAAACACCAATGCAACTAGTTCAATAGGAAATAGTGGTTAGATTGAACAGTGACTTGGGTCAATAAAAAACACAATGACTTATATTTTTAATTTTTAATATATTTTTCTCCTTCATGGACATAATAACAATAAGAATGAAAGTTATTATAAGGTACTGAGTAACCATATATTTGGATTTCAGTTGAAACATTTAATTCATTTATGGTTATTGTGTTAATATACTTGTTTCTTTTATAAATCCATATAAAGTAAATTTTACATCAAATTCTAATAAATCTACAAAACATAATAACTTATTTTATTTTTAAATTTAGATAAATTCAACTGGTTTTAGTTTTTTTTTTTTATAATTGAAGTCCAAACAAAGACTTCATAATATGAGATAAATTATAGATAAGTGAATGCTGCGTTTATCAATCCATTTACAAGTATGAGATAAGATAAATCATTATACAAAAATGAAAGTGCAACGCGCTTGTACCAGGTACCAATAAAGTCAACACGCTTTTGTGAGACTCGTTGACCGTGACTTTCATTTTATTCACAAAACCCTTACAACAAAGTAAGGTCTTTTTGGTCATCAAACAAAAAAATAATAATTTTGTATGTCATGTCAATTCTTTCCATTTTTAAAACAAAATCAAGTAGGCTTTATAAATATCACATGAAATATGCCGTAATCTGTATGGCATTAACAAATCCAAAATTTTAATTTGATAACAAAATTCTTAATTAATTCAAGTTTTGCTAAAAAGTTAATATAAATTAGTATATGTTTTAATCCTACGCCAATGGTAGGGTTTGAATATTTTTTTTATACCATCTAAGTCTATGTTTTTTACTAGAACTCAAAATATTATCTCTAATTCATCCAACACTAGGATGAATTGCTAGTTAATAATGAACAATGAACTATCTTAAAACACCTACAAAACACATAATTCATAAAAACAACAAAAAAAGAATGCATGTTTAGATTACTTTGCCAAACATGTGTTGGGTGACAAAGATAAAGAATCTCAAAACTAATAATAGCTTTTGTTTTTTATGTTACTAAAGTTTGTTTTTTCTTTGCAACTTATATAATAAAAAACAATAATACTTTGTTATTTTCAATCAATTTTGAATTATTTATTATCTATAAAAAATTCATTGTGTATAGTAAAACTTGTTGAACAAATTTAATAGGTTAAATTTTAAGTTCGAATTGAATTGAGATTTGTTGGACGAAGTCTTCCTTAACTAAGCAAATTTAAGTGATTCAATCTTCAATTTGCTCTATAATTTAAATTCACAGGAAGAAATCATCCTTTGAGGAGTAAAAGTAAAGACCACTCCGACCATTCCATCTTTCGATTTTACCTATTTTAATAAACATATAATTTATAAACAAATTCACCACTTAATTATATATACAACTTTCACATTCACATGTTCTAGTAATTTTAAATTATAAAATTACAACTAATATAAATATAAATATACATTTAATACTCCAAACTCCTACATCCCAAATTCAAATAACTTATTTATATATAAATCTCTCATATCTTCATTTCATTTTAGAAAAAATATACTATAAATCTCATTTTTTATTTTCATCTTTTATTGTCTAACATATTATGAGTCATCAATTATTTTAAAATAAAAAATAATAATATATTAATTTATGATGCACACTAAATTAAGTCAGGAAATAAAAAAAAAGTAAAAAAATAGAGTTATAGTATTATTATTCTTAATTTAACTCAAATTTAATACATGTCATTTAAATAATTCAACTAAAAAGTAAGACAAAAATAAAATTAATTAATTTCCTTATATATCAATTGTTTGTCTTCCAATTCAGAGAGATGCGTTAAGATAGAAAATGATATAAAATTACTTCTTAATACTCCAATAACATATATAGAACATTTAAAATATCAAAACTGAAAGTTAATTTTAATGAAACATTCCATTCTTTATTCATAAATATTTTAGAAAAAATGTATATAAAACTAAATAAAAAATTTACAAAATAAAAAACTTAGTTTTAAAAAGTTAATAAATTAAAATTCATGCTCATCCTGTCACGTTTTCACTTATATTGTCTAAAAAAATTAGTTCTAAAAATAGAAGATAATTATTTTAAGAAATAGTAATTTTTACAAAATAAGCGATTAAGTAATTAAATTATATTTTATATATTTCTATAATTAATTTTTTTTCTTAGAATCATGATTACTAAATAGAAAATCGGTGTCAGATCTATTATTCAATGTACGATATTAAAGTTATACAAAAGATTTGATTTGATATGAAAATTTACTGATTTGGGTAGGCGTTAGCACTCAATTCTTGGTCTTCGTGTTTGGGTAGGCATTAGCACTTATTCTTGATGTACGAGTTTGGTGGCTCATTTGATCATAAAAAGAAAATGATAATTAAAAAAATGTATATACAAACTAAAAAATAATTAAATGTTCAAAGTTGACTGTATATGATAATGAAACAAGAAAAAAATATCTTCTGGTTTAAGTGGTTTGTTTAAATTAAAAAAAAAAAAAATTCAGTGAAACTTATAACCATCACTCAATCAAATAGAGTACACATTCTAACTAAATTTTAATCGAGATGTATCATAGTTCACCATATTTTAGGTGTAAAGGTGTAATGTAACTAATCTACTTTTTTTTTTTTTTATAAAGATGATATTTGAGAAGTGTTTTCAAATAATGATAAAATAAATGTGAGTATAAATAAATATGTATTCACGAATGTAAAAAAAGTGTACTAACACTTAAAGAAAAAAGAAAAATGATAAATTTAGAAATTATGTTATAGTCCATAAATTATTTTAATATTTAAATTTAGAAAACATGAGAAAAATTTTAAATTAAATTGTTAATACAGATGATATCGTAAGCATGGGAATAAGTATTACAAATTGTAAATTATATATTCAACATGATACACGGATTGAAATGATCCAATTAAGGCCATTTTATAGATTATCATGAAAATTAAACAATAAACAAATAAATGTGATTTTGTGACTATGTACCATAATATACTTTGAAGATTTTTTTTTTATACGGATCACAACCATGCTTGTTGATTTATTTCAATTACGTAAAATAATTTACTTCACACACATTTTTAATGCACATTCACGTGTAATAATAGGAAGTTTTTATATTAAATATTTTAAATAGAAATAAATAATATTAATTAACGTTCACGCTTTCATGATAGTAGATACTTCTAATTATCTTTATTTTTTCCTTCTGAACAATTTTTTTTGGTATGCAATTGGAAAATTCCTTTTAGATATTAAATAAATTCACCAAAACAAAATCATTTTAATTTTGTGATAAATATTTTTTATTTTATTCCTTAATTAATACTTTTTATGTTAGAAACATGTTACTCTTTTCTATATTTAATAACAAAAGATAAGATAACCTTTTAAATAATTAATGCCAAAATTGTGTTTGAATGAATATCTTGTTTCAATTCTCCTGAAACAAAATATCTTCCCGTGCACTCCATCATGTGTACTCGCACGTGTCACGATATTATTGGACAAGTGTCACTATTCCTTCTCTTCCAATACACTCAACTGCCGTTGATCAAACTCACCACACACACCACCCTCTTATTTGTACGGTTCTCATTTCGTCATGGACGCGCTAAGCAAGAAACCGCGTGAAAAAAAAAACGGCTCACTATAAATACGACTACCCAACCATAAATAACGCCGTTCTGTTTAGCGTGCAAACAAAACCCCAACAAACAAACCCTAAGCCGAGTCTTCAGGATAGATTTTCATTTCTCACTCAAGATCAAGGAGCAGTGAGACAACGCCATGGATGACGAGGTGCGCCAGATCTTCAACAAGTTTGACAAGAACGGCGATGGAAAAATCTCGATCACAGAACTGCGAGACATGCTCAGCACGCTCGGATCCAAAACAACCAAAGAGGAACTGAAACGCATGATGGAGGAACTCGACAAGAACGGTGACGGTTTTATCGATCTCAAAGAGTTTGCGGACTTCCACTGCAATGACGTCGGAAACGACGAGTCAAAGGAGCTCCGCGACGCGTTTGATCTTTATGATGTTGACAAGAATGGCCTCATCACTGCGAAGGAGTTGCACGACGTGCTTCGCAAGCTTGGAGAGAAGTGTTCCCTTAGCGACTGCCGGAGAATGATCAGCAACGTTGACGCTGATGGCGATGGCAGCGTTAACTTCGAGGAATTTAAGAAGATGATGGCTCGTTCTTAAACGCGACTCGATTGTTTAAAGGTACGTTTACGTTTCGTGATGCCAGGGTTTCGTTTAAGCAGTTGTTAGGAGAGTACGAATTGCACATAAAGTAACTGTTAACATCTTTTGTACATCCTCTACCGTGATATGTGGCGTGGCTTTAGGTGTTAGGTTAGGGACTGAAGATTGAAGAACGAAGAAGTAAGAAGTAGGAAGCAGTAGTAGAAGTAAAATTTGTAGGACTAAGTTCTCTACTTATTATGATAATAACTCTTGTTTTTCAAGGAAAACTTATGGTTTGTTTTTTCGTAATTCCATTGTCACTGCACTATTATTTTTTTTAAATTCGAATCGAACTACCATTTTCAATTTCATACACTGCAACATTTTTTTTGTTCTTCCTTAGATGTTTCTTTTTTGCGCGTGGAGCCAAGATTGGAATAATATAGATATCAGAAACAAAAAGAGAAAAACTCGTAACAGACATATGATTCTGTTTCAGTTTTGTAGGGTAACGAGTAGTTACCGGTAGTTTTGACTTGTTCTTATTAATTTTATTATAATATAATGTATAGAAGAGATTTTGAATGATTGGTTGAAATTGTTTGTGCACGATATCTACAATTTGGAATTGAAAGCTTACAGAAAATATAAATGAAAACGCGTGAACCGTCTGAGACGCTTCATGTGTGATGTGATGATGTATGATGTGAAGGGAGTGACGATGGAGTGATGGTGTTAACGCGGAGTTGAATTGAAATTGAATAGGGTGGGTTTGGTTTGGGAGTCAAAAGAGTAGGAAATTTAATAACCAACTACCTACAATATAGCCATTCCCTCCTTTGTATTAATTCCCTCAGTTTTTGGTCCACATCTTCTAAATGACTTATTTTCTGATTATATTAATTTTTTAAAGGAGGAGTAACTTGTATATAGGAAAAGTTCAGAGTTAAACTTTTTTCACTTCAGATTTCTATCCAAATATGTTCATGGCTTTATTGAATGATTTTAAGTTTTTCTTTATGAAATAAATTTAACATAACTTTTAGTTTTTTCCTTAATTTTTATGATAATTAAAAATTATATGTAAATTATGATCTAAGTTTTAATGTTCTAAAATATTTTTTTAGAACAAATAGTTGGCACTTTATGTTTTTTATTTTAAATCCATAAAATCTGTTCCTTGTTCAACTTTATTCTATTCCTATGGAGTATTCAAAGTAGAAAATATATACTTTTTTTTTAATGTGCTATAGTCTTTATTGAAGTCGGAAGTATCATAGAATATTTTAGATAATTATTTATATAAAATCTTCCAGCATCATAGAATATTTTAGATGATTATTTATATAAAATCTCTGCTTATTGATAATTTCAAATTTAGATGCTCTAAAATTAGATGACTATCTTTAAAAAATTTATACTTACAGAACTGAGACGAATTTGGTTCAATGTTATGTACCTTAAAAAAAAAAGTTGGAAATATTTATGTTATCGATATTAACAGTCAACCTGAAGTACTCGATAAGTCTCCACGACATTTAAAGGTTCAATAAAGAGAAAGGACTATACCGGTCCGTAAGCATATTCGGAGCAAAATATAAATACATGAGTTGTTTGAATACATTTTTAGTTTAAAATTATTAAACTATTCAATTATGTGTTTCATATCTAATAGGTATGTGTAAAAATAACTATAATCATAAACTTTTATTGATTAATAAGTATTTAAATTAAACTATAAAACTTGTGACATAAACAATATATCTTAAAAGTTTATAGGGTGATAATTAAAAATTGTCCTCTTTTGGTTTGAACAAATAGTTACTATTCTCTGTTAGTAAGTCTTCATAATTTTATTAGGTAAGTTATCTTATTTTGTCTTTGTTTTGTAAATGTAAAAGTTTATAGGATTTTCATAACTCTAAATGGATGCAAAATAGTTATGAGAGGTATTGTTATCATTCATTGTTATAGACTCAAACAGGCATAGGCAGTCTGTTGGTTTTATGCTATAAAATGTAACCATTCTATGGCGAGAATGGAGATGATCGGTGATTTGAATGATTTAACGTGTGAAAAAAAAAATTAAAAAGAATTGGAAAAAAAAAATAAAAAATATGTCGAGAGAGAGATTTTATAACCATATTAGTAAAAATGAATATGTATATATGTGTGCACTAATAAAAATAAAATAAAGTTATAATTAGAAGATTATATATATAAATAATTTTTATAATAAAAGATAATTTTTATTTATTTTATAGATTTTTTAATGATAAAAAATATTTTATGTCTTAAAATGATTAAATTTAAAAAATTGTCAAAATTCATTAAAAAGTAAAATTGGTAAAATAATTAGTTTAATTTTAAAAAAATACTTATTAAAAGTAAAATTGAAAAATGAAATCAGGTGAATTCCCTTGATTATAGATGACAAAAAATTTTACTTAGAAAGGATATATAATCACTCATTTTACTTATAATGTATTACATGGGTAAAATAACAGTTACTTTAAATGTTTTATATATAATTAATTACGGGACAGTATAATTAATTAGGAGTAGTTTTTCATTTTTTTAATAGTATTATTAAATATAAATATTAATAATCAATTAATTAATTATAAATAAAATAATATTTTTTTCCAGTTATTTCTCACATGTTTCACGTATTTCCTTTGATCTTTTATCATCATTTTCCTCTATTTTTTACATTCTTTTTACACACCACTCAAAATAGTTCTGAAATTCATTAAAAATATCGTACTTTTTAATTTATATTTAAATATACTTTTACTACTAACTGAATTTATTAAAAAAATTAATGAGTGTCGCTCGTTATCTCAATCAATAAAATATAAAATAATGTGTTGTTTAGAAAATATATTCTTAAACATTCCTTCTATATTTTTCTTCTCAAATTACGGGCTACAATGCGCATAATTGCTATTGTATGGGAGAAAAAGAAATCTAATAGATTTATAATAGTGGATGAGTTTACAATTGGATAAACTTGTCAATAAACATTTGTAAGCATTTTAAAATGTATATTTTAACTTTTATAAAAATTCTCTCACCAATTTTTGTTCTGAATTGAAATGTTTAACATGTAAAAGGAAATTTAGTTTGAGTATCATCCTCCTGATTTTTTTGTTGACCCTTAATATAATAGAAGAAAAATGTAATTGATAGGTGATTTATTTAAAATCTTAAGAACATATAAATATTTACTAATCAGAAGGATTGTTAGAGGAAGTTGAAAGAAGATATAACTTTTTTCATTGATTTCTTCCTAGTTTTACATGCAAGTAATTTTATATATGATGTATTCTTATTAATTCTCTGTAAGATGGTGTGAATGAAACAGTAAATACATATAACGTCTTGAAAATATAATAAATATGAATTAGTTTTTGCTTGGCAAATAGAAAGATAAATAGGAACATTGTAAGATAATATAGAATGTTGTATATTAATTTCAAATTATATAGAATATTCTATATAACTGATGATCAAAGACTAATTATATATATAAATACACTATCAATACACTTCCTTTAATTTGCAAATGTTATAGTCTGATATAAAGTGATCAAGTAACAAGTTTGAATTATATGAGATAATCGATATTTCAATTTTAACCATTATCCGAGTCTAACATATATATTTTATAAATATTTAATAAAAAATATATAATACATAAAATAATAATATATTTATAATAATCATAATTTACAAATTTTTATGTTAATAATTTTAGTATATATTATTTTAGTTTAGATATACGCAATAACAATTATATTTTTACTTTATAGATATTTAACAATAAATATTTAATATATAAAATACTAATATTTTTATATAATAATTATAATTTAAAATTTTTTACGTTAATAATTTTAATATATATTATTTAAATTTAAATTTACACAATTATAATTATATATTTACAATATTTACAAAAAATATTGTATATTTTTTAATATGTATAATATATATATATATATATATATATATAATATTATATTTGATCTATAATAATTTATAAAGAGAATTTTTATTTTTGTATTTACAATTCATAATATTATTTTTATCATTAATTATTTTATAAATAATTTATTTTTAACTGTTATTCTAAAAATCTTCTGTTATTATTTTAATACTCTTTTTGTAAATATATTTTTTTAATTTTACATTTAATAATTATTTTAAAAGTTAATTATATATTTATTATTGATCTTAATTTAAATTTTTTGAAAAATTAAAAAGTACGAACACACGTTCGTTAGTTATTTTTAAAATGGATAACTATCATGTATGCATCGAGCAAAAGTCACTCCCTAATCTTTTTGTAAGTTATAATTGATATATTTTTTGTAAGTTATAACAGATGCGATAATATAACAGGTTAAAAATAACTTTGATCTCTAAAAATTTATAACTCCTTTAGATTATTTTTTTTGTGCTGTTGTACCCATTTTTCTAAAATTTGTTGGACTAGAACTTGTGGTGATCAAGTTCATTACTTTGGTTTTAATTGCATTTTAATTATTATTATTATTATTATTAATTTTATTTACAAAACTAATGTGTGAATATTAAATATCTTATTATTATTATTTATTTATTTTATTTACAAAACTAATGGGTTAATATTAAATATTTGTTTAGTTCCTTAATTTTAGAATATCAAACTTTGATTTATTTTATTTTCAAACTTAAAAATGAATGAAATATAATTTCTTAAGTTAATGATATTAACTTTTTTTAATTTGTTAAAAAGTGTTACATTTTGATATTTTAGGTGAAATTTATTAAGATGTACTCAAACGTCATTTTAAAATGGGATACCAAAAAACATATTAACGCACTTAAATTAGGCCAACTATAAGATGCATGAAACAGAAAAAAAAAAAAGAAGAAATCAGCAAATATTAAAACTTATAATTTGAAAAAATCTTAATATGAAGAAATAATATGTAAGATAAGTTCTTTTGGAGTTTTCAAGAATTAACAAAACAATATTCCCTTCATCATTAAGTTAGATAACAACAAGAGTACTTAAGTAAACAATATAACAATATAAAGAACTTAATATATGAAATATATAAAACTTTTTCTCTAAACTAATTTGGCTGAAGTAACTCTCTTATTCTTCTTCACTCTGTGAAAACTTGTTTTTTTTCTTTTCTTGTTCTGACCAGAGATACTCATCATTTCTCTCAAAAAGAAAAATACCTTTTGTTTCTTTTGTTTTAATTAAGTTGACCTAGACTCAATAAATAGGTTACTCACCAATTTTACTATTCTTTCTTGGTTAACTGATTTATCTAGTTCTATTTCTCTATATCTGTGCAAATACCTTCTCAATGACTCTAAGCCCCACCATAAATCATCTCTGTATGAAGATTTAACACAACCCTTTGTGTTCATAGTTTCTTATATCTTCACTCAAGTTAAAATCTCGCAACACTCTTTTGTGCTCAAACAAACAATCAACAATTTCTAGAAGCTTAATTCATCTCATACAAGACCTTCGTATTTCTCATTTACAAGCATCGTTTGAGAAAAACTTCATACAGATTTAATCAAGCTTGTTCCCATATGAATAAGAGAAAACTTTAAAGAACAAATAATTTTGTCAAAAAACTAGGTTATAGTAGTGGTAACTGTTTTAAAGGATTTTGGGTTTCATCCATTCTCTCAATTCACTACGAATTTGTTCCTTTATTCCTTTGGCGGCTTTCAGTGTTGGGTGTTTCTGGTTCTGTTTTGTCATCTTGCCATTTGAAAATGCCTTGCACCTTGTTCATTTTCCCATTTCCAATCAGATAGCTAATATATTAGTGTTCTTATTGTCATATTTAATAATTGACGTGATCAGGATCATTTCTTCAAAGCAGTATTCAACGAAACAACGTGATGCAAATTATCCTCTTCTTCCACACAGAACAGTAGCAGTCCTGTAAGAAGAATAACCCTTCTTCAAATTCATGACAAAATCAGCGTTCATTTGGCAAGAGAAAATCTATAGAAGGAATACTGTATATATAGAGTATTCAAAAAGCTTTCAACAACAAAATTTCTTCACAAAATATCTCAGACAAACCATTCAATCACCCAGATTTGCAAAGGACACACATTTCTGATATTTCATACCTCTATTTCAGGAGGAAATCGAATTGGCACCATAATCGAAAGAAATCTTATTTGTATTGCCTCTTCCACTCGTGCTGAACTGGTTAACTAAAGGCTAGAAATTCAAGCAACATTCCAATCCCACAATTCTTGAAGATACGCATCATTGAAAAATAATACATAGAATGAAACAAACTAACAAGAAGGATTAATGAGAATCAATATCAATATTACCTGCAAAGGCTTTCTCTAACAACAAAACCTTTTGTTCTCCTGGATCAATCACCTATAAAATATCACACTACTCCTACAAATCCCAACTAGGACTTAATTGGAAAATGTTCATACTGAAAAAAAAAAAAAAAACACATTGCTATGCTCGGAGAAGATATAGTGGTTAGAGATGAATTACACCAAAAATCTCTATGTACAGGAGTTAAATTAGATCTCAACAACCAGATGCTAGCATGCTCCCTGTCCCTTCTGATATAGCTCCAGTAACCTGGGTGTTTCCTCTTCGAAAGAAGTCACGTACTTTTCCAGAAAACCCTCATCAGACCTACAAAACGGTGTGACGAAGTTAGCATCCTTCTTCACCAATCCTCTGGAGAGAAGATGCTGCAACACCAAAGCCCTCGGAACGAGTCTTTTCTCCAAACTGTACAAAAACAACGAAGGGTACGCAATAAGCGCAGAACGATCCCATCCAAGCCGACCCGCCCAAAGCCCCGCCACTGCATCAAGCTTCTCCAAGGAACAGAGCATCATCGTAGGTTGTTTCCTAAACGCAACCAAAACCTCATCCTCAGACCAACCCCATTTCTTCAAGACGGCGACTTTGGCATCCCAAAGGGGTTTGGAAACAGTCCTTTTGGCCACAAGGGCCACAGCGAAGGTCACCTTCAAAGGGTCAAACCCCAACAGCTTCACTTCCTCCAAGGGGGTTCTCAGGTTGAAGCAGAGAACCAGAGGCCGAGAGGAGAGCAAGTGCCGAATGCCGGCGTGCGAGACTCCGGCGTCGAGCAACCTTTCAACGTTTGATGCCACGCGACAGTGTCCGATGACAGAGGGACAGGCGATGTAAACAGCGAGGGCTCTGAGGTCGGAGGGGAAGAACCTTCGGATGAGTTGGAAGGTGGGGAAGATGCGGTTTTCGAGGCTCTGACAGAGGAAACGGGGGTTCTTAGCGACAATGGAAACGACGTCGGATGCAGAAAAGCCTTTGGAGGCCAAGAAGTGGAATTTGGGGAGAAGCCTTCGGGTGGGGTTGCATACCATGAGTTCGGGGGATAGGCTGAGGATGCGGTGGATCTGGGCGGCGGAGAAACCGTGGGTTTGGAAGAAGGAGATGACGGAATCGGGTTTTTGGGCGGTGTTGAAACGAAGTCGTTTGGATAGTTTCAGTGCAGCCTCTCGTGTGAAGCCGCAGGTGTTGGTGAGGTAGGATATGGTGAAGGAGACAGAATCAGAAGTGGTCGTTGAGAAGAAGAAGAAAGAGGATTTGGGGAAAGAATAAAGAAGAAGTTTTGGACTTAGCCTTAGGCGGCGGCGGATAATAGTGTTCATGGCGTCAGAATGAAGCTACGGCCACCGCTTCCACCGCTCTCACGATCCTCCCAATCGGAAACGGCGACAGAAAATCGCTTCACTGGTAAAAAGTCGGTAAGAAAAAAAAAATCAATTTATTTAATCTATTTGTTAGAAGTCATAAAATATCATTAAAGGAGCTGTAATTTAGGTTTTGTGCATCCATTTCCAACCACAGTGATGACAAATAAACCGGTTTTTGTGGGTATTGTCCGAATCCGTCTTCGTTTGACGGAAAATCCTTGCATTAACTGAGTATGGGTATGGGTATGCCGATTCTTTTGATTGGGTATGGGGATGGAGATGAATATATCCTCGCCATAATACTTGACTCCGCCATATCTCCATTCTCCTTTAAATTATTAAAATATTCACAATTAATTAAGTAACCTTATATATATATATATATATATATATATATATATATATATTTTTTTTTTTTTTTTTTTTTTTTTTTTTTTTT